>Ga0256914_1000824_pt1 | contig 29895 bp, 17 predicted proteins | sample HulkmetaG_FD_191571 | JGI IMG/M metagenome (GOLD analysis project Ga0256914, IMG submission 191571) | Hydrothermal chimney microbial communities from Main Endeavour vent field at the Juan de Fuca Ridge, Pacific Ocean - Hulk | ecosystem: Environmental > Aquatic > Marine > Hydrothermal vents ... | reverse complement strand
ATTACTACGCCGAACTGACGGACGAGGCCATCAACTATCTGGTGGAAAAAGGCTACGATCCGGCCTTTGGTGCGCGACCGTTGCGTCGCTTGATCCAGAAGGAGCTGGTCAACGAACTGGCCAAAGAGATCATTGCCGGCAAGCTTGCGCCCGGCGACACGGTGGTCATTTCGGCCAATGCCGAGGGGCTGGTCTTCTCCAAAAAACGAGAAGCGGCGTAATGTTTTTAAGAAAACCGATTTCACCCGAGAGGGTGGAATCGGTTTTTTGTTTTGAAGAAAGTTTTTATGTTTTTGCCTAAAAATAAATTATGCCTTAGCAGCCGATAAAAAATTTGACAATCTCATTTGTTTTTATTAAAATCGGATTTGTAATACATCATACAAATATTAGTTTGGGAGCAGGAGTGAATCACCAATTCAAACGCATCAAAAATGCGCAAACCCTCAGTCAGGAAATTCAGGATCGCATTGAACACGCCATTTTAGAAAAGGTTTACCGGCCCGGTGAAAAATTACCAACGGAACACGAATTAACGCAAATGTTCGGCGTAAGCCGTACCGCCTTGCGCGAAGCCTTACAAATGCTAAGCGCCAAAGGGTTAATTTCAGTAAAAAAGGGGAGTGGAATTTATATTGAAGATTATTCACCGCAAAACGTTATCAAACCCATGCGTCTGTATTTGGAACTCAATTTTGACAAATCGTACATATTGCATTTGATCGAGGTACGCAAAATTATTGAACCGCAAATTTGTAAAATGGCTGCCCGCAACCGCAGCGAAGACGACGTGAAGCTATTGCAAAAGAACCTGAATAAATTTAAAACAAGCGAACCGGCCAACTTTCGCCAGGAGGGCGAATTAGATCGTGAATTTCATTTGATTATTGCCAGGGCTTCCGGGAATCCGATCATTCCCATTATTGTGGATCCGATTTTCCAATTGATGCCCAAAATTCGCACGCTGGTTTATGCGCATATCGATAAGGCTAAAAGTGCGGCCTTTCAATATCACGACCTGATTTTCAAATGCATTAAAGAAAAAGACGAAGACGGAGCATACCATTATATGGTCGAACATTTACGTATTGCCGAAGAACATTCCAGAACCATTATCAATAAAATCGAATAAAATTTTTTTGTGTTAAAAATTTGTCATACATAATACAAATAACGGGAGAAGAAAAAATGGAAATAAGTTTGAAAGGTAAAGTGGCCGTTGTTACGGGAAGTATTCAGGGTATCGGTCGCGAAATCGCGCGCTATTTAGCAAAGGCTGGGGCGAATGTGGTAGTAAATGGCTATCGTAATGAAGAACAATTGAAACAAGTAGCTCGAGATTTGGCAACGGAAAGCGGTGCGCAGGTTATCCCTGTTTTGGCCGATGTGAGTAAACGGGAAGAAGCAAAAAAACTGGTGGATGCTGCCTTGCAATTGGGTGCTACCATCGATATTCTGGTGAACAATGCTGGCGGATTGGTGAAGCGAGTGCCGATTGCGGAGTTTGATGAAGAGCATTTTGACAAGGTAATGGAAATTAATGTCAAAAGCGCTTTTTTGATGTCGCATTTGGTTATGCCATACATGAAAAAACAAAAATCCGGCACCATTATCAATTTGTCTTCTCAGGCTGCTCATGACGGAGGCGGGAACGGGGCCGCGGCCTATGCCGCTTCCAAAGGCGCTATTTGGACGTTTACCAAATCGTTGGCCAAGGAAGTGGCCTCTTTTAATATTAAAGTAAATTGTGTATCGCCCGGGTTTATCGAACAAACCTCGTTTCACGATACGTTTACCCCGCAGGAAATTCACCGTAAAATGCCGTCCGTTATTCCGCTGGGCCGCACAGGTACCCCGGAAGATGTGGCAAAGGTAACCTTGTTTTTGGCGTCGGATTTGTCCGGTTATGTGACCGGGCAATCTATCGAAGTAAACGGCGGACTTTACATGCCTTAATCGTAATTACGGAGATTTTATGCGAATTAAAATGGCAACTTTTGTAAGCGTGCTTTTCTTTTTTGGTTTTTTGTTGGCCAACGAACATCCGTGTTTATTAATCACCCGACAGGAAGCCGTACGAATTAAAGATAATCTGAACAAACTCCCTTTGCTTGCCAAATCGTTTGCGCAGGCAAAAAAGATGGTTGACATTGCCCTCGAACATCCGATCCAAGTACCTCCTCCCGGTGAAGCCGGTGGTTATGCGCATGAGCGACACAAACAAAATTATCGCGAAATGCAAGCAGCCGGTGTTTTATTCCAAATTACCGGTGACCTGCGATATGCCCGTTTTGTGCGCGACATGTTACTCGAATATGCAAAGATGTATCCAACCTTAGGCCCCAGTCCTTATGCGCATAATCAGGCTCCGGGTAAGATATTTCATCAAATGTTAAACGAAACCGTATGGCTTGTGTATGCGGTTCAGGCATACGACTGCATTTACGATTGGCTCTCTCCGCAGGACAGACAAACGATCGAAAGCAATGTTTTTCGTTTAATGGCTCAATGGTTTATGATTCGAAATGCCAAGGAATTCGATCGAATTCACAACCACGGTACCTGGGCGGTGGCCTCCGTGGGTATGTTAGGGTTGGTTTTGGGAGACAGCGACTATGTGCAAAAGGCCCTTTACGGAACGCATAAAGACGGGAGTAGCGGTTTTTTTAAACAGTTGGATTTGCTTTTTTCACCGGACGGTTATTACATGGAAGGCCCTTACTATATTCGTTATGCTTTGCGACCTTTTTTCCTCTTTGCCGAGGCATTGGCCCGTAACCGGCCGAATCTGAACATTTTTGCTTATCGGGACAGCATTTTGAAAAAGGCGTATTATGCGGCAATCGAGACGACCTTTCCCGACGGCGTATTTCCTCCCATTAACGATGCATCCCGATCAATGAATGTGGAATCGATCGGCGTAGTAATTGCCAATGATATTACGTACAACCGTTGTGGTCATGATCCCCGTTTGCTGGGCATGGCCAAACTGCAGGGGCGGGTGCTTATGGACGGAAGCGGATTGGTAGTGGCGCAAAATTTCGGCGATGGCAAATCCGTTAAAATACCCCGTTGGAAAAGCATTGAATTTACGGACGGGCACGATGGTAAACAGGGAGGACTGGGGATTTTACGCCGGAGTGATAATGAGAATCAGGTCATGTTGCTGATGAAATACGGAGTCCACGGCAAGGGGCATGGCCATTTTGATTTATTGCATTTCATTTATTACGATCAGGGGCACATGGTTATTCCCGATTACGGCTTTGCCCGCTGGATTAACATCGAGCCCAAATTCGGCGGTCGCTACCTTCCGGAAAATACCACGTATGCCAAACAAACAATTGCCCACAATACGGTGGTTGTCGATTTGCAATCGCAAAGCAATGGCAATCGCAAACAGGCCGACAAAGTACACGGCCTGCGGCATTTTTTTGATGCGGCCAATCCCGATTTACAGGTTATGAGCGCCAAAGCCAACACACAGTATGTGGGTGTGCAAATGCAACGTACCATGTTTCTGCTTAAAGACAGCACTTTCCGTTACCCAGTAATTATTGACTTGTATTTGTTGCAAAGCGGCAAAGAGCATGTCTACGATTTTCCGCTGCATTACAACGGTTACCTGATGCACACCAACGTGCCTTACATAGCTGACGACTCCGTGCAATTTCCGCTCGGGCGCAATTACGGTTACCAACATTTGTGGAAAGAAGCGCAGGGTAAAATCGATTCCGTTTTTCAATTTACATGGCTGGATGCTCATCGTTTTTACTCTGTTACCATGGCCGCGCATTCGGGAGCCCGTGTCTTTTTTACCCGCATCGGTGCACACGACCCGCATTTCAATTTGCGCCCCGAACCGGCTGTTGTGTATCGCCTTAAAGGTAAAAATTGTCTGTTTGCTTCGGTAATCGAACCGCACGGATTTTTCAACGAAGCGAGCGAAACGTCTTTAAACCCATATTCTCAAATTAAATCCGTTCAAATTATCGGCTTTAATAAGCGCGGCAGTGTAATTGAAATTCAAAATAAAAACGGCAAACGTTGGTTGGTAATGGTGAACAACGGAAAAGCTTCGCCTTCGGCCAAGCATCGTTTGCGTTTCGGAAAAACCTTGTATGAATGGACGGGAAATTTTAAAGTGGTTTCATTTTAACCTCGGGATGTAGCATGTTCAAATTAAAAGGATTGCGCTGGTGGGTATTGGGTTTGGTTGCTTTGGCCACGCTCATCAATTACATCGATCGCAGCTCGTTGGCCATTATGTGGCCGAAAATTAGTGCCGATTTGGGGCTTAGCAAAGCCGATTATTCCGAAATTGCCATTATGTTTACCATTGCCTACGCCATCAGCCAAAGCCTCTCCGGACGTATTTACGATTGGATCGGTACGCGCATCGGATTTGTTATTTCGATTATTGTTTGGTCTTTTTCGGTGATGTTGCACGCAGTAGCCCATACCATTTACAGTTTTAGTTTGTTCCGTTTCTTAATGGGGCTCGGCGAAGCGGGTAACTGGCCGGGTGCCACGAAGTCGAACGCCGAATGGTTTCCGATTAAAGAGCGGGCGTTTGCTCAGGGGGTGTTTAATAGCGGTGCTTCCGTAGGATCGATTATTTCTCCGCCTTTGATTGCTTTTATGTATTTATTGGTAGGCTGGCGCATGACATTTGTTTTGCTCGGCGGATTAGGATTATTATGGATTATTCCATGGTTATTTGTTAATCGCGCATTGCCCAAAACCCACCCCTGGCTAAGCGAAGAAGAACGAAAATATATTCTCGAAGGACAAAAATTAAACGGCAAAGGAGAAGAAGGCGGACGTGTTTTAAGCGTAAAAGAGTTGTTATCATTTAAAGAAACATGGGCGGTTTTGGTTTCTCGCTTTTTTCTCGATCCCATTTGGTGGCTGTTCGTTTATTGGCTGCCTATTTATTTGGCCGATCGTTTTGGCTTTAACATCAAACAAATCGGTTTGTTTGCCTGGGTACCCTATGTCGGAGCGGCATTGGGCGCGTTAATCGGCGGTTGGGCCGCCGGATTTTTGATGCGCCGCGGAGCTTCGGTCAATAAGGCACGCAAATGGACGATCGGCTTTGGCGGAATGATCATGTTGCCTTCTTTGTTGTTAACCGCTTTTGCCGCCAAACCGATAACCGCTGTACTGTTAATCGCCTTAATTCTGTTCGGCTTTCAGGTTGCCATCGGCAATATTCAAACGTTGCCCAGCGACTTTTTCGTGGGCAAAAACGTAGGCGCCGTTGCCGGGATGGGCGGAACAACGGCCGCCATCGGCGTTATTATTACCACCTATTTCGTGCCTGCTATGACCCAAATTTCCTACGTACCGTTTTTTATGCTGGGCGCCCTTTTGGTGCCTTTGGGCGTTTTTAGCGTTTTCTTTTTCGGCGGAAAAATCAGGCGTATTCAAACCGATTAATTTTTAAGGAGATTGCAATGGAGCAAACATTACACGTGCATGCCGACAACGTACCCGCAGAAAATGCGGACAGAGGAATTACGCGGCAAATATTAGGTTATTTACCAAATTTGATGTTGGTAAAAGTACATTTTGCCAAGGGTGCCGTGGGGCGTAAGCACAGCCATGTGCACGAGCAGGTATCCTATGTCGTCTCCGGGGTATTCGAGGTGGAAATAGACGGTAAAAAGGAAATCCTGAAAGCCGGAGACGCTTTTGTAATTCCCGCTGGCCTCGAACACGGTGCCGTTTGTCTTGAAGACGGGGTTTTGATCGATACGTTTTCACCCATGCGTGAAGACTTTTTGTCTTAAACATAAAAGCAAACCAAGTGGTGAAGGAGGAGTTCATGTCAAAATTTTTACGAATCGTTTCCATTTTTATAACGGGATTTGTTTTGCTAACCAATCCTGTATTTGCACAAACCGTGCACCATATTGCCGCCGGAACAGATGTGCTCAAAGCGGCCATCGATGCGGCTGCGCCCGGTGATATTATCGAGCTAACCACAGACGGCGGGGCGTATCTGTCCAACGATCAAATTGTGCTGGATAAGGATCTCACCATTCGCGGTGCGCAAGATTTGCAGTCCAAACCAGTTCTGGAGTACATCGGCACGTCCACCGGTGCCTATATGTTTAAAATTATTGGTTCGCCCAAAGTAATCTTTCAAAATCTTGAGTTCAACGGAGATGGCACAGCGGACGGCGCAGCAGCCAAAGCCAAATATGCCTTACGTCTGGACAACGGAGATTCTACCGCTACCATGCGGGTTTTGGTAAAGAATTGTTACCTGCACGATTTCAATGAAAAAATCATTAAACCGTACAAATTATGCGGAATCGATTCGCTGATCGTTCGCAATTCCGTTTTTGCCAACGGCGCCAAAGAAGGGGTTACCTTGTATTCAGGCTCCACAAGCGATCCGCCCGTCTACTTGAATTACGCCGAATTTACCAACTGTACGTTTAATCATTTTGTGCGCGAAGGCATTAAGGGCGATACCAACCCCAATACCAAAGTGCGCGTTAATCATTGCACGTTTTACGATTGCGGCGGCAGCTCCAAAAGTATGATTTATTTTGACGACATGACCGATGTAGAAGTTAAAAATTCCCTTTTTGTACACAATGAGTACGGAAGCTATTTTAGCCGTTTTGAATCCGCAGACAATCAATTCCATCATAATGCGGTTTGGGACGTTACCACTTGGAAGGTTTTGAATGCTACGGTTGCCGATACCTTTCATGTTGATCCCTTGTTCAAAGATGCGGCCAACGGCGATTTTACCTTGGCCGATAATTCTCCTGTGTTGGGCCAGGCCGACGACGGACATGCTATGGGCGATTTACGTTGGGATCCGCAGTATTTACAGCCAAAGGTAATTCAGATTACAGCCGGAACCGACGTATTGAGTTCGGCCATTGCTCAGGCCAACCCGGGGGATACCCTGGAACTGGTTACCAGCGGCGGAAAATATTTGTCGAATGATCAAATTGTGATTGACAAAGATTTAACCATCCGTGGAATGAAGGGTTTGGAGTTCAAACCGATTCTGGAATACATTGGCACATCCAGCGGTGCGTATATGTTTAAAATTATTGGTTCGCCCAGAGTTACTTTTCAAAATATCGAATTCAATGGCGATGGCACGGTAGATGGCGCAGCGGCCAAAGCAAAATATGCTTTGCGTTTGGACAACGGCGATGTGAACGGCAGCATGCAGGTTTTTGTTGCAAATTGCGAACTGCACGACTTCAACGAAAAAATCATTAAACCCTACGCCAATTGCGGGATCGATTCGCTGGTTATTCATAACACCACCTTTCATAACGGCGCCAAAGAAGGCGTTACCCTGTATTCCGGCTCATCCAGCGATCCACAAGTAAATTTGGATTACGCGGAATTCGAAAATTGTACTTTTTATGGGTTTGCGCGCGAAGGTATTAAAGGCGATACCAATCCCAATACCAAAGTGCGCGTTAATCATTGTACGTTTTACGATTGCGGCGGCAGCTCCAAAAGTATGATTTATTTTGACGATATGACCGATGTGGAAGTTAAAAATTCTCTATTCGTACACAACGGATACGGAAGCTATTTTAGCCGTTTCGAGTCTGCGGATAATCAATTCCATCACAATGCGGTTTGGGACGTTACCAGTTGGAAGGTTTTGAATGCTACGGTTACCGATACCTTTCATGTTGATCCCTTGTTCAAAGATGCGGCCAACGGCAATTTTACCTTGGCCGATAATTCTCCTGTTTTAACATTGGGCGATGACGGCGATGCCTTGGGTGATTTGCGTTGGGCGGCCCATCCCGGACAATACCGTTTGAATGTTTACGTAAACGGTAACGGATCCGTTAAAGCGGACCCAGCAGGACCTTATTATGATCCGGGTACGGTGGTTACCTTAACGGCTACTCCGGCCGACGGATGGAAGTTCACCGGTTGGGAAGGGGATGTAACGGTTTTTCCGCCGGATAATCCGGTGGCTACCGTAACCATGGATACCAACAAAGTAGTGCGTGCTATTTTTGAAAGCCTGGCGCCCAAACACACGGTTACGGTGAATGTGGAAGGCATCGGACATGTGGAGTATAGCCCGGAACCTTTGGAAGGAAACCGCTACGACGAAGGAACAAAAGTTACTTTGACGGCCGTGCCCGATTCTTCGACCTGGGAATTTGTGCGTTGGAGCGGTGACACGACTTCTACAGATAATCCTTTTACCTTTACGGTAATGACCGATATAAACCTGACAGCCTCTTTTCGCAGCACGCTGCCTCAGGTAACGCTGAATATCGACACGGTAGGTCTTGGCGGAGTGACGGTATCACCGGAACCGATTTTGGGAACCTATGATTCGTTAACAACGGTTATTTTGACGGCTACGCCTGTACCCGGTTGGGAATTTACCGGCTGGACAGGGGATTTGGTGAGCACGAAAAATCCGGACACATTGGTTCTGGACGGTAATAAGCATATTACCGCCAATTTTGCCGAAATTCAAACCGGCACTCATGTTTTGGAGATTGACACCACCTGGGATTTGCATGATGCCGTTGAATTTGCCAACAATAATTCCCATATCGATACCATCATGCTGATGACTACCGGTACCTATACCTCCGTTTCAACGGCCGACGTGGCCATTCGTAAGCCGGTAACTATTATGGCAAAGCCCGGGCTCCCGGCAAAACCGGTGGTAACGAACAGTGATCCCGAAAAAGCCAATTTGGATATTTTCCGTGTTTTTGATGATTTTACTTTAATCGGGGTTCGGATTGACGGCGGCAGTCCCCGAACCTACGGAATGAAATATGGTATTCGGTTACGCAATTATTCCACGGGCGATACGGTACGTACGGGTACTAACATTACTTTGGAAAATTGCGATTTTGTCAATTTATATCAGAATAAGGATCCCAAATATGGCGACGGGCATGCCTTAAAAATTGATAAGAACGTGCGTGCCGGTGTGGTTAAAATTGAAAATTGTACCTTTGCTAATATCGGTTACGAAGCCATTCGAATTTCCGATACTGAAAAATGGCACACGGATCGTTCTGTGGATAGCCTGATCGTTCGGAACTGTACGTTTACCAATATCGATGCCGAATGCGTCCGTTACTATTCCGACAAGGATACAACGACCAAAGATGCACCCGTTATTTTGGAACATATCACGGTTAACGGCTCGGCCACACGTGCATTCTACCTAAAGAATAGCAGCGGTGCAATTGTGCGGGATATTATTATTGCCAATTCGCGTCTTTCCGATGTGGGGCGCGATGGGGATTTGATGGACGCGCAGGGCAAAGGTACGGTTGTGAGTCATATCGATACGTTTCATGTGCGTGCGGTGCCCCTTAAATCTTCCAAAGGCGGCATGGTGGATACGACAACGGTTTGGGGAATTGATCCTAAATTCGAAGATGCGGCAAACATGAATTACACCCTTATGCCCGAATCGCATTTGTACGGTTTGGCCCACGACGGAAACGCTTTGGGAGATTTGCGCTGGGCAAGTAAAACCCCCGTTAGTAAATTGCTAACCGTTATCATCGACGGAAACGGGAAGGTTGAGCTGAATCCGCCGCCCGTGGGTAAAACTTACGACCCTGGAACGGTAGTACGCATCACCGCTGTTCCTGATTCCGGCTATGAATTCAAAGAATGGCAAGGCGATGTAACCGGAAACAACAACCCGGCCACCGTAACCATGGATGATAACAAAACCGTTACGGCTGTTTTTCAGGTGGCCACGGGCCTGCAAGACACGCGGAATGTACCGTTGAAATACGCTTTGTACCAGAACTTTCCCAATCCTTTTAATCCCACGACAACCATCGCATTCGATTTAAAAGAGAGCGGTCGGGTTACGTTAACGGTATTCGATGTGTTGGGCAGAGAAGTGGCCAAGGTAATCGATAAACGCATGAAAGCCGGACGGTACAAAGTCGTTTTTTACGTGCCGCGATTAGCTTCCGGCGTCTATTTTTACCGCATCAAAGCCGGGCGTTTTACGGCAATTAAAAAAATGTTATTGGTAAAATAGCGAACATACCGAGCGGAAAGCTTGCTTTCCGCTCTTTCTATTGAATTTTATCCGAAGGATTTTCCGATGACACGAGAACAAATAGTAGCAGAAATAGAACAAAGCGGAATTGTGGCTGTTATTCGTTTGCATAATAGCGATAGAGCCTTGCGTATTACGGATGCTCTTTTGAACGGCGGAGTGAATGCCTTGGAGATTACCATGACAGTGCCCAATGCGCTGCGGGTAATCGAAGAAATTGCCCAAAGATCGGACGGCTCCGTTATTTTGGGCGCCGGTACCGTTGTGGATGTTAAAACGGCGCAAGCGGTTTTGGATGCCGGAGCGGATTTTATCGTTAGTCCCGTGTTATTGCCAGATTTGATTGAGATTGCCCATAAAAACAACAAACCTGCCTTTATCGGTGCCTTTTCGCCCACGGAAATTTTTAGCGCATGGCAGGCGGGTGCCGATGTGGTTAAGGTTTTTCCCGCTTCGCGTTTGGGCGCAAAATATTTTAAAGATATTCACGGACCGTTACCGCAAATTAAGCTAACGCCTACCGGTGGAGTAAACCTGCACAATGCGGCGGATTTTATTCGTTACGGTGCCTCATTTTTGGGTGTGGGTACTTCATTGTTAGATACGCAATTGATTCGGGATAACGATTGGGGTGGGTTATCTCAACGTGCGACGCAGTTTAAGCTAACCGTGCAAGAAGCGCGTACACAATGAAATGAATTGAGGAGGTTAAATGAAGAACACGGTAGTGACTTTCGGTGAGATTATGTTGCGTTTGGCGCCGTTTCACAAAGAACGGTTATTGCAGACCTCTCTGTTGCAAACCGGTTTCGGCGGCGGGGAAGCAAATGTAGCGGTTTCGTTGGCCATACTCGGGCATTCGGTACGTTTTGTCAGTCGCTTACCGCAAAATGCGCTTGGGCAAGCAGCCGTGCGTTTTGTGCGTGGCTTTGGAGTGGATACTTCGTTTATTGTGTTCGGCGGAGAGCGCATGGGAATTTACTTTTTGGAACACGGTGCATCCGTTCGTCCGTCCAAAGTGATTTACGATCGAGCGCATTCGGCCATCTCTCAGGCCAAGGCAGACGATTTTAATTGGCAGAACATTTTTTCCGACGCGCATTGGTTTCATATTACGGGCATAACTCCGGCTTTAAGTCCGGAATTATCCCGCATTTGTCTGGCAGCCGTTAAAACAGCAAAAGAATCCGGAGTTACTGTTAGTTGCGATTTGAACTACCGTAAAAAGCTGTGGAGCAAAGAAGAGGCGCGAAAAGTAATGGGGCAATTGGTGCGTTTTACGGATGTGATTATTGCCAATGAGGAAGATGCGGCAGATGTTTTTGGCATCGAAGCGGAAAGTACAGATGTTATTTCGGGAAAATTGGATATCGCTCATTACAAATCGGTAGCAAAACAATTGTTAAATGTTGGCAATGCACAATTGGTTGCCATTACACTGCGCGAAAGCATTTCGGCTTCGGACAACAATTGGTCGGCCATGCTTTTTGACGGCGATTCCTATTATGTCAGCCGAAAATATCCCATCCATTTGGTAGATCGCGTAGGAGGCGGCGATAGTTTTGCCGCCGGTTTGATTCATGGATTGAATAAATTTTCGGACAAACAACAAGCCCTTGAATTTGCCGTTGCCGCTTCGGCTTTAAAGCAGACCATTCCCGGCGACATGAATTTGGCTAATGAGACGGAAATTATGAACATTTTAAACGGCGATTTGTCCGGCAGGGTGCAACGTTAATAGGTAAAGACGGTTAACAATGAAAATCTTACTCAACAAACAAAAAGTTGTAATTTTTATTTTGGATTTGGTTTTGGGCGGTTTTCTTTTTGCCGCAGGTGCGCCTTTTCCCAAAATGTCCGGATTTGCCGGCAAAAGCGCGCATTCGAAAAATTTGTTTCGAACATTCCCTCTTCCCGATAACGAAGCTTTGCTGCGCGATCTGGATAGCGATTTACCCCAACTGGCGTTTTTAAAACAACTTTCCGGAGAAAAAGCGTTAAGAAAAGTGTGCGCTTATTTTAAGGAAAAAGCCGCCGTACGCTACTATTTTAACTGGAAAAATTTTTCCCGCCGTCTTGCGCAGTACGAACAGGCATTTCCTGAAGCCCGCAGCAAACATTTACGTTTGGCCCGGGAACAAACGGACGAATTTTCATCTTTTTGCAATTGGCAACAGCCTGTGCTTAACCGTAAAGGCCAGCCGGTAACGGCTTACCGTTTTCGGCATTTGGCGCGGCAAAGCAAATTACCGGACATCGTTTTGGCCTATTTTTTTCGCCGCAACGACAAAACATATCTGGACTATTTTCTCGAACAGGTGCGCAGTTTAAATGCCGCCTTTAGGGCAGGTAACGTGGAAACAGGCGGTAATGCCGTATTTGAAGTTTTTCGTACCGGCAAGCGTATGCACCATTGGTTGTTTGCGCATCATGCGTTTTTGTCAACACCGGCATATTCTTGGAAAGATCAACTGCTGCTGTTACGCACCTTTTTACATCATGCCCGCATTTTAGCCGCCGAAACAGCAAAACATCGCGTGGGCAATCACCACACCAGAGGGCTGGTGGCTCTGTTCGAAATTGCGGCGCTGTTTCCTGAATTCAAAGAAAGCGACCGTTGGAAAAAACAAGCACTGAACGGCATTCTCTGGCACATGAAGAACGAAATTAATGCCGACGGTTTTCAATTCGAACGTAGCGGACATTACCACAAAGGCGATATCGAAAATTACCTGCGTGTTTATCAATTGGCCCAAATAAACGGCATCCCGTTGCCTTCTATTTTCCGACAAAAGTTCGAGTCCATGTTCGGCGCGCTTGCCAAATTGGCCTTGCCGGATGGGAATTTACCCGTGTTGCAAGACGACACGGACGGAGGCTCCGATACGGAAGCCGATTTAAAAGAGCCGATGGCCGTCGGCGCAATGGTATTCAAAAATAAAGTATTTCGGTTTTTTAGCGGAAGGCAATGGCCGCAAAGTTACTATTGGCTGTTAACACAAAAACAGTTGCAAAAATTTAACGCTTTGCCAAAGCAAGCGCCGGACTACGGTTCTTTGGCTCTTAAAGCAACGGGCTATTACGTTATGCGCGACGGTTGGAATCGGCAAAGTAATTACATGCTTATTTCGGCCGGACTTGAAAAACGAAAACCGGATCATCAGCACGGAGACATGTTAGGTATTATTGGCTTTGCCCACAATACCATGGTTTTGCCAAACTATAAAGTGCATTACAATCGCCCGGATTATTCTTTCCTGAAAAATTCATGGGCTAAAAACGTGGCTTTGGCTGACAGTCAGGCGCAGGGCCGTGGCTGGCAGCCAAATCGTGGCGGATCGGGTTTCGGAAAGTGGAAAATTTTGCCCGAGCCAAAGGTGCTATGCTGGCAAACAGGGGATTCGGTTGATTATTTTTCCGGATCGCACAACGGATTTCTCAATTTGGGTGTGCATTATATTCGGGATGTTGTGTTTGTCCGGCATCATTTTTGGCTGGTGTACGATCAATTTGCGGCTTCCGGCAAACATAGCTATCAACAAATTTGGCAGGGTAAATTTACTGCGGTTAACAATTTTCATCTAATGCAAAAATTGAAAGACGGGCAAACATTTCATCTCGTTCAGTTGCGGCCTGATCCATTAACGGTGCGCAGTCATGTTTTCGGAAAACATCAAAATACCGTGTTTCGTATTTCGACAAAGGGCGGCTATGATTTTATCACATTGCTGTTAACGGGCAAGTTGGCGCAAAAAGATAGCTGTCTTTATGAAAGCAAAGAGTTCAGTTTTAATTGTACAACAAATTGGGCCCCATCTGCCAATGTGCGTTTTCGGTTGCAGGTATTAATCCGGAAAAAGCACCGGCCTTATTTGCTGATCGGGGTAAACCGAATACGTTACAACGGTCGTCTGTTTGCATTTGCCCATCCAATTCATTTGCTCATTCTAAGCAGGCAGCAGGGCAATACCCTACAAATGCGCTTTTTAGGCCCGAAACAACAAATACCGATATTCAACGCGAACGGACCGCTTGAATGCGGAACAATTGTACAACTTAAAATTTAACCATTGCCAAACACACTACAATCGGAGGAAAAATAGTGAAAATTGGGATGCGATTTACGTTGTTACTGGCTGTAATTATGTTTGTATTAAAACCCGTTTACGCCGGCAATACGGGCAAATTGGCCGGTATTATTACCGATGCCGAAACTGGGAAGCCTTTGCCTGGCGCCAATATTGTCATTTCGGCGCGTTGGGAAAACGGGCAGGAAATTCCGTTGCGTGTACCCGCCGGTGCAGCCAGCGGCCTTGACGGTAGTTATTACATTTTAAATTTACGGCCCGGATTTTACACCATAGAAATAAGCTACATCGGATACCGTGCCAAAAAGTTCACCAAAGTAGCCATTACGGTTGACAAGACAACGCGTCTTAATGTGAAATTGCAAAGCGAAGTTTACAAAGGTGAAACCATTCAAGTAGTAGCCTACCGTCCTTCGGAAGTGGAAAAAGATTTAACGGCAACCAAGCAGGTGTACAATGTCGAAGACGTTCAGGCCATTGCCGGAGTAGCCAATTTGAATGACATTTTGCAACTACAGGCCGACGTGGTAGACGATCACTTTCGGGGCGGCCGTGTGGGGGAAGCTTCATATTTGTTCGGCGGCGGGTTGATTGTTAATCCTTTGAATAACCGGCGCGCTTTTAGTCCCATTGTAACCGCATTGGAACAAGTGGAAGTGTACACCAGCGGTTTTAGTGCGGAATACGGAAATGCCCAATCCGGCGTGGTAAATATGGTGCCCAAGGAAGGTGGTAGCCGTTGGCAAAGTCGTTTGGAAGTAGCCAGTACGTTACCCTATTACAAAACATGGCAGGGGAATCCTTACGATCCCAAAAATCTTTATTTCAACGCGTTGCTTTCCCACCTGGAAGAATGGATGAAAGAGAATCCCAATAATCCGGGCAAGCCGCTTTATGATTTGGGCTACGGATTCGGTCCGACTTATTTACCGGTACGCATTGTTTGGCCGCCGGTATTTTACGACCGAGACGATTCCTTAAAAATTGCGGGGTTGGGACAAATGGCCTATTTTCAGGCTTTTCGGGAAATCGGTATGGCAACTCCCAAAGCCATGGATACCCGCCTTGATTTTACGACAGGCGGTCCTTTAACCGCACATTCTACCGTTTTTATGGCAGCCCGCCAAACCACCTCCGCTCCTATTGTGCCCATGCCAAACCCGCAAACCGACAGGCAAATGTTGATAAATTGGGCCTATCGCCCGCATGCTACGGACAAGGTGAATCTCACTTTTTTGATTAACTTAAGTAATACATACACCCTGAGTAATTTCCTGCGGTATATGTTCGATCGTTCCATGAACGCTTTGTACAATCAATCTCTTACCAGACAATACGGCATAAAATGGAACCATGTTTATTCCCCGTCGACATTTTCCAACATTCAATTGAATATTCTGGATATCGCGAACAAACAGCGCATCGAATTGGTACGCCCGGGAGAATTTTACGAACAGTACTCAAACGGAACGAACTGGACTAATTATACGGCGCCCTCCAATCACCGAATCGGGCAACCATCGGATGATTTCGGAAACCAGAACACGCGCACCTATAGTCTAAAAGCCAATGTGAGTAGTCAGCTAAATAAGTTTAATTTGGTTAAAACGGGGCTGCAATTTTACTACTACGATGTTGACGTGAATATGGATATGAATATAACAACCAAAGGCAATTATCGTAAGGTGAAATTTAATGCCTTCCCATACGAAGGGGCCTTGTTTTTACAGGATAAAATGGAATTTGCCGGAATGATTGCCAATTTGGGTTTGCGTTTCGATTTTTATCAACTGAATACCAGTTATTACGGCGATAAATATTCGCCTTTGCGCGAGCCAAATTTTAAAATCCGTACCAAACTCTACAGTCGTTTGCAACCGAGAATCGGTATTTCGTTTCCGGTTTCCGAGCGAGCCGTATTTCACTTGAATTACGGTACCTTTACACAACGGCCCAATTTCAATCAGTTGTTTTATAACCAGATTACCTTGAATAAAGATGTGGATGTGTTGGGCAATCCCGCATTGAAACCGGAAACCACCAATGCATACGATGTGGGGCTGGTTTACGGTTTGCCCTTTGGTTTTCGTCTGGATGTAAGCGCGTATTACAAAGACGTAAAGAACCTGGTAGAAAGTGCGTATTACAAAGATAAAAATTTTGAAGAATACCGCACGTATATCAACAGAGATTATGCGGATATCAAGGGATTTCATGTAAATCTGGAAAAAACGGGACGCGGCTGGCAGGGATATGTGCGTTACAATTATGAATCGGCCAAGGGGAAAAGCAGTAACGATTTGAATGCACCGGTGATTTATTTTGAAACACCAGATCCTACTTATGGCCATGTAAGGTTACCCAAGCCGGAAGATGTGTATTTAGATTATGACCGCACACACAAACTTTTACTGAACGTCCGTTACACCACCTCCGAAAAATTCGGACCGGACATTTTGGGGCAGCATCCTTTTGGAGCCTTTACCATTAGTAATACCTATCGCTTAATGACCGGCCGTCCTTTTACCTGGGACGAAAGCGGACAGGGTCTAAGGTACAACAAACGGACGCCTACGGAGCATGAATGGAGAATGCGCTTGCAGAAAAAATTTCGTTTCGGCGGAACACGGCTAACTTGGTATTTGGAAGGTTTCAATTTGCTTAACGAGAAGGTGTACAACTATTACCGAACGTTTAACGATGAAAGGGAAACCGCCCGCTATGAGCAAGGACAAAACGTTTTGGTATACAATGAGTATGCGCCGTACACAACGAGTCAGGCTATTTACCTTTTAAGTAACCAACCGCGTCATTATCGGATGGGCGTAATTTTTGAATTTTAAAAAGTCGGGGTGAACAATGACAGGAAAGATAATGCTGAACATAATAATCATGATTTTGCTTGGCATTTCATTAAGTCAGGCTCAATTGGAATATCGCATTCACAACCGCGGCATGTTGCACGAAACCGAATTTAATGACGGCACCATCGGGCGCCCTTGGCAAACGGGCGTTGCCGGTAATCGGGCGACAACCCCCGTTATGGAATGGCCCCCCTATTCGGCGGCAATTGTAGAAGGGATCGAATACAGCGGTCAGCACAATATCTTGGGCGCAGGCATGTACATGGCGGCTAATCTGGACGGCAAGCCTGGCAAAGACAATCGTATTTATGCCTTGTGCGGCGGAGTGGGAGCAAGTTCTCCGGAAAAGGTAGTGGGGGTGTGGAGTTTTCCCATTTCCATGCAGGAAATCGACAATTATCCCGTGTTGCCGAGCGGAGATTTGAATCCCGATTACAATCCGGATGAGGCCGAACAGATTATTATCGCCAAGTGGGCTACTCCTTTGGGGGTTACGGTAACACGCACCTCACGTCAATGGAGCTACCCGGATTACGATGATTTTATTATTTACGAATATGAACTGGATTACAACGGCGATACCGATGGTGATCCATCTACTATTGAACGGACTACAACCTTAAAAGATTTTATGGCTCTGTTTATTTACGGTTTTGCCCCGTCCATGTACGGTTACCAACGGATTTACCAAACATGGAAATATGAGGGGGGAATTTACAGGGGAGATCAGAATACATATTGGGATGCGGATTACTGGCTGGCTTTTAATTTGGATTTGCGTACGAATTTGCGCGACGAATGGGCCAAACCGGAGCCAAATTTTGATTTGTTTAAGTATCAGGCCGAAACCGGTTATTTGGGCGGTGGTTTGTTAAGTCCGCAAGCACCTGGTTATTGCATTTTGTATTACGATACCACGCATTTGGCCATTGTCGATCCGAACAATCCGCAACGTAACGAGTCGGAAGCTGTGAATATTTTAAGAACGGTAGCCGGTGAGTATTTTGAAATTGATGCCCACGGGCATATTAAACAGCCATGGTCTAATAAGGTAAGTACGGGCAATACCCGTAGTTCCAAGATGAAGGTGATGTCCATTAATCCGGATAATCGTTGGAGCGGAGTTTATAGCGAGGGTAGTACCACCTGGCCGGAGGTTCCGAGCCCGCGTTGGTACGGCAGGGCAGCGTTCAACTACCGCCAAAGCGTGGATGCGGGACAAAAACACACGGTTTTCGGGCCGTATACGTTACACCATGGCGATAAACTTTATTTTTCCTTGGCAGAAGTCGTTGGCTACGGAGCGCAGGCCGGAAAACGGGTGGAAGGCGGTCCGGCCGTGAACGGAGTGTTGCATCAATGGAATCGTTTGCCCTCATGGGACCGGCCCGTTACGTTTAATGGCAAAAAATACACGGAAATGGGCTATTTGACAGAGTATGGATATCCGGATTATGTGAATTCATCGGTGCGCAACGTGCAGCAAGTGGCCGAAAAAGCGTTTGAAGCGTACCTTGGGCACAAACCCGATATTCCGGTTTGGCCGGAGGACAATCCGCGCCATGGTGTTTACGCCATTCCCATTCCACCCCCCGCGCCGGCCATTACCATTGAAAATACACCCAAAGCCGAAGTACGCATTCAATGGGGACCGCAGGTGGAAAAGTTCGACGTCCCGCGCTTAACCGGTAAAGTAGATCATTATAATATCTACCGAAGCGTTATGGGGATGGGGCCCTGGAAATTATTGGCTTCCGTGCCCGTCGGGCAAATGAAGGGGGATCATTACGAGTTTTTGGATACGGATCAACATTTCAAAATCGGGGAATCGCGCTACTATGCGGTTACCTCGGTTGATGCCAATGGGAACGAAAGCGGAAAAACCAACCTGACCAAACATCAGAAAAACGTGGGTTCGGTGGAAAAATTGACTAAAGTTTATGTGGTGCCGAATCCGTTTGTACTGCGTTCCGGTTTTACGGGTAGCGGAGAAGTGGCTAAAAAAATCGGTTTTTACAAACTTCCGCGCCGCTGTACCATTCGTATTTTTTCCTATGCCGGACAATTGGTGCAAACTATTGAACACAACGATCCGATCTATTCTACCGAATGGTTTCAAATGACGCGCAACGGACAGGATATTGCTTCGGGAATTTATTTTTATGTGGTTACCACGCCCGATGGCGAGCAAACCAGCGGTAAATTTATTGTGATCAAATAAAAGAGTCGGAGAAATAACATGAAAATACGGACGATAGTTTTTTGGCTATTATTAACCGTTACGCCCTTGCTGGCCTTTGAAAAAGTCGGCACAACGTCTTTTCAGTTTCTAAAAGTTGTGGCCGATGCGCGATCCATGAGTATGGCCGGGGCGTACACGGCTGTGGTCAACCGTTCCGATGCTGTTTTTTGGAATCCGGCGGCGCTTACGCGTTCGGAAGAGCCGGATGTTGCTTTTTCGTACATGAACTATTTTTTGGATGTAAAGCACATGTCCGTTTCTGCTTCTTTTCCGATGGGGACAGCCGGAACACTCGGTTTTCAATTTATGATGGCCGATTACGGGAAAATTGATGTTACCAGAGTTGATGCATTGGGATTTGTAAACGGTGAGTACAATCCAGGACTTACCGGAGAAACCATAAATCCCTATGCGGTTGTGGCGGGCATTTCGTTTGCCAAACGTTTAACGCAAAAATTTTCTTTCGGGTTAACGGCAAAGTTGGCTCGGGAAGACATGGATTTTACCAGCCCGTATGCCAAAGACGGGAAAAATTACGAAGTAGCCCGCAATGCGTTGATGTTCGATGCTGGGTTGTTATACAACACGGGCTTCCGCTCTGTGCGTATCTCGGCCACGGTACGGCATTTTGGCCCGGATGTAAAATACATCGACCAATCTTACCCTTTGCCCCAAATGATGAATATCGGTGTTTCGGCCTATCTGTTTGCCAACCGTCAGGCCCTTTTCTTTCATTCCGCCCACCAGTACTTGCTCTTTGCTTTTGATTTGGTGCAAGCCAGAGATTACGGACAGCAATATAACGCCGGACTGGAATATTCGTATCAGAATATCATTTTTCTGCGTGGCGGGTATCGCATTAATTATGATACCGAAGGACTGGCTTTGGGATTCGGATTGCATTTTAAACAATACCGAATCGATTATGCATATAATGATTTCGGTTCGTTTTTAGGCCATGTTCACCGTTTTTCGTTTGGCATTAATTTGAAATAGTTTGGAGTAAAACGATGAAAAAATCCGTAACAATGATTTTTTACCTGTTGGTTTTTGGAGCCACAACCCTATTTGCACAGCACCGCGGCGACCTGTTTTCTTTTCAGGGTTTGGGCCAAACCGTCGACGGCGGAGCGCAAGCCATGGCTATGGGGGGCGCCTGGACAGCCATGAGCGGCCAATTGGATAATTTGTTCCATAATTCCGCCGGATTGGCCAATTTAAAAAAACGGATCGTTTCGGTTAGCGGAAATTATTATAAAAAGGATTGGTGGGAAAATCAGGTCTATCGGCCCGATCGGTATTTTGTTACCCTGCCGTTTTATCTGGAAGGCATGTATGTCCCCGACCCCAAGAATAACGGTGTGTTAGATCGCGATTTGGCTTTGGACTCCAGTTATGTGGTACATCCTCCGAAAGATAGCGGCAAACGCGTAGATAGCAAAGAAGCGGCCGATTGGACGCGACAAAAATCGGCTCCGGTTTTTAACAATATTGCTCTGGCTTTTCCGTTGCATTTGTTCGGACGGAATGTGGTATTGGCTGCAGCTTATCAGCAGAAAATAAATTTTTTGGATTACGATCGGAACAATACTTACCTCGTACCCATGATCGGAACAAGCCTGTATCAGGGATTTGTTTCGCGTGTTAACGGTAATGATACACTTAATCTAAAATGGTTTCAATATCAACGTCAACGTAGCGGCTCTTTACATTCCGTGCGTGGGGCGGTGGCCGTTAAAGCAAGCAAACGATTGAGTTTGGGATTGAGTTTCGAGTACACCTTCGGAACGAGTACGGATTTACTTCTGCTCAACAAAAAGGGATACTTCGGTCTAATCGATGAAAACAAGTTCTTTTTTACGTTCGATACGCTCAATCATTCGGAACGGGGGACATCCGATTTTACAACATTAAGCGCAGCCGTCGGGCTACAATATCGATTTGATAATGTGACGATTGGGATTAATGTGAATCTGCCGCGTTCCGTTACGCGCGATTGGCACTACACGATAAACGACCAAACGGCTGCATTGCAGGAGAGTGCTAACGTTTCGGGACAAGATCATTTGGATATTCCGGCTTCCTATCGCCTTGGGCTGGTATTTGAGCCAATAAAATCATTTACCTTTTCCCTTGCGTACGGGTATGCCCCTTATAGCCAAAGCAATGTTACATTGGGACAAGCCGATAGTACGTTCCGCAAATGGCCCGATCAATATGTTTTAAGCGGTGGATTACGTTATCGGGTTGGCAACTTTTTAACCTTAATGGGAGGCTATCGCTGGGAAAGCGCCTTGTTCGTTCCGGACGGTGTGGGCTTTACGGATCGGGGCCCGGATAAGACAAGCATTACCTTCGGTAGTCAGCTATCATTCGGCGGTTTGGGAAGTGTGATATTTGCCTATGAAACGAAATCGATGAAGTACCATGACACTTATTTTAGCAATACCAATTATGCAACGGAAGAATTGCAAAATTTTATGATTCAATATGTTTATCAATTTTAATTGAGGAGGAAATATGAAACGCATTATTTACCTTGCAATGGTCTTAATGACGGGTTTTATTAGTGTACCCGGTTTATGGGCCTCACATATTAACGTGACCGCAGAATATGATTTAAAAGCGGCATTGGATTATGCGGCCACGGCAAATATCGATACCATCTTTTTAACAACTTCGGGCGGTGTTTACACCACCACCGATACCATGGCTTTATCGGTTTTGGAACCACTGGTGCTGATGGCTGCGCCCGGACTGGCTGAAATGCCCGTATTGACCAACAGCGATCCGAATCAGAAAGTATTGGATATTTTACGCATTTACGACGACTTTACTGTGGAAGGCGTGATTTTTGACGGCGGCAACGAAAAAAGTCACGGTATGAAGTACGCCTTGCGCTGCGATAACGACCCTACTAGGGGATACACGGTAAATCCGGACGCCGATATTACGGTAAAAAACTGTATTTTTCGTAATTTTTATCAAGACAAAGATCCCACCAAAGACGGGCATGTGTTTAAAGTGGCGAAAGTAAAAGTGGGGACCATCCGTTTTGAAAATTGTTTGATCGACGGAACGGGCTACGAAGCCATTCGCATTTCCGATACAGAAAAATGGGCCACCGAAAAATCGTGTGATAGTTTAATCGTGCAAAACTGTACCTTCACGCGCTGTAATGCCGAGGGCATTCGCTTTTATGCCGATAAAGATACCTCGACTGCCGATGCCTATGTGCTGTTGGAACATCTGACGTTTTTTAATACGGCCACCAGGGTTATCTATGTTAAAAATAATCGTAATACCATTTTGCGTGATGTTATCGTGGCGAATTCCAGATTGTCCACACATGGCCGCGATGACTTTGTTATGCAAATTCAACAAAAAGGATCGTTTATTTGTAATGTGGACACCTTTCAGATAACTACCTTGGACGGAACATACGATCCGAACAAACTGATTTACGTTTCCAAAAGCAACGGACACAGTGTGGATACAACTACGGTTTGGGGATTTGATCCGCAGTTCAAAGACGGAGCCAACCTGGATTTAACTTTGTTGCCAAGTTCCCATGCTTATTTTGCCGCGCACGACGGAAGCGCTTTGGGCGATTTGAACTGGGCAACGGAAAATCCGACGGTTATTCCATTTAATTATCAAATTCAGGGGAACGGACATTTACGGTTTGACCCTCAACTTGAAGGACGTAGTTACGACGCCAATACGCAGGTTAACATAACCGCCGTACCCGATTCCGGTTGGAAATTCAAGGAATGGCAAGGCGACGTGAGCGGTACGGATAATCCCGTTTCCGTAACGGTTGATGCGCCCAAAAACATAACGGCCGTATTCGAACAAGTAACCGCCATCGGTCGAACCGGAAGCGTAATTCGTTCGTTTGCTTTGCAACAAAACTACCCCAATCCGTTTAATCCGCAAACAACCATTTGCTATTCCTTGCCCGAAAGAGCATACGTGCAATTGGTTGTTTACGATCAAATGGGACGGCTGGTTAAAATATTGGTGAACAAGGTTCAAAATGCCGGAACGCATCAATTCATCTTCCGGCCGCAAAACTTGGCTTCCGGGATTTATTACTACCGATTAACGGACGGAAGGCATCAAACGATCCGCAAGATGCTTTTGATAAAATAGTAAAAAGATTTTCTTCGGTAAAAGCCGGTCCATAGGGATGTGGGCCAGCTTTTACGCTTTTTTTGATTTTCCGTTTAATATGCGCAAACGGAAAGTTCGGGAATTTATTAACTTGAATTTTTGCCCGATCTCTTTAAGTTTAACAGCGAGCGTTCAGGAAAGGAAAGTTTTGAAGCCAAAAGCCGGAATTTTAGGATTTATTTTCATCTGTTTTCTATTGGCGCATTTAGTACGAGCAAAAACGATATTTGTGCGTAACGCCGACGAAATCAAAGCGCAATCGGACGGTTTGCAAGCCGGCGATACGCTAATAATGAAAAACGGTTATTGGAAAGATCAGCAAATTGTCATAAAAGGTACGGGCAACCAGCAGGCGCCGATTGTACTCAAAGCCGAAACAGCCGGAAAGGTATGGCTGACCGGGCGCTCGAATTTGCGCATTGGCGGGCAATATGTGGTGGTGACCGGGCTTTATTTTGTAAACGGGTACAGCCCGAACGGAGCTGTTGTCGAATTTCGTGATGACACCAAACAGGTTGCCAATCATTGTCGCTTGACAAATTCGGCCATTGTCGATTTTAACCCTCCCAGTAAAAGTACCGATTACAAATGGGTGTCTCTTTACGGCCAATACAATCGGGTGGATCATTGTTATTTTGCCGGAAAAAATCATCAGGGTACAACTTTGGTTATTTGGATGTCTGCAATACCCGATTACCACCGCATCGATCACAACCATTTCGGCCCGAGACCCGAACTGGGCTCGAACGGCGGAGAGACCATTCGCATCGGTACCAGCGATTACTCTTTGTACGATTCATACGCTACGGTAGAATGGAATTATTTTGATCATTGCGACGGTGAAATCGAAATCATTTCGAACAAATCGTGCCACAATACCTATCGCTACAATACATTCGAGTCCTGCAAAGGCACGCTGACCCTGCGGCACGGAAGGGCTTGTGAAGTGTACGCCAATTTCTTTTTCGGAAATCAAACGGACCATACCGGAGGCGTGCGTATTATCGGAGAGGATCATCGTGTTTACAATAATTATTTTCAGGATTTGCAGGGAACAGGTTATCGCGCTGCAATATCCTTGGTAAACGGCGTCCCTAATTCGCCGCTTAATCGTTATTTTCAGGTTAAACGGGCACAGGTACTTTTTAATACGATTGTGAATTGCTATGAGCCTCTGGTTATCGGTGCAGGTGCCGACGAAGAAAAAACGCTTCCACCCAAGGATTGTATTATTGCCAACAATGCCATTTATTCGCCATATTTTCATCCCGTTATTACCTTTGATTCTCAGCCGATTAACATGAAATGGGAGGGGAATATTTTTTACGGTCCGGATCCAGGCTTTGAAAATATTTCCGGCATACGCCTACAAGATCCCTTATTGCAACTCTCGGCCGACGGATTGTACCGTCCCGAAGCCAATAGCCCTTTAATTGGCGCAGCGCAGGACACCTTCGAATTTGTAAATGCGGATATGGACGGACAAAGACGAACGTGGCCCGCTGATGTTGGCGCCGATCAAATTAGTAAAGATTCCGTGAAAATTCATCCGCTGAAAGCGGGAGATACGGGACCGGATTGGTATCCTGCGCAACCACCCCCGGTACCGGTTATTCGGGTTCGCGAAGGAGCAGATTCCTTGCGACTGGCCGTGGAAAAAGCGGATGATGGCGACATTATCGAGTTGGTGAGCGACGGAGGGGAATATCCGTTGAACTCTCCTTTACCCATCGATAAAAATATTACCATTCGCGGTAAGTCCGATCTTAGTCGGGCTCCGAAAATTATGCCTGCATCCGCAATTGATACCATGAATGCCTTATTTTGTTGGACAAAAGCACGGCAACTGAATTTGCGGAATTTGGCGATCGACGGGCAACACAAGGTAAGGTACATTTTTAAAAATGAAATCGAACACGTCGTCTTACGATGTGATTCTCTCGGAATTTTCGATACGGGCTTCGATTCGACCGGAGCGGTTTTTTTTGCCGCTGCCGGAAGTTTGATCGATACCGTGCGATTTGAAAACTGTTCCTTTTTCCACGGGAAAGGCCACGGAATTTTAGCGCAAGCCGAATTGAAAGGAAGCGGCGCTTACGACATCGCCAATCTAAAATTGGAAAATTGTACGGCTTGGGATTATGCACAATCGTTTTTAGATGTGTATGGGGGCGATGAAATTCCTTTTACGCCGTGCCCGAAAATGGTTGTTAATCATTGTACTTTTCACGCTTGTGCATTTGATAATGGTCCTGTAATTAACGCGGAAGAGGTAGATTTTACCCGCATTGAAAATTCGATTTTCAGCAAATGCAATCCACTTCAGCCCGTAGTTAAACTATACGGCCAGGCCGCTATTGTGGATTATTGTGATTTTTTTGCCTCCGGCGACATCGCACTTTTTCGGGAAGCACGACAGGGCAGCCATATTTATCAATTGCAGCCCTTGTTTAAGAATGCCGAGCAGGGAGATTTTACTTTGCAGGTAAATTCACCGCTTTGGGCCAAAGCAGATGATGGCACGGCTCTGGGAGATTTGCGCTGGACCGGACAAATAATGGGGATCGGAAATAAACCGTTTGCTCCGGTGAGCAAAAATTGGAAGGTATTGGGTAATGATCCCAATCCGTTCAACGGACAAACTACCATTCGGTTTGATAGCCCGTTTAGCGGAATGCTCCGTTGGTCTATTTTCGATCTTCGGGGTAGGCGGGTAGCCTTCGGAGAAAAAATGACACAAAAAGGACAACTATTGCACTGGCGGTGGAATGCCGGAGCTTTGGCTTCCGGAATTTATTATCTGACTATCGAATGTAAAGCGAAGCGGTTTGTAAGCAAAATGATTTTAGTGAGGTAAGTATTGAAACGTTATTTTTTAATTCCTATTTTGACATCGATATTCTTTTTTAATATCACGCTTTTGGCGCAGGAAACATGGCAATCAGAAATCGTATTTTACAACGATAACGGGCGTCTGCAATACGTGCGTGATTCGCTGGGCAATATAATTCCCGATTTTAGCTATGCCGGATACAAAAATAGTGATCAGCCGATCCCTGACATACCGGTTGTTTTAACGATTGGCCCAATTGACGGAGATAATACGGCGCACATTCAGCAAGCTATCGATTCCGTGGCGAAAATGGAAGTTGATTCTACGGGGTTTCGGGGGGCGCTTTTACTCAAATCCGGAAGCTATGAAATAAAAGGCACTGTTTATATCAATGAAAGCGGAATTGTGTTGCGCGGAGAAGGCGACGGTGATGATCCGTCCCAAAACACCATTCTTTACGCCACCGGAAATTCACCCAAACAGAGAACTGTTTTGATCGCCGGCGGAAACGATGAAACCAAATGGCGTGATATGGTTCCGGGAACAAAGTCGTACATTACGGATGATACCGTTTTGGTGGGGGCAAAAACATTTCATGTTCAAAAACCGAATTATTACCATAGGGGAGATAATATTATTATTTTTCATCCCTGTACCGATGAATGGCTTCAGGCCATTGATTACGGAGGAACCCACTCCAACGATCCGAATGCGGAACCAGGCGTTGATGTCCCATGGGAAGTAGGTAGCCAGCCGATTGTGTACAATCGTTATATTAAAAAAATCGAAGGTGATGCGATTACCATCGACGCTCCGCTTTACAATCATTTTATTAAAGCGCAATCAAAATCTTATGTGTACAAATACCTACGCCATAAACTCAAAACCAATATCGGCATCGAAAATTTACGAATTGATATCGAAACGGTTGGCGGCACGAATGAAAATCACGCTTGGAACGGTATCGATTTGTTCCTTGTGGAAGATGCCTGGGTGCGCAATTGTACGGTTTTACATTTTGGCGAATCTGGCTTTCGTACGCATACGGCTACCCGCGTGACCATCGAAAAGTGCAAAGCTTTGGATCCGGTGTCTGAAATTACCGGAGGACGTCGGTACAATTTTGAAGCATACACCGCCTCGCAACAAATTTTATTCAAAGATTGTTTGGCTACCAACGGGCGACACCATTATATGTCCAACGGTACTTCCTGGGCCAGCGATGTTGTATTTTTAAATTGCAAATCATCGGGGGCCTATGCTTCCAGCGAAGGGCATCGACGCTGGTCGCAAGGTTTGCTTTACGATAACCTTGAGGAATTGGACGGACCGCGTCCGGGGTACAATCCGCGTTTATTGGGTTTATACTGCCGCGGTTATTACGGCACCAGTCACGGCTGGGCTGCGGCACATTCGGTGGCCTGGAACTGCGATGTGGCGCAGGGGGATTTGATTGTCCAAAAGCCGCCCACAGCACAAAATTACGCCATAGGTTGCAAAGGGAATCGTATTACAGGCAAAAAACCGCCCGCTTCTTTTGACGAGCCACAAGGTTACATCGAAGGGAGTAATAAAAGCGGCCTTTATCCTCGCTCTCTTTTCTTGGCGCAGTTGGACGATCGGCACAGTGCTACGGGGTTAGGGCAACCAAAGCGGAAAATAACGTTGGCAAAAACAATAAATTTGGTTTGTGCTTATCCCAATCCCTTTAATCAACAATTGACATATCGTTTTGAGTTAAATTCCGTGGCTCGGGTACATTTGCGTATTTTTAACCTTATCGGTCAGTTGGTTTACGAGCAAAACTTAGGGCGACTGAAGAGCGGAATTCATGTTTTTCATTGGAACGGAAAAGATTTTGCCGGGCTTGATGTGGGTAGCGGTATTTATTTTTTGCAATTGTTAAGCGCTAATCAAAACGAGATCCTTCGAGTGACATTAATCAAATAAAAAAGAAAATGCGATGCGCATGTTTTCCAAATTTTTGGTTTTAATTGCTGTCTTTTTTGTTTTATTACCATCCTGTAAATCAAATTTTGATTTACGCCAAATCGAAAAAGATCGCGTGTTATGTCAGGCTAATTTTGCCATGCGCGAAATCCCCATCACCATTACGGCTTTTCGTTGTCCGCGCAGTGCGGGCGGGTTACATGATTTTTATTCTGAAGGCGATTATTGGTGGCCCGATCCCGAAAATCCCGCTGGCCCCTATATTCGTAAGGACGGACTGAGCAATCCGGATAATTTTTTAAAGCATCGTCAAATGCTTATGCGATTAAGCTATTATGTCCCCGTGCTAACGGCGGCTTACTTACTAACAGATGAAAAAAAATATGTGAAAGCCGTTGAAAATCATTTGACGGCCTGGTTTATTGATCCGGCTACGAAAATGAATCCAAATATGCTTTTTGCACAGGCTATTAAAGGACGGGTTACGGGAAGGGGCATCGGTATTATTGATGCCGTTCAATTGGTAGAAGTTGCACAGGCAATACGGGTTTTACACGAGCACCGCGCCATCAATGCGCGAACTTTCCGCCAAGTACGGGAGTGGTTTCGGCAATTTTTGCATTGGATAACGACTCATCCGTACGGCATAAACGAACGAGATCACGGAAATAATCATGCCACCTGTTGGGCGGTTCAGGTAGCGGCTTATGCACGCCTTGTCGGGGATAGCAGCCAATTGGAATATGTACGCCGGATGTTTAAAACCGTACTTATTCCTCAACAGATGGCCCCGGATGGCAGTTTTCCCAAAGAATTAAAACGAACCAAACCCTACGGCTATTCCTTGTTTAATTTGCAGGCATTTACCGTGTTGTGCGCATTGGCTGCCAAGAACAACGATTTGTGGTATTTCCGTTTGCCGGATGGTCGCGGCATGGAAAAAGCAGTGCGTTTTATGTTCCCGTATATGCGCAACAAGTCGCGCTGGCCTTTTAAAAAGGATGTGATGTACTGGAAACAATGGCCGGTACGCGATTTAACTCTATTATTTGCCGCTGTAAAATATCATAATTCCGACTATTTTAAGGTTTGGAAAAAACTACCGGCCGACCCGACTGACTACGAGGTGTTGCGCAATTATTTTGTGCGCCAGCCGCTTTTATGGCAAAAAGAACTCAAATAATTCGAATTAAGGTATTCCCGAAATTAATGGGTAAAATAAAATGGTAAATCTGTTCCAAAGAAAAAATGAATTTAAAACATGGGGTATCCGGATTGCTTGGATAGCCAGCCTACTGTTGTCGATAAGCTGCCGAGAAGAACATTTGCAAACGGTCTTTCTGAAAAATCCCCTTAACATGGTACGCAATCACGAATTGGTAATTTTAGACGGTTCGCGGATTTTTCCCGAGACAGAAGAAAAATACGGAGCTTTTTTATCCGTTAAAGAAAACGGTCGGGAGGTGCCTTATCAAAAATTATTGCATAACCGAATCGGCATTTTAGTGAATTTTAAACCTTACGAACAGAAAGTACTAACGATACGGTTTCTCCGGAACAAAAGGCAAGAATTTAACCAAAGAGCACACGGCGAAATATCTGTTAGAAACGCTGCCGTTTTTAAAAACGGGCGGTGGCGCGGAGGATTTTTCGAAAATGTCATGCATTTTTCCGTA
>Ga0256914_1000823_pt1 | contig 29913 bp, 29 predicted proteins | sample HulkmetaG_FD_191571 | JGI IMG/M metagenome (GOLD analysis project Ga0256914, IMG submission 191571) | Hydrothermal chimney microbial communities from Main Endeavour vent field at the Juan de Fuca Ridge, Pacific Ocean - Hulk | ecosystem: Environmental > Aquatic > Marine > Hydrothermal vents ... | reverse complement strand
CCGGCCGCCCCAGGCCCAACGCCCTTCGGCCGCGGCCATCACCCGCGGGTGGAAATCGCACAGAACGCCCGGCAACCGGACGTTGCGGGCTTCGTTTGCCAAGCCCCCTGACGGGGGCTGGCAGGAACCGCCCCGCGGTTTCGCCCCACCGAAGGCCGCAGTTTCCAACTGCCGGCCGCCTCGGGGCCCAACACCCCCGGCCGCGGCCACCGCCCGTGGGTGGAAGCCGCACAGAACGCCCGGCAACTAGAAGTTGCGGGCTTCGCTTGCAAAGCCCCCTGGCGGGGGCTGCGCCCAACCGCCCCTGGCGGTTTCGCATCCGAAGGCCGCAGTTTTCAACTGCCGGCCGTATCGGGGCCCACCGCCCCCCGGCCGCGGCCACCGCCCATGGGTGGAAGCCGCACAGAACGCCCGGCAACTAAAAGTTGTGGGCTTCGTTTGCAAAGCCCCCTCACGGGGGCTGCGACCAACCGCCCCCGGCGGTTTCGCCCCACGAAGGCCGCAGTTTCCAACTGCCGGCCGCCCCGGGGCCCAACGCCCTCGGCCGCGTCCATCGCCCGTGGGTGGAAGTCGCACAGAACGCCCGGCAACTGGAAGTTGCGGGCTTCATCTGCCAAGCCCCCTGACGGGGGCTGCGACCAACCGCCCCCGGCGGTTTCGCCCCACGAAGGCCGCAGTTTTCAACTGCCGGCCGTGTCATCCCTCACCCCTCACCCCCCGGCACCGGCGCCAGAATGAGAGGAGGCGTGTTCCCCCTCTCCCCTCTCCCAAGTTTGGGAGAGGGGAGAGGGCAAGGGGAGTGGGGTGAGGGCCCCAACCGCCCCCGCGGTTTCGCCCCACCGAAGGCCACAGTTTTCAACTGCCGGCCGCCTCGGGGCCCAACACCCCCGGCCGCGCTTGCCGGACCGGGGCGGTAAGCCCGCACAAACCGCCCGGCAACCGGACGTTGCGGGCTTCGCTTGCCAAGCCCCCTGGCGGGGGCTGCGCCGAACCGCCCCCGGCGGTTTCGCCCCACCGAAGGCCGCAGTTTCCAACTGCCGGCCGCCCCGCGCCCTCACCCCGAAAAGGTCTTACGTAGCACAGGGGAGCCCAGGGCGGACTGCCGCGCCTATTTTGGTTGGAAAAATTCCCCGGATTTTAGCACCAAATATGTAACCATATCCTGGCTCTTGCGTCCAATAGGACGGCTGCACCACACAGGTAGCACAACAATTCCAGTAAAAACCAGTAATGAGGAGAGGAGTTATCATGGCGGAAAAGAAAGTTCAATCTAAGTACCATCCCCTCTACTACCTATCGTCCTTGGGAGCGGGTGGTCTCACCGTAGCGTTCTGGAAGTTAGCAGATGTCACACACCCTACTTTTATCACCACATTAGGCCAAGCCATTTTCTACATTCTTGCCCTGGGACTATTTATCGCGAATCTGCCCTTCTGGATTCGAGCGTTGAAGAATACAGACAAGTTCTTCGGCATCGAACTGCCACCCCAGTACTCGCGCCGGTCGAAAAAGTGGCCTCCCCAGTCACCTGTGACCAGTACAGGGTGGATGGCCATGCCCGCGGCCTTTGCCATGCTGTTGAACGCAACATTCATCATCTTGCCGGAATTCTTCGGCCTGTCAGCCAAGGCACTGGCCCCCTTCGGCTTCTGGGCCTGGCTGCTGGTGTACGCCATCACCTTCGTCCTGGGTTTTCAGATCCTGTTTAATACCTTTGCGTACACCGCATCCCTGGAGACCTTCCACTTCGGGCTCTTCCTGCAGCCCCTTACTTACGGGCTGGCTGCCGTACCCGGCGTGAGCATGGCCGGCATGTTGCCGGAACCCATGAGCGACATCGCGCTCTTGTTGGGGTTAACGGCCTTCGGCGTGGGAGGCATCGTGGGTTCGCTGGCGCTTATCTTCATCTTCCAGCGCTTTATGACCTACGGCTTCCCTGAACCATCCGTGGCACCGACTTCCTTATTGCTCATGCCGTCCATCACAGTGTACACCATCTTCATGCTCAAACTGCTCCACTTCATGGGGCATCACGACATGACCATCGCGCCGGTGTTGCTCAAAGTCTTAACCTTCATGGCCATCGGGTTCATGGGAGCCGCGGCCACCCTGGGCATCATTGTGCTCATCGTCTACTTCCGGGAGCACGTGCCCTTCGGCCCCAGTTGGTGGTCCTTCGTGTGTCCTTTCGTGGCCCTGTCCGTGTTGAGTTCCATCACCTACCAATTCGGTGGTCACCTGGGCATCTTCCTTATCTCGGCCATCCTGGCCCTGATCCTGGTCACACTCATCTACTTCTACGTGGCCGTGAAGACACTCCAGGTGCTATTAGCGAAGTAAATAAAGGGGAAACCCGTGTGGAGCGGGGGCAAAGCCCTCGCTCCACACGAGAACCGTTCATTGAACTCGAGGTCTCCCGTACAAATACCAGTACACCTCGGGATCATAATCCTCCGGATCGTGCCCTGGCCAGTTAAAGGGACCAGGTTCCCAGTGAGAGCGTAGCCACGCGTCCAACTCCTCCAAACGCTTCACATTCTCCTCGCCCAAATCCACGTTCAAACGTTGAGCCTCCTCGAGCAATGTGGTCAAGCGCACCCGGTTGTGCACTTCCCCTGGATAATCCGCGGCTTTGCGGGGATTATCGCGCAGATCGTCCAGGTACCACTTCCAGGACCCGAGGAAACTCTTGAACTCCCGACGGAAACGCTCCTCCACATCCCGTCGGTGAACACGCACAAACTCCTCATACGCCTTGCGCGTGGCCTCCAACCGGGCCTGCTCCTCAGGAGACAACTCATCCTTATGCTTCTCCAGAAAACGTAACCGCTCCACCAGTCCTCCCAAGGACATCTTGGGCAATTCATCGCCCCATGGAGTGTGAACAATCAACTGGCGGAACAACTCCTTTCGCGCGACATAATCCTCCAACTCAGAAGCCATCTTCTCCGCGAAGAGAAGAGCCTCCAACAAACGTCGTTTTCGGTCCTCTTTCATCCTTTCCTCCTTACTTCTCAACCGGCCATCCACAGTGCCAGCCAGTACACCGTGGGAAAGACAAAGAGAAGACTGTCAATGCGGTCGAACGCGCCCCCATGTCCAGGAATCCAGTGCCCAGAATCCTTCACACCACACTGCCGTTTAAACATCGATTCAGCCAGGTCTCCCAAAGGCGCGACCACAGCCACGAACACACCCAACACAAACGCCTGCGCCAAAGGAAGCGAAAGAAGCCAGGGCGCCAGCAAACACGCGCCTATCACCCCCGTGACCCCACCGCCTATTGTTCCCTCCCACGTCTTCTTCGGACTCAGCCGGGGGGCCATACGATGGCGTCCCACACTTGTGCCAATGAAATACGCGCCGCTATCGGTAATCCACGTCAACAGAAGGGCCGTAAGGACCCACCACAACCCCCGGGGCAAAAGCCGAAGCAAAACCGCGTAATAAATCCCCATCCCCAGATAAAGGGCAACCGCGAGCGTCAACGCCCAATCCGTGGCTGGTGCTTCTGACCGATGAGGGAGCGCCCGAACCAACGTCAACATCACCCCCAACGTCAGCATCAACAACAACCCCCGACCATGGGACGTGAAAAGGGGCAACACCGTAAACCCCAAAATAAGCGCCAATCCCCACCAACGGAAGGGCTCGTACCCGCGGCGGTTCAACATCGTGTAGGCCTCATAGCCGGCCACAAGGCCAAACAGAGCCACCAACGCGGCAAACCACCACCCACCCAGGTACAGGAGGGCAAACGCTATGGGGATAAGGACAATCGCGCTCAAAACTCGTTCTTTAAGCATCAAGTCGTTTCCTGACTGGGTAATCCTCCAAAACGCCGTTCCCGTGCCGCGTAATCCCGAATCGCCTTGGTCAACTCTGAACGGTCAAAATCCGGCCAGTACACCGGCGTGATGTAGAACTCCGCATAAGCAGCCTGCCAAATGAGGAAATTCGACAGGCGATACTCCCCGGATGTCCGGATAATAAGGTCCGGATCGGGCAGGCCAGCCGTGTACAGGTAATTACTGAACACCTGCTCATCAATAGCCTCAGGGGGAACTCGGTCCCGAATAATGGACTTCACCGCGTCCAAAATCTCAACCCGTCCCCCATAATTAAAAGCCACATTCAGAATCATGCGGTCATTGTGGCGAGTCTGTTCCACAGCGTCCTCAATCCGACGCCGCAAGCGCTCCTCCACCCCCTCCAAACGACCACAGTGTCGCAACTGAACCCCCTGCTCATTAAGTTCCTTCAACTGCTTTCGGATGGTTAAACTCAGCAACCGCATAAGACCTTCCACTTCTGGACGGGGGCGCTGCCAATTCTCCGTCGAAAACGCGTAAATCGTCAGCACCTCAATACCGTAATCCAGACACGCCTGCAAAACCCGCCGGATATTCTGCGTGCCCGCCCGGTGGCCGGCCATGCGCGGCAGGCCACGCGCCTTTGCCCAACGGCCGTTACCGTCCATAATAATGCCTATGTGGCGCGGGATACGCTCCCGCGGAACGTTCAATTCAGCCAGCGCGGCCGGATCTGGCTGCGGGTGAATAACAACCGGTGCGATCTCTTTAATCATCAGCCATCAAATCTCCAGGATCTCCTGCTCCTTCTTCTCACCAAGTTCGTTGATCTTCTCAATGTGATCCTTCGTCATATCATCCACCTTCTCCACCAACCGGTGGTACTCATCCTCCGAGATCATCTTCTCCTTTTCCAGATCTCGCAGGTCAGAGATAGCATCGCGTCGAATGTTGCGCACAGCCACTCGAGCCTCTTCCACACGGCGGTGGACCAACTTCACCAACTCGCGACGCCGTTCCTCAGTGAGCGGAGGCAGCACAATGCGGATGACTTGCCCGTCATTGTTCGGAGTAACCCCTAAGTCGGACTTCATAATGGCCTTCTCGATCATGGTCATACTGCTCGGATCAAAAGGCCGAATCATCAACATGCGCGGCTCAGGGGCAGTAATCGCGGCCAACTGCATCAACGGAGTGGGCGTACCGTAATAATCCACCGGAATGCGTTCCACCAGAGCCGGAGACGCGCGATTGCTGCGCATCGCGGCCAGATCCATGCGGAGGGCTTCGACGGCTTTGTCCATACGCCTTCGTGCGTCGGCCAATATCTCTTTGACCAACCCATCTTCCATGGCCACACCTCCTCTTCCGGGATCCCGCCCATTTTACCGTAATCACAAACAAACGGAAAACTCACAAACCTCCCTTTGCCAGCAAAACCCTCCCCATATTGCAAGCGCAAAAGTTGGGGGCCTATTCACCCTCGAGTACAATGACAGAGACGAAATACAGATAACGAAGAAAGGACCCAAAATGAGCCAAGGGCGTGTTATACGCACGTTCCGAGAACGCCTGGAAATCGAGGAAAAACTCCAAGCCCTGGCCCGCGAGCGGGATGACCACGCGCGCAACGCGTTGGCCCAGGAATTGGCCCAGCGAGGAGAACGCATAGTGCCCGTCATACTCCGCCACCTCAAAACCACCAACCCCCTCCTCCGGGCCTCCCTGGGACTGGTCGCCTCCTACCTGCCGGCGGACATAATCACCCCTGCCCTTTACCGCGTCGTCTCCGACCCACAACGCAGCGACCAGGAACGCATGGCCGCCCTGATGATCCTGGAACGGTTCCTGGGCGAAGAGATCGAAGACAGCATGTACGCGGAACTGCGGGATCCCGACGCGGTCATGGAACAAGCCCTGCGCGAAGTTGTGGAAAACCTGCACGAATACCCGGAAATCATCATCGACTTCATAGCACAACTGGAAGAAGAGCCCTCAGATGTCGCGTTAATGCTGCTGAACATCGCGGAACGATTCCCCGAGGATCAAACATTTCCCATCCTGGTTGCCCTGGCATACGACCTGCGGCCAGAAGTCGCCGAACTGGCATTACACCTCCTGGGCAAAACCCACCACCCAGAAGCATTACCTGCCCTAACCACCCTGGTCGACTTCCTCCCAACTCCACAACGGACCACTGCCGAACGAAGCGCTCGCAAACTGCGCCTAAAGGGCGGCATACGCTACACCTACGAACCCACCACCTGGCGGACATTCGCCTCTGCCCCGGACATTCACGGAACCCAAGCATTTTGGCTCCTGCGCACCGGTTCTCCGCCCTACCTTTTGATAAGCCTGCTGGCCAACGTAGACCTGGGCATCCAATTCGCGTTCGTATTGCACGAAATCCCCCAGGAATTCATCCCTCCCACCGAGAACAAAGCCCAACGCGCATCCATCCCCCTGGATGTATCCATCAACGCAACAGAACGGCGCATAGCCTGGCTGCGGGAAATCCCCGTAGCCCACGCGCGGCGCTGGCTTAAAAACCTCACAATACAAAACTACGTCAACGCCTACACCGTCCCCACCATGTACCGCCTCCACATCACACGATTCTGGCAAGAAACACGGGAAGAAGGACTGGCCGCGACGCCCACATTACCGTCGTTCTCCTACAACGCCCTGCCCGACCCACAACGCTTCTTTGAACACGAAGCCTTCCTCCTGTGGAACATCACCCCAATTCGTGACGTATTCCAGGACAGGGGGGACACTTCCGCGCCGCCCACCATTGAAGCATTCTACGCGGCTGTTCAGCGCGTTCGTTCCCAGGACTTTGCCCCGGGAACATGGCACCACGTAGCAGAGCGACTGCTACAAACAGCCGAATGGTTCATGGTAATTGGAGAACCCCGCATGGCCGAACAAGCAGTCGCCGTAGCGCACATCATGCGCACCACAGAGTACGAAATGAACCCCTTTGCCCGACTCCTGGTAGAACGGGGCATATTTGAGAAATTTCAGCGACTACGCCGCAAACACGAACAGGATGGAGAGGATTCCCAGGGCCGTGTATAATACCTTACGAACTTCACTTACCGCACAACGGGGGGTGTGATGACCCAAGAGTACGAAGTCATTATCGGCATGGAAGTCCACGCCCAACTCTTAACCAAGTCTAAAATGTTCTGTGGGTGCAGTGCCGACTACGCGGACGCCCCACCGAATACCCACGTCTGTCCGGTGTGCATGGCCTTACCGGGCGCGCTACCCGTGATCAACAAAGCGGCCGTAGAAGCCACCATTCGCACCGGGCTCGCACTCAACTGCCACATCGCGGAATTCTCCGTCTTCGCGCGCAAAAACTACTACTACCCAGACCTGCCCAAAGGGTACCAAATTTCCCAATACGAACTCCCCCTGGCCACCAACGGCTGGGTGGAAATCGAAGACGACGAAGGGAACCCCAAACGCATCCGCATTCGTCGCGCCCACCTGGAGGAAGACACCGGCAAACTCGTCCACGTAAACGGATATAGCCTCGTCGACCTCAACCGCGCCGGTGTTCCCCTCCTCGAAATCGTCACCGAAGCGGACCTACGCAGCGCCGAAGAAGCTCATCGCTACCTGACCAAACTGCGTACCATCCTCCGCTACCTGGGCGTGAGCACCGGCGACATGGAAAAGGGAGCGATGCGCTGCGAAGCCAACCTCTCCGTCCGGCGCAAAGGACAAAAAGAACTGGGAACCAAAGTCGAAATCAAGAACCTCAACTCCTTCAAAGCAGTGCGCGATGCCATCGCGTACGAAGTCAAACGTCAGATTCAAATCCTGGAACAGGGGGGAACCATCGAACAAGTCACCATGGGGTGGGACGACGCTCGCGGGCGCACCTTTGTCCAGCGCAGCAAAGAATACGCCCACGACTACCGCTACTTCCCCGAACCCGACCTACTCCCCCTGGAAGTTTCCCGGGAATGGGTGGAAGCCCTGCGAGCCACCTTGCCCGAACTGCCGGACGCCAAAGCCGCCCGTTTTGAACGGGAATACGGCCTCTCACGCGCGGAAGCCCACGTAGTCGTGGAAGAGAAGTCCGTGGCCGATTGGTACGAAAGCGCGGTCCAGGCCTATGGCAACCCTCGGGAAGTGTACAACTGGCTCACTGGTGAAATCTTCCGACACCTGAACGAAAGGAACATCACCATCGAAGACATGCCCATCTCCCCCCAGGGGCTGGCCCAACTTCTCACCCTGGTGGACAAAGGCACCATCAACCGCAACACCGCCAAACGAGTGCTCGCGGACATGTTCGACACCGGCAAAGATGCCCAGACCATCGTCCGGGAAAAGGGACTCGCCCAGGTGAGCGATGAATCTGCCCTGGTGGCCATCGTCGAAAAAGTCATTGCCGACCACCCCAACGAAGTGCAACGCTACCGATCGGGTAAAAAGGGCCTGTTAGGGTGGTTCATGGGGCAAGTAATGAAAGCGACCCGAGGACAAGCAAACCCGGCCATTGTGCGTAAACTACTTACAGAGCGTCTCGAAGGGAATACGCCTGAGGAATAACCATGGACGACATCCGTGCTCCTTCTGGCAGGACAACACGGACACCCCGCATCGGCTTCGCCTTCTCCGGGGGAGCGGTGCGGGGTTTTGCGCATGTGGGCGTTCTAGAAGTCCTGTACGAAGCCGGCATTTACCCTGACATGACCATCGGCGTCAGTGCCGGCTCCATCATTGCAGCCCTCGTAGCAGCCCAAATCCCCCTCCAGCGCATTGGAGAACTGGTCCGCGTCATCACCTGGCGTCAACTGGCACGCCCTGCCTTCCCCAGCCGAATGGGCCTATTCACCTTAAAACCAATGGCCCGACTCCTGGAACAGGAAACAGGCGTCCACACCATCGAAGAACTCCCCCTCACCTTTGCCTGTGGCGCGTTCGATGTCGAGCGCGAGGAATTCCTGGTATTGAAAGAAGGTCCCCTGGCAAGCGCAGTGCAGGCCAGTTGCTCAGTCCCCGGCATCTTCACCCCGGTCAAACGAGAAGGCCGACTCCTGGTGGACGGAGGTATTTTCAACAACCTGCCCGTAAAGGCGCTGCGGGAAATGGGCGCGGATTTTGTCATCGCCGTGGACGTCATGCCCAAGGGGAGCACCCCTCGTCCCCCGCGCCACATGTTCGACCTGCTCTCCACAGCCTTCTTCAACATGATTCGGGCCAACAGTCACGAACGAGCCCTCGCGGACGTTGTCATAGAACCCCAAATTCGATGGGAAACCTTCTGGAACATGAAATACCGTGAACGTCTCCTGGAACAGGCCCGGCAAGCAGCCCGTGCAGCATTGCCGACCATTCGCCAGAAATTACGCGCCTGGGCAGCGCAGCCCGGCGGGGAGGAAGAACATGATTGATGTACATTCCCTGCGCGAAGAATCGCAGGCCCTGCGCTCGCAACTTGTAGCCTGGCGCCGCGACCTGCACCGTCACCCGGAATTGGGGTTCGAAGAAGAACGCACCTCCGCCTTGATCGCCCAACACCTCCACACCCTGGGGCTGGATGTACAGACTCGAGTGGCCCAAACAGGCGTAGTCGCCTTACTCAAAGGAGCACACCCGGGAGCGACAGTCATGCTCCGTTTTGACATGGACGCGCTCCCCGTGGAGGAAGAAAACGATGTCCCCTACCGTTCCGAGGAACCAGGGCGTATGCACGCGTGCGGGCATGACGGTCACGTGGCCATTGGCTTGGGAGTAGCCACCCTCCTGGCCCAACATCGCGAGGACCTGCACGGCCAGGTCAAATTCGTCTTCCAGCCAGCCGAAGAAGGCCTCGGGGGAGCGCGGCGCATGGTGGAAGAGGGCGTGTTGGACAACCCGCGACCGGACGTCGTGTTCGGTCTGCACGTGTGGAACCCACTGCCCTCCGGCCAAGTCGCCATCCAGGAAAACGCGTTAATGGCCGCGGCCGGAAAATTCGACATAGAAATTGTGGGCCGAGGCGGCCATAGCGCCCAACCCCACCTCACCGTGGACCCCATTGTCGTAGCAGCCCAGGTCATTAACGCCATCCAGAGCATCGTGAGCCGCAACCTGGACCCACTGGAATCCCTGGTCATCAGCGTGGGCGAACTCCACGCGGGATCCGCGTTCAACGTCATTCCCAGTCAGGCCATCCTCCGGGGCACCCTGCGCGCGTTCCACGACAGCATCATGCACATGGCCCAAGCCCGTCTCCGTTCCCTGGCCGAAGGGATAGCCCAAGCGCACGGTGCCCGCGCCTTTGTGCTCACGGAAACCATAGCGCCCCCCGTTGTCAACCACCCTCGCGCGACAGCCATCGCGCGGGAAGCTGCTCGACACATCGTGGGCGAAGAGAACATCGTGCGCATCAAACCAGTCATGGTAGCCGAAGACGTGGCCGAATTCCTCTCCCGGGTGCCCGGCTGCTTCATGCTCCTGGGTATCCGCAACGAAGAAAAGGGACTGGTGTACGGTCACCACCATCCTCGGTTCGACATTGACGAAGACGTCCTCCCGATAGGAGTCGCGCTGCTGAGCGCGGCAGCACTGCTGGCGGGCGAGAGGTGGAACAAAGATGGGACCTGAACACACCACCCCTTCACCACATCCTGACCCCATCCAGGTAGCCGTGGTCACAGGTGCTAACGGCTTCCTCGGGGCCCACCTGGTTCGAGCCCTCCTCGCGCGGGGAGTGGAAGTGCGCGCGGTTGTGCGCCCCTCCTCCGACGTGAGCGTGTTAGAAGGCCTGGACATCGACATCAGGCGGGGAGGGCTGGAGGATGACGAGTTCATGCGAACCGTGCTGGACGGGGCCGACGCGTTCTTCCACCTGGCGGCCATGTACAGCCAGCGTCCGGAAGATGTCGGAGAACTCTACCGGGTGAACGTGGGCATTGTACGACGCGTGCTGAAACTGGCCTGGGACGTGGGCGTCCCTCGCATTGTCCACACCAGCACCATAGGTGTCATCGGTCGCCGTCGGGATGGACGCCCGCCGGATGAAAGGGAACCGTTCAACCTGTGGGACAACGCCAGTCACTACGTGCGAAGTAAACACCTGGGCGAGGTTGCCGCGCTCACGTGGGCTCAAATGGGGGCCCCCATTGTCGTGGTGAATCCCACGGCGCCGGTGGGGCCATACGACCGACGTCCTACGGCCACGGGCCGCCGCATCTTAACCGTGCTGCAGGGGAAAATTCCCACATACCCACCTAAAGGCATCAACTTTGTCCCCGCGCGCGACGTGGCCGAGGGGATGATCCTGGCGGCGTTGAAGGGGCGAGCAGGCGAGCGGTATATCCTGGGTCATGTGCAGGGCAACCTTTCCCTGGCGGAATTCCTGGAAATGGTCTGCCGTGTGTCAGATACACCCTGCCCGCCAATGCCCAAAGCATCGAAACTGGGGCAATGGCGTCGCGCGCTTCGTCAGGGATGGCAACGAATCCGACGGCGCAAACGTCCATTCGGGTTTGCACCGGAAGGGCTCACTGCAAACCCGCGCAAAGCCGTTGAAGAGTTGGGGATGCCTCAAAGCGACCTGGAAACAGCATTCGCTGAAGCGGTGCGCTGGTTCCGTGAGGCGGGAATCCTGACTTCAGAGGGCCGTCTCTGATAACGTCTGCAAGTACAAGCGCAAAGCCTCCTCCGCGGACGCGTACTCTGACCGCACGCGTTCGTACACCTGCCGCGCCTCGTCCAGATTTCCGGCATCGGCCAGCGCCTCCAGTTGGCGACACGCGCTGGACAGGCGCATCGCGCCTAGAGTGCCCGCGTTGGATTTCAGGGTATGGGCCAAACGGCGCAACTCCTTCGCGTTTCCCGCTTCCAACGCGCGCCCCATCTCCTCTATCATGCCAGGGGTGTTTTTGAGAAACATCTCAATCAGTTCGCGGATGACGTCCCCTGCTTCCTCGCCCCACAAATCGTAAAATTGTGCAAACACACTCACATCCAGTAACAGGTCTGCCATCCTTTATCCTCCTCCCATGAACTTGCAGTCAACGGATTTAGCAACGCGTTCCCAGCAACATCCCCATGGGTTCGCGATGTCGATGAGGTTCCAGGGGCCCCATGTTCCCCGCTTTTCTACAAAAAAAGACGCTCAACAAAGGCGGGGGATACGAACGGATTTGTCGTAAGTTGGCAGGACCGTTCCCCTTTGTGGTAACATATGGCTTCGTGCAGGTATGACGGTCAAAGGGAGCGATGCCGACCCATGATGGGAAGGGAAAATTCTATGCCACAGCCGCAGGAACACCAGGAGCCCACCCGGGAACAGGGGATGGGGGCTTCTGCTACACCTCCAGAACTATCGTTGGCCATCCCCCTCTACAACGAAGAGGAAAATGTCGCCTCGGTCGTTGCTGAACTGGTACGGGCGCTGGAAGAGCAGCACATTGATTACGAACTGGTGTTGGTGGACAACGGATCCGAAGATGCCACCGGAGAAATCATCGAACGCCTGGCCCAGGAAAACCCTCGCCTGGTCCCTGTGCACATCCCCGTCAATCAAGGGTATGGGTGGGGAATTATCACGGGATTACGGCACTGTCGAGGACGGTACCTGGGGTACGCTTGGGGGGATAACCAGGTCCGGGCGGAGGATGTAGTACGCATCTTCTTGCGCCTGCGCGAAGGGGATGTCGATCTGGTCAAATCCCGGCGAGTGGAACGACACGATGGGTTGCAGCGATTGATTATCACCAAGGTGTACAACACCGTCTTTCCCCTCTTCTTCCCGGTCCACTCCGCGGATGTGAACGGCTGCCCTAAAATCTTCACCCGCGAAGCGTACGAGGCCATTCAACCCCAGAGCAAGGATTGGTTTCTCGACGCGGAAATCATGATCAAAGCCCATCGCCTGGGCTTGCGCGTTGAGGAGGTACCAGTTATTTTCTACCCTCGGGCATCAGGAAAATCCAAAGTGCGCTGGAAGACTGTCCTGGAATTCGCGTTGAACATGTTCCGTTACAAGATAAAGGGGGAATTTTAAAGAAGAGGACGCCATGATGGAAGACAAACGCAACATCCCGGTTGTCATTCTAGCAGGCGGACGTGGGTACCGTCTGCGGGAGGAAACGGAATTCCGCCCTAAGCCAATGGTGGAAATCGGCGGTCGACCTATCCTCTGGCACATTATGAAAATCTACGCCCATTACGGGTTCACGAACTTCATTATCTGTCTTGGGTACAAGGGCTACATGATTAAGGAGTATTTCCTGAATTACGAATACATGCACCGGGATTTCACCATTCGGCTCGGCCAACAGAACAGCGTCATCCTCCACGACCACCATCCAGAGGAGGACTGGACCGTTACCCTGGCCGACACGGGCCTGGAGACCAACACGGGGGGACGTATCTACCGCATCCGCCGTTATATTCCCGGCGACACATTCTTTATGACCTACGGCGACGGCGTCGCTGACATCAACATCGACGCGCTCCTGGCCTACCATCGGGAAAAAGGCCGCATTGCAACAGTGACCGGCGTCCGTCCCTTCTCACGCTTCGGAGTCGTGGAAATGTCCGAGGATGGACTGGTCAAACGATTTCGGGAGAAGCCTCAACTGGATGGGTTAGTCAGCGGCGGGTTTTTCGTGTTGAACACACGGGTCTTCGACTACCTGGACGATAACGTGGTCTGGGAACAGGAGCCACTGCGCCGTCTGGCGGAGGACAACCAACTGGCCATTTACGAACACAAGGGCTTCTGGAAGAGCATGGACACTTACCGGGATTGGCTGGAGTTCAACCGCATGTGGGAACGGGGTGAAACCCCCTGGAAGGTGTGGGAGGACTAGCCCGTGACAACCATCACCGTCTCGCTGGCTCAGATTTCCCCTAAGTTAGGCGATGTGCGGGCCAACCTGGACAAACACATGGCGTGGATTGAGGAAAGCGCGGCGGAAAGCGACTTGATTGTGTTCCCCGAACTCTCCCTGTGTGGGTACACGCTGCGCGATCTGGTGCCCGAGGTGGCATTGCATCCCTACGACTGGGATGATCCTGTGCTGCGTCCGTTGCGAGAGGCCTCGTCCATTCACGGGATTGACATTGTTGTCGGGTTTGTGGAGGAAGATCGCCGCCACCGGTTCTACATCGCGGCCGCGTACTTCCACGCGGGAGAACTCCTGCACGTCCACCGTAAAGTGTACTTGCCCACCTACGGTCTTTTTGAAGAAGGTCGCGATCTGGCCCAGGGGAACCGCATTCGCGCGTTCGACACCCCCTGGGGGCGCGCGGGCATTCTCATCTGTGAGGATTTCTGGCACGCAAGCCCGCCTTATATCCTCTGGCTAGACGGTGCGGACATTTTCATCCACCATTCGGCCAGCCCTGGCCGCGGTCTCACCGGCAAGGGCAAACTGGATAGCAGCCGCTTTGTGGAAGAAGTCAACCAAACTTACGCGGCCCTGTTTACCTCCTATGTCCTGCACTGCAACCGCTCGGGAGTTGAGGACGGCATTAACTTCTGGGGAGGCTCATCCGTGTACGGTCCCACGGGCGACATGCTGGCTCAGGCCCCGTACTTCGAGGAAGCGAGACTGGTCGTGGAACTGGACTTGCAAGAAGTGCGTCGCACCCGGCAACGGCTACCGCTGCTCCGGGACGAGCGCGCAGACCTGACTTTGCGCGAACTCCAGCGCATTTTACAGGAACGGGGGTAGGCCCCTGCATCGGCCCACCCCCGTCCTGTGCTACGTTGAGTTCCTGTTACCCCGCGGCTTCCTCCTCGCCAGATCGCTTGGCGAGTTCGTCTAACCGAGCCTCCAGCCGGGCAATGCGGTCGTGCAAGGCCTCAATATCCCCCCGGCGTGGGATTTCCAGACGGTCCAGGACCTTCTCGATGCGGGCTTCGACCACACTCATCACCTTCTCTTCCCACTCGTCCGAGCGCTTCTTCCGCTTCTCCCACACATCCTCAATGAGTTTCCGCGCGTCACGTTCCGCGATTTCGCCCTTTTCCACCAACTGCTTGGCAATGGCTTCCAACTCTTCCTTCGTCAAAGCTAAGGCCCCGATGCCCGCCAGGAAAACGTCTCGGATCGTGTCTAACACTACCTTCTCCTGCTTCTGCTTTTCTTGCTCGCTCATGGTCCCCCTCCTTTACCCATCTCCCATGACCACGTGTATGAGAACGTTCTGCTACGCATGGGCAGTGCCAACCATGTGTGTCCTCATATTTATTATACGTAATTGGGAAGGGGAATGTAAGGGGGAAGGTGGCAACTCCGTGAAAAATGTTCGGAGCAAGAGGATAAAGCAGGGGATCAGTACGCGCCTTTCCCCCGCAGGACAACGCCAATGGTCCGCCAGAGGATACGTAAGTCCAGCAGGGGGGAGTAGTTCTGTATGTAGTAAAGATCGTACTCGGTGTGAAGGTGCATGGGTTTGTCAGCCCGGCCGCTGATCTGCCACCAACCAGTGATGCCCGGCGGCACGGTGAACCGCTCCCACTGCCAGGGCTGATAGTACTGAATCATTTGGGGAATCTCCGGTCGCGGTCCCACAAGACTCATATCCCCCTTGATCACATTGAACAACTGAGGTAATTCGTCCAGACTAAGACGCCGCAAAATACGACCAATGGGCAAAACCCGAGGGTCATCCTTGCTCTTGTGGACCACTGTCCCATCGGGTAAGCGACGGATGACTTTGTCAAAGTGCTTTTCCGCATCGGGGATCATGGTGCGGAATTTGTACATTTTGAAAACTCGGCCATTCTCCCCAATGCGATCCTGCTTGAAGATAATGGGCCCAGAAGGCGAAGTGACCTTAATGGCGATGGCAATGATCAGCATCAAAGGCCATACCAGGAGCAATGCCAGGGACGCGAACAACAGGTCAATCCCCCGCTTGACCACTCGGTTGAACCCCCGAATGGGAGAATTGCGCAATCCGATGAGGGGAATCCCCTCAAACGTCTCCACAGTAGCCTGCGAAATGCTCAAATCCAGCAGGTCAGGAACCACCCGAATGGACACAGGCGTCGCGTACAGGCTGCGAATGATATCCGCCATTTGGGCTTGAGCGTGCCGGGGCAGCGCAAAGATCACTTCGTCGATGTGGTAATTGCGGATGATCTGAATGATATCCTGCTGACGCCCCAACACGGGCACGCCATCAATTGTGCGCCCCTGCAACGCCACATCATCGTCCACAAAACCCACCAGTTCCAAACCGCACCAGGACAATTCCCTCAGGCGCTTGGCGACCTCACGTCCCAAAGGACCCGCGCCCACCAAAAGTACCCGCTCTGTGTCCCGCACCCGAGGTCCCGCGTATCGAAAGGCCAACCGCAACGTGAGGCGGTGAATCACCAGGAGCAAAGGCAACAAAATCACGAAGTAGATGTACAACAACCGGGGAAGATCCCGCACAGTCAAGTAGAGTAAGCCCGCGAAGGACGCGGCCGCGACCCCGGAGGCCAGGAGAACCCGCTGAACTTCCCTGTGCACCCGCAATGTATCACGGGGATCGTAAACGGAAAGCAGGAGAAAAACGGAAAGCCACAAGGCCGCGGCGACGATGTACAAGCCCGACGGGAAGTGAACATGCCGTGGCGCCAGGGCAATGCCAAAAGGTAGGTGCAGACGAGCCACATACGCGGTGCGCAATGCCAGCACCGTGATCAACACATCGGAGATAATAAGGTAAATGATGTAATCCGTGGTCGCCTGCCGTCGCATGGCTTTCCCCTTATCCCAACTCGTTACTTCAACTGCTCTTCAAGGGCGACAACCCGCTCCAGGAAAGCCTGCGCGTCATCGTAAAGGCGTTTGATGTACTGGAAAAGGTCGGGATCGATGAAAATCTCCAACTGGGCGATATTCTCGCCCTCGGGGCTCCAGTAATAGGCAAATTCCTCTTTCAAGCGCTTCGCATCTTTGACCAATTCGGCGATTGTGGCCTCTAATGACTGATCCGTCATGGGTTCAACTCTCCTCCATCTTCGTTGCGACCCTTTCGTGCCGGCTCAGGTGACAAGTACCTGGACCGCAAACGCGAGCGTCCGGCCCTGGGTCGAGTGCCAACCCATTATATGCACACACTAAGCAACATCCCAAAATATAGGAAGGAATGGTCTTATCGCGCAATCGAGGTTTCAGGCGCTTTTCACACACTCCAGCACCCAACGGGCACAGTCCACCAGATCCGCAATGGCAATGTGTTCGTTCTTTGTGTGAACGTCGGCCTGGCCCGTGGAGATGACCACAGATGGAATCCCCCGCGCGTTGAACACATTGGCGTCGGTACCCCCACCTGCTTCGTGGTAGATGGGTTCGAGTCCTATACGCCGCACAGCCTCCGCGACCCAACGGATCAGGTCAGAATCTATCGGATGGCGGTAACCGTTGTAGATGCGCTTGGCCTCAATGTCCACGTGAGCCCCGTGACGCGCGGCAGCCTCCTGGAAGAGATGGATCATGTGTTCAGTCTGGGCGATCAGTTTGGCCTCATCCCGACTTCGGGCCTCCATGTCCACATCCACACGCTCGGGAATGATGTTAGTGGCTACCCCGCCGTGGATAACCCCCACGTTAGCCGTGGTCTCCTCATCGATTTTGCCCAAACGCATACGCGCGATGGCTTCCGCGGCCACGCGGATCGCGTTGATGCCCTTCTCTGGCGAGGCGCCCGCGTGACTGGCACGCCCAAACACTGTCACGTGATGTTTGTCCTGGTAAGGCGCGGCTACAATAATGGTCCCGATAGGTCCTCCACTGTCCAGTACGAGCCCACGACGAGCGTGCAAGCGTGAGGGGTCCAGAGCCTGAGCGCCAACGAGTCCGCGTTCTTCGCCCACGGTGAAGACCACTTCCAGAGGCGGAGCGTCCACTTCCGGATGCTCCTGCAGGATGTGCAAGACTTCCAGGATAACCGCCAGGCCAGATTTGTCATCCGCGCCCAGGATAGTGGTGCCGTCCGAGTAAATAACGCCGTCGCGAATCACCGGGGTAATGCCCGTATCCGTGCCCACAGTGTCCATGTGGGCGTTGAGCATCAACGGAGCCGCATGATCGCGACCGGGACGGCGGGCTATGAGGTTGCCGATCTCATCCTGTTCGACTGTCAATCCTAAGGCCTCGAGTCGCTGGCGCAAGTGGGCACCGATAATCTCCTCCTGACCGGAAGGACTGTCAATGCGGACCAGTTCCAGAAAAATGGATACAATGCGTTCCTCTTGAATCATCGTTCACGGGTCTCCTTTAAAGGGTAGAAAGGGATTTCTTCAAGCGTTCCGCGACTTTGCGGTTCATTCCGGGTACTCGTGCCAATTCCTCTACTGACGCGGAACGGATCGCGTCCAGGGAACCAAAGTGCTGTAACAGTGCGCGTTTGCGCTTGGGACCAATGCCGGGAATATCCTCCAACACGCTCTTGAGGGTTTCCCGGCGACGGCGTTGACGGTGGGATGTGATGGAAAATCGGTGGGCTTCGTCCCGCACTCGCTGCAGGAGTTTAAGTGCTTCGGAGGTCCGGGGGAGACGCAAGGGTGTTTCCCGGTCCGGGACGTAGAGTTCTTCTTCCCGCTTGGCCAGGGCTACCACCGGTATCGTGTCCCGCAGGCCAAATTCGTCCAGCACCGAGAGCGCGACGTTGAGTTGCCCCCGCCCCCCATCAATGAGTATCAGGTCCGGCATCAGACGCCACGTCTGCTCTCGGCGGCGCGCTCGTTCCCCAGGATCTTCGGTCGGCTCTACCAGGCGACGCAAGCGACGGCGCAGCATCTCGCGCATGGCAGCGAAGTCATTGGGTTCCAGCACCTGGCGGACAGTGCGGATGTTGAAACGTCGGTAATCACCCTTGCGGGGCACGCCGTGCACAAAGACGACCATCGCGCCCACGGTGTTCGTTCCCTGCAATGTGCTCACGTCGTAGCCTTCAATGCGCGCGGGCGGTGCACTCAAGCCTAACACCCGCTGTAACTCGGCCAGGGCTTCCTCCTGCCGGACCTTGTCCCTGGTCCACTGTTGGCGCATCACGCGCAGGGTTTCCAGCGCGTTGGTGGCCGCCATCTCAACCAGCGCGTGTTCTCGTTCATCCGCGGGGGGACGAATGTGCACTTTGCGGCCCTGTTTCTGGCTAAGCCACTGTTCTATGATGTGCGATTCTTCCAGGGCCTCGGGAATGATAACCTCAGGGGGAACTTGAGCAGCCTCGTCGTAAAATTGCTGCACAAAGGAAGCCAGGATCTCCCGGGCATCTGCTTCCTCAGTGCCTTCCAGGAAGAAGGTTTCCCGGCCCAGGAGTTTTCCCCGCCGAATGAAGAAAACTTGCACGCAACTGGTTCCTTCCTCCTGAACCAGGGCCAGCACATCCTCATTGGCTGACCCTTGTGCGACCACCTGCTGTTGGGAAGCGATCTCACGTGCAGCCGCGATCTGATCTCGCAGAAGAGCCGCCTTTTCAAACTGAAGGGCCTCCGCGGCTCGCTTCATCTCCGCTTCCAATTCCGCAATGACGCTCTCGGTATCCCCTTCCAGAAAGCGCATCAACCCTTTTATGATTTGCCGGTACTCTTCTTGAGAGACCGCGCCAATACACGGTCCGGCACATCGCTTGATGTCGTAATAGAGGCAGGCGCGTGTGTCGTTGCCCGTAATGGGACGATTGCATGTGAGGTAGGGGAATACCCGCCGCAGGACATCCAGGGTCTGACGTACGGCCCATGCGCTCGCGTAGGGACCGTAGTACTTGGCACCGTCCTGCTCGATACGCCGTGTAATCGTCACCTTGGGGAAGGGATCCTGCCAGTGAATTTTGATGTACGGGTAGGTTTTGTCGTCTTTCAGACGGACGTTGTAACGAGGCTGGTGTGCTTTGATAAGTTGGTTCTCAAGGACCAGGGCCTCCAGTTCCGTGCCCACCACTATCCACTCGATGTCCGCGATTTCCGCGACCAGACGGCGGGTGCGAGGGGAGTGCTGGGCGCTGCGGTGGAAGTAACTGCGCACACGCGCGCGCAGATCCACGGCCTTGCCAATGTAGATGATGTCGCCGGCCGCGTTCTTCATCAAGTACACACCCGGACGTCGGGGCAGGTTGTCCAACTTAGTGCGCACACGTTCCGTGACCATATCCGCTCCCATGCTTTCCATTATACGTACTCCGAGGAAGCAACAGAACTCCGCGCGTTTCCAAAGGAGAGAACATCCGCCGAAATTCGCCCGGCAACTGGACGTTGCGGGCTTCATCTGCAAAGCCCCCTGGCGGGGGCTGCGACCAACCGCCCCCGGCGGTTTCGCAATCGGAGGCCGCAGTTTCCAACTGCCGGCCATGTCGGGCCCAACGCCCCTCGGCCGCGGCCATCGTCCGTGGGTGGAAGCCGCACAGAACGCCCGGCAACTAAAAGTTGCGGGCTCCATTTGCAAAGCCCCCTGCCGGGGGCTGGAGGGAACCGCCGCAGGCGGTTTCGCCCCCACGAAGGCCGCAGTTTCCAACTGCCGTCCGGCTCATCCCTCACCCCTCACCCCTCGGCACCGGCGCCAGAATGAGAGGAGGCGTGTTCCCCCTCTCCCCTCTCCCAACCTTGGGAGAGGGGAGAGGGCAAGGGGAGTGGGGTGAGGGCCCCAACCGCCCCCGGCGGTTTCGCCCCAAAATAACCTACGAGGCGAATGCGGCCTCGAAACGCGGGTACGGAAGTTGTACGTGTACGCCTACATTATGTTAGAATAGGAGGCCCCACCATGCTAAGAGGGGAGGTAGGAATGTCCTCAGATTACACGCGGTGGATTGATGCCTTCCTGGATTACTTGTTGGTGCAACGGAATTATTCACATCATACCATACAAGCGTATCGAACAGATTTGCATCAACTGTACGTGTTCCTGGAAGAACATGTGCCCTCATTTCGACAACACGGTTGGAATGGGGTAGACGCGAACGCACTGCGGCAGTACCAAAAGGACTTGCGGGAACAGGGATACGCAAACGCAACCATAGCCCGTAAACTGGCGACCGTGCGCACTCTCTTCCAATACCTCCTCTCCATGGGCGTGATTCAACGGGATCCCACACGCGGTTTGGAAGGCCCCAAAGTACATCGCCCCCTTCCTAAAGCCATCTCACCGGAAGAGGTCGACCGCCTGCTGGACGCTCCCACACATGTCGATGGCCCCAAAGGACTGCGAGACCAGGCCATCCTGGAACTTCTGTACGCGACCGGCATGCGCGTTAGCGAATTAACCGCGCTCCGCCTAGGAGATGTGGACCTGGAACGCAATGTGGTACGCTGTCGGGGAAAGGGGAACAAGGAACGGGAAGTCCCCTTCCACGAGACCGCAGCCCAAAAACTGCTGGCCTACTTAAAGGAAGGTCGACCTCAATTGCAAAACGGCAAATACCCCAACGATTACCTGTTCCTGAATTACCGGGGAAAGCCGCTCACACGCCAAGGTATTTGGCTGATCATTAGAGAGTACGCGAAAATAGCAGGGATTGGGGTACGGGTTACCCCACATGTGCTACGGCACTCCGTGGCCACACACCTGTTACGACAAGGAGCAAATTTGCGCGAAGTGCAGGAACTGCTCGGACATACGAACTTGACAACCACTCAGCAATACACCCGCGTGGTCAACGAACACCTGCGGGATGTGTTCGATGAAACCCATCCGCGCGCGTGAAAGGATCAACGTGAACCCATGACAGAATTCACTTACGAGCAATACCAGGAAGCATCTGAATACATTCTCCAGCAAACGCCTCTGCACCCGCGAATTGCTATTACCCTGGGATCCGGTCTGGCCCCGTTGGCTGATGCGGTCCAAAATGCAGTCCGAATTCCGTACACAGAGATCCCCCACTTTCCCAAACCTACTGTCGAAGGTCACCCCGGCCGGATGATCATCGGGCACCTGGGAGACGTTCCCGTCGTCATTATGCAAGGACGAGTCCATTACTACGAAGGCTACACACTGCCCGAAGTGACGTTCTACGTACGCGTGTTACGCTTAATGGGGGTGCAAATTCTCATCCTGACCAACGCAGCCGGTGGGCTTAACCCCAACTTCCGACCGGGGGATCTGATGCTCATTGAAGATCACATCAACTTGCCTGGCCTGGTGGGACACAGTCCCCTGTGGGGGCCCAACGATGAGCGATTTGGCCCCCGCTTTCCACCAATGAGCAAAGCCTATGACCGTCGTCTTCGTCAACTGGCCCTGGACGCGGCCGCCATGCGAGGAATGACCCTCCAGCGTGGAGTATACGTTGGCCTGGGGGGACCAGCGTTTGAAACCCCCGCGGAAGTTCGCATGTTACGCGGTTGGGGCGGGGATGCAGTGGGCATGTCCACGGTACATGAAACCGTGACCGCAGTGCACGCAGGACTGCGCGTCCTGGGCATCTCCACAATCACCAACGTGGCGGTCGATGACGTGAACGCGGACGAAGAAGCACAACACGAAGAAGTCCTGGAAACAGGTCGGCAGGTGGCTCCTCGCCTGGCACTGCTATTGCAAGACATCGTGGCCCTCATGGCGGAGCGGGGAGAATTCACCCCATAACACGGGGAGAGGAGAGGCGTCATGCGAATTCTCCTGGAACTGGTAACGAGTTACGCGAAGTGGATTTATCTGGCCTGCGCCTTGGGGGCAATGTGGTACCTGCATGTTGTGTACCGGGCGCGTAAAGAGCGGTTGGCCGCGCTCTTTGCCCTGGAAAAGGAGGCCGCCCGCAATCAAGTGTACACCGCGGCCAGTGCCACTGTCATGTTGGCCCTCATCATGGCAGGAACATACTTTGCCTCCACCAAATTGGTGGACATCGTCCCAGAACCCGTCGAAGCCCCTATCCTCAGCACGCCGGAAGCGGTCCTCCTGGCCACCCCGACGCCCACACCGCTTCCCACGGCCACACCAACTCCTACCCCCACACCCACGCGCAAACCCAAACGGCCCACGCCCAAACCCAAAATCATACCTTCCCCCACACCGGCTATCCGACCGCCCGCGTGTCCCGACGCGCGCGCGGTGATCACATCGCCAGGCATGGGGCAAGTGCTCAGTGGGCCCACCCAGATCATCGGCACAGCCCGCCACGAGGCCTTCCAATTCTACAAACTGGAATTCGGCATCGGCGCGAACCCCACTCAGTGGAGTTACTTTGACGGGCGGGAAACCCCAGTGGAAAACGGCGTATTGGGAACGTTCAACGCGGCTGCCGTACCGAACGGCACGTACACCATCCGCCTAGTGGTGGTGGACATCACTGGTAACTATCCACCCCCATGCCAAGTCACAATCCAGGTCCAACATTGAGATCTACGGACGCGCAAACGTCAAAGGTAGTGGGTAAATGACCACAGACAATCGCCGTATCACGCCATCGCAGGATACCACCTGGACATGGGTCATCGTGCTGCTGTTAGTCGTACTGGCACTCGCGACCTTGCTCCTGTGTGCCAGCATCTCCGTGGTTGGATACTGGCTGAAAACCCACGAATCCGCGCGGAGCCAGCCCCAGGTGCGCATTATATACGTCACAGCCACCCCCACACCCGGGGCTCCTCCAACACCCCAGGTACTCCCTACCCCAACACCTACACCACCACCGCGACCGTCCCCAACGCCCACCCCGCCACCGACAAACATGGGCACGGCCACGGCAACCCCCTTGCCCTTACGACAGCGAGGCAAGGTAACGGTCGCGGAATCCCAGCGCATTGTCCTGCCCACCCGTGACCTACGGGTGCTGGGAATGCGCTTCCACCCAGAGTTGGGGAACATTCCCAAAGTTGTCAACGCCACCCCACCCGTGTACCACGTGGGTGATGTGCGCACATTCTACGCCACAAACACCGATGAGAACACCCACTTCCAGTTAAAAGCCAAACTGCGGTACATCACAGATCACGCATACTATTGGGTCGAAGTGGGCCAGGACGTGGATCAGGACGCGCTGGAAAGATCCGCCCACTTCTTTGAAAATCACATCTACCCCACTGACCGCCGGGTGTTTGGTGAGGAATGGGAACCCGGCGTGGATAACGATCCGCACATCACCTTCCTCCTGGCCTCGAACCTGGGAGGAACACTGGCCGGGTACTTCTCCAGCGCAGACTCTTACCCTCGGGCCGTCAGCCCTTATTCCAACGAAATGGACATGTTTTACATTAACCTGGACGCCACTGAACCGGGTGACATCTTCTTTGACCAGGTTGTAGCCCACGAATTCCAGCACATGATCCAATGGCACCAGGATCGAAATGAGGAAACGTGGCTGAACGAAGGCTTCTCCGTCCTGGCAGAAGTACTGAACGGCTTTCCCATGGGGGGACATGTGTACATGTACCTCTCCCACCCCGATCTCCAACTCACCGGATGGTCGGACGAAAACTCCACCCCTCACTACGGAGCAGCAGGGCTGTTCACCTACTACTTTTACCAGCGCTTCGGAGAAGAGGCCGTACGACAACTGTCCCGAGAACCAGAAAACGGGATGATCGCGGTCGACAAAGTCCTGCAGAACCTGGGCTTTCAGCGAGGAGCCAAAGGCTTCTTCGCGGATTGGGTGGTGGCCAACCTGATTAATGACCCCACCATTGATCCCGCCTACGGGTACAAGAAAGAAATCGACGATCACGCCACATGGACCCACGAAATCGAAAGCGTGCCGGCCATCTGGAGCGACACAGTCACCCAGTACGGAGTGGATTACATCCACGTCAAAGGAAAAGGGCCCGTACGCGTGCTCTTCCGCGGGGATGTCGTGAACCAACTAGCCCCACTTCACCCCCACAGCGGAAACTTTGTTATGTGGGGAAATCGGGGGGATGATAGCGATAGCCGCCTGTACACCCGAGTGGACTTAACCCACGTTTCCTCCGCCAAATTGACGTTCTGGACCTGGTACGACATCGAGGAACTGTGGGACTTTGCATATGTCATCGTCTCCACGGACGGGGGCAAACACTGGACCCTGCTGGAGACGCCCAGGATGACCCGGGAGAATCCCTTCGGAAACAACCTGGGCGTAGGATACACAGGAGTCAGTGGAGGCGGGACTGTGCCCCAATGGGTTAAAGAGGAAGTCGATTTAACCCCCTTCGCGGGGAAGGAAATCCTGGTGGGTTTTGAATACGTCACTGACGACGCGTTGACCCGACCAGGGTTCTTTGTGGACGATGTGCGGATTGAGGGGACAGACGTGGCTGAGGATTTTGAAACTCCGCTTACCGGGTGGACCCAGGAAGGCTTCATCCGGACAGATACCTATGTTCCTCAAGAGTACCTGGTCCAAGTTATCCAACACAAACGGGATAAACTCTACGTGGAACGGTACTTCATCCAGGGCACAGAACGATATGAGTTTACCATTGAGGACCTGGGGCGCGGGGACACCACCATTGCAGTAAGTGCGCTGGCTCCTCTCACGTGGGAATCTGCTGAATACACCTTATCCATTCAAGAACGGTGAGGAGATAACGCGAAGATGACGGGTGAGCGTAAACGCATCCTCGTGGTTGATGATGATGCTCAACTGCAACGCCTGATGCAGTTGACCCTCAAACGGCAAGGGTATGATGTCATACTGGCCTCCAACGGAGAAGAAGCAATAGCAAAGGTCATTTCGGAGAAGCCGGATCTCATCCTCATGGACGTGATGATGCCGGATATGGACGGCTACGAAGCCACAAAACGCATCCGGCGTCTCCCCGAAGGCCGCAACATCCCTGTACTATTCCTCTCCGCGCTGACGCAGATGGACGCGAAGGTCAAAGGCCTTCGGGTGGGTGGCAGTGATTACATCACAAAACCCGTCCACTTCCCCGAACTGTTGGCCCGTATCGAAGCCCACCTGCGAACCACACTCCCCCCCCTGGGCTCCCTGATCACCCTGCTGGGTGCCAAGGCCGGCATTGGCACCACAACCCTGGCCGTAAACCTGGCCTTGGCCATCCGCCAACAGCAAAGCAATGCCCAGGTCCTGGTGGTGGATTGGCGACGGCCGTTGGGGGATGTGGCCATGTTCATGGGATTGGCTGATCCCAAAACCATTGACCTGATCCTGCCCCAAATAGAACACCTGGATGAAGAAGTTGTGACCCAGATGATGACCACGTACGCGGAAGGCATCAAAGTGCTGGCCGGGAGCGTAGATCCCGAAAATGGGGAGAAGATGACCCTGGACGCGCTGAGCACGCTGCTGGAAGTCACATTAACCCTGGCCGACTACATCATTGTAGATGCAGGCGTGTTCTGGGATTGGCGAGAACCGCCCCTGGTCAGCAAGGACGTGGGGATGAACATCTGCCTGGTAACCCCCGAAATTACCGCGATTAAGCGGGCCTTGCTGGCCCTGCAAGCAACCGCGGGAGAGGAATACCACCTGAACTTCGTGCTCTCCCACGAAAATCTGCCGGGTGGGATCGCGGGCAAACAGTTGGAATCCCACCTCCGATCCTCTGTCCTGGGCAAACTTCCGTACGACCCGGAGACGACAACACGCTCCATGAACGTGGGCCGTCCAGTCCTGCAAATGAACCCCCGCTCCCGTTACGGACGCGCGGTCCAGGCCCTGGCCAAAAACATCCTGGCAGGAGTGTGAATCCATGGAGATACACCCTTACCCCAAGGCCATGCGGAACGGTCAACTCATCCCCGTGGAAGAGGCCACCATTCCCGTGACCACTTCCGCGCTCTACGGGGCGTTGGGCGTTTACGAGACAGTGGAGATTGTGCGCAAGCGGCCTTTTCGCCTGATGCAGCACTTGCTCCGATTGGATGAATCCGCGACAGCCAGCGGGTTCACAGTGATGCCGCCCACCGATCACGTGGCTGACTGGCTTCCCACCCTGGTGGAGGCTAACGGGATTGAGGAGGGGTTGTTGCGGGTGGTGCTGGTGGACCTGGGTGAAGGACCTGCCACCTACTTTCTGTACATCATGCGCCCCCCTCAGTACCCCAGGGAATGGTACGAGAAGGGTGTGCCGGTGACGACCTATCAAGGTGCTCGTTCATTGCCCCTCATCAAATCCCTGAACACACTGGTGCCGGGTCTGGCCCGACGTAAGGCCCAGTCCATGGGCGTGCACGATGCCCTGCTTGTTGACCACTACGGTAACGTCACCGAAGGCTCCAATTGCAATGTGTTCGCGGTTATTGACGGTGTTCTGGTGACGGCTCCTTATGGCGCGGCCCTGGAAGGAGTAACCCTATCCATTGTGCTGGACCTGGCCCGGGAGTTGAACATTCCCACGGAACGCCGTCCCCTTCCCGCGGAGGAGATCTCCACGTGGGATGAGGCGTTTTTGACCAGTACCCGGCGGCATGTGTTGCCCATCAGCCGGGTGGACGATCACCTCATGGGTGTGGGACCCATTACCCGACGCCTGATGCAAGCCTATGAGGATCTGTTCTGGCGGGAGATAGGATGAGCACGCCTATTCTGGTCAGCCGCAACGGCCGTGTCATCCCCCCCCAGGACGCGCGGGTCCACGTGCAGAACCCCGCGGTGACAAGTGCGTTGGGGGTGTACGAAACCCTCCAGGTGGTCAACGGACACATTTTCCACCTGGACGATCACTTGGGCCGACTCCACCGTTCCGCGGAGGCAATCCACTTGAAACTGGCCGCGACGTTGGACATGTTGGCGGTCTGGGCTCGCGAGTTGGTGGACCAGGGCCACGTGTCTGAAGCCGCGCTGCGCATTCTGGCATTAAACAGCGATGCGTACACAGAGCCCTCGGTGTACATGCTCTTGCTCCCCCCCATTCACCACCCCCGCACGTTGTATGAACAGGGAGCGGCTGTGGTGACGTTTGATGGGGAACGCGCGCTGCCCACAGCCAAGACGCTAAACACGCTGGTGAATTTCCTGGCCCGACAAAAAGCCCAGGCCCAGGGAGCCCATGAGGGACTCCTGGTGGCCCGAGATGGCATTCGCGAGGGGGCGACAAGTAACATCTTCGCGGTTATCGGGGGGGCACTGGTCACCCCACCGGACCACCTGGTCATCGCGGGGGTGACACGGGACATTGTGATCCGCTTGGCTCGGGAACGAGGATACCGGCTGATCTTCCGCCCATTGCCTCGTTCGTCCATTCCCCTTTGGCAGGAAGCGTTCATCACCAGCACAAGCCGCCATGTAATGCCGGTGACTTCGGTGGATGGGACGCCCATCAACGGTGGGGAGGTGGGCCCTATAACCCGGGAGTTGATGGCCGCGTTTGAAGCGTGTTTCCGCCGCGAGGTTGGGCTGTAGCCGCGAGCAGACTTATTCCCCCCTCTGGTCGGTGCTGGTCGCGGGTCGCCATTGCCGCCAATCTTCTGGCAGGAGACCGCGCTCTCGCGCTGAGGACTGGGATTGGTGACATGTGCAGGTAGGCGGCTGGGAGAGGCGGTCCACAATGTGCGCGAGCCGTTCCAGGATAAGACGCAGGGTATGACGAACTTCCCCGCGCGCGGTCTCTGGGGGACGATCCGCACCAATCTCCGTGACAGTGCCCAGGACGCCGAAACACAATTCCAGTTCCTTGGTGAAGACGACTTCAGGAATGGCGTTCATGCCCAGGACTGTGGCTCCCCATTTCTGGTACATCCGGGCTTCAGCAGGAGTTTCTCGTCGCGGTCCATCCACGCCGATGTAGATCCCGCGATGTACGTTGCCCCCGACGCGTTCCAATTCCTCCCGCAGGATGCGATGGGTTTCAGGACAGAAGGGGGGGATCTGGGAGAGGTAACCGGCCCCCCGATCTTCGAAGAGGGTGGTGGGGAGACGGCGGGTCCAATCAATGTAGTCATCCGGGATGACGATGTCACCCCGGTGCAGGGTGTGGTCCAGGCCGACCAGGCGCTCCCAAAGGAGGACGCGCTGTACGCCCAGGGTCTTAGCGGCCCAGATGGTTCCCCGGGGATCAAGGCGGGTGGGGTGCCCTGAATAGGGTAGGATGTAGGTGCTGACGCCCTGGTCGTTACGACGTAAGGCAATGGGCCCCACCCGGCCCCAGGGGGTGTCCACATGACGTTCGTCCACGCACTCCCCCAGGTGTTCCAGGGCCCGAGGGGGGAGGAAGACAGCAGGCAGCAGTAAGACTTTGGCCTGGTTCATGCAGTTCGTTCCCTCCGATGTCTGAAAAGCGAGATGTGCTGTTTGGCTAGTTTACAGGCACGAGCGCGAGTGGCGTCATAGCCGTCCTGTCAGGTTGTATCCCTGAACGTTATTCTGACTCCAGGTATTGTACTGCTTCCAAAAGAATTGGGAAACAGGTTTCCGCGACAATGGGGCCGAATTCCCGTCCCGATGCCGCGGTGGGACGAATGCCAGTCGCGTGGTTGGTGATGTACGCCAGGGAGGCGTAATGGAGTCCCAACTCCCGCGCTAACCAGATTTCCGGACAAAGGGTCATGCCCACCACGTCTGCCCCTGCCTGCCCCAGAAGCCGGATCTCCGCGGCTGTTTCCAGCCGCGGCCCTTCACTGCAGGCGTAGATGCCAGCGGGGTGAGGGGTGTGGCCGTGATGCTGCGCGCTTTGCAGGATGGCACGCCGCGCGGTGGGGTGGAAGGTAGGCTCGGTTCGAGTCCACAAGTTCTCCCGGATCTCCCCCTCGCAGTAGGTGTCCACCCGCGCGCGGGTGAAGTCGATCACGTCGGATAGGATCACCAGATCTCCCACGGCCCACTCAGGACGCAGGCTACCGACCCCGTTCCACGAGAGGAGCCAACGGGCCCCCAGGCGCTGGGCGGCCCACATGTTAGCCCGATGGTTGACAAACCGGGCAGAGCGCTTGAGTCCTCCTTCGCCGTGTCGGGATGTGAAGCCCACCAGGCCTGAAGGAGTCTCCAGCACAGTAATCGTTGCCGCCCGTCCGTAAGGGGTTTCCAAAGTAATGCGCTCACGCGTAGTCGTGTACTGGCTCGGATCCAGCCAGTAAGCCGCGGTACCTCCGATGATGATAACGGGCAACGTGTACGCGTGTGTCATAACAAGATGATGCACTTTAAGAGATGCCGGCCAGCAGGTTTGAGTGTGGAGGTATTATACACGGTTATGGGGAGAAGAGAGGAAAGCCGCGCGAGAGACGACACCATTCCCCTTGCCAGAGACTCCCATGTTATCCCGGGC
>Ga0256914_1000822_pt1 | contig 29923 bp, 24 predicted proteins | sample HulkmetaG_FD_191571 | JGI IMG/M metagenome (GOLD analysis project Ga0256914, IMG submission 191571) | Hydrothermal chimney microbial communities from Main Endeavour vent field at the Juan de Fuca Ridge, Pacific Ocean - Hulk | ecosystem: Environmental > Aquatic > Marine > Hydrothermal vents ... | reverse complement strand
CGGCATTGTGGCTGCCGCGGCGCTGGCCTGGTATTTGGGCATCAAGTACGTGGTCTACTACAAAAAATCGTAACCCCCTACTGACAGCGGTACAGGCATTGAGCAACGCTGCCAGGATTGTTGTCAGCAGGAATTTCTCGTATAATCACACGACACGGGCGTCGTCCGCCACACGGGCGGCGCCCAGGCTCACATCTGCCCGCACGCATAAGGAAGCCGCATGAATCCTCAGACCATTCTCAAACCTTATTTCAAGCACTATCCGCAACACCAGGAGGCCCTGAACAAGCTCAACGCTATTCTGAGCTATCAAATTGATTTAGCGCACCGTGTCGACCCTACTTGGAAGATTGACCGGGCCGCGGCCTTGGCACAATGGCGTGTAGGACGCCCTTTGCTGGCCGATAACCCTATGCCTGTCTCCCCCATCCTTTTTCTAGATGCACTGGCGGGCTTGCAAGACCTTTTTGATGAAGATTCACCCCTGGCCCGGGCCACAGCGCTCATGCTCCAGACTGAAACCCTGAGCCCCACCAACGTGGCCAACTTTTTGGAAGATTTGCCCGCCAGTGGCAGGCAACGCATAGCTGATCTGGCGCAAGATATCAAGGCAGATGAAAAAAGTGTAGCGCTGCTCCTGCGCACCGCACTCGCGCCCCTGCTGGCGCGTCAGGCAGCCCCGGCGCGAGAAGGCTTGCCACAATCGGGCTGGAAGCGTGGTATTTGCCCGGTGTGCGGCTCGGAACCAGAGATGGCGCGGTTAGACCAGGAGCATGGTCAGCGCACCCTGGCATGCTTCTGGTGTCAAACCGAGTGGTCTTTCCCTCGTCTCGCCTGCCATCACTGCCAGAAAAATGATGGCGAGGGCCTGAGTTTCTTTGTCGTCGAGGGCGACGCTGCACACCGAGTTGATTGCTGCGATAGCTGCCATCATTATATCAAGACCATCGATGAACGCCACCTGAGCTACACCCCCAACCTGCTGGTAGAAGATTTTCTGACAGTTCATCTGGACGAATTGGCCCGCAAGGAAGGGTGCCGCTGATTAGTAAACCCATACAAGACGTGCTCGCCGGCACGATGCGAATGCGTCTGCATCCCATGTACAGCGTCCCGCCTGAACATCCAGCCACCTATCCCGTACCGAAAAATTGTTACTACTAAGGTAGTCCGGCTAGAAACCACGAAGACACGAAGCCACAAAGGCACGAAGAAAAGAAAAAGCTTTGAAATGCTTGGTGTTCTTAGTGTCTTTGTGCCTTTGTGATGATTGAAGTCGGGTACGTTAGTAGTTACGAAAAATTTCGCATTCACAAACACCTCCTTCTATGCCCGAACGCATACTTTCGCCACACACAACGCTAACGCCCGGTAGCAACGGGCATCATGCGCCTACGCCCGAAATCAGCTTTAGCGCTCCTGTCGTCTACATGGCTGTGCGTGATGCCGAGATGACACCTGCGCGCAAAGGCATTGTGGATGAATGGGCCTGGCCCTTTGTGGTCAATGACCAGCTCTGGTTTACCGCCATGTGCAGCAACAGCAAGTTGGCCTATTTTGCGCTGGGTTTTTTGTATAACGAGGGCATCATTCAAAGTGCTGCCGAGGTGACGAGCATCGCTATCGGCCAGCCGCCCGAGGCGGTCATTCGGGTACAGCTCGATAAAATCGTCACATTGCCTAATCGCCGCACCCTGACCAGCGGCTGCGTGGGAGGGCTCACCTTTGTGGATATTGCAGCCAAGCGGGAGCCAGTAAACAGCACGTTTTATATCTCGGCGGCAAAACTTTCGGCGCAAATGCTGGCGATGAAACAGGCTGTGGCCAAAATCTATCACAGCGTGGGGGGCTTTCATACCGCAGCGCTAAGCGATGGCGAGCAATTACTGGTGCTGGCCACTGATATTGGCCGTCACAACACTTTGGATAAAATCGCGGGCGAGGCATTGACCCGGGGCCTATCCACCCAAAATCGCCTGCTGCTGACCACCGGGCGCATTTCGTCGGAGATGCTGGGTAAGGCCGCGAAGATGCAAATTCCGGTGGTGGCGACACTGAATTCGCCTTCGCATCTGGCCGTGCAGTTAGCCCAGGCCTGGAATATCACCCTGGTGGGCTACACTCGCGGCAGCAAGATGCAGGTTTATAGTGCGTGGCAGCGGCTGCGCACGTGAGGGGCTTTTATTTGGCCCAGACCAGTTCGTTTTCGACAGCCATGATGAGAGAGTCGGCGCGCAGGTCGGGCAGGTTGTAGATGGGCCCGCCCAGGGTTTCGGCCAGGTGGCGCGCCAAGCCGCGGTCAAAGGCCTCATGCTCCATGTTGATGGTGATGGTGCGAATATCGCCATGTTTGAAGAGCTCGGCCATGCGCATGGCTTCCTCCTGAGCGGGCAGGCCGGTCATGCTTACGTTGCCCGCGCCATCGGTGAGCAGAACCATGATGGGCCGGGTCTCGGGGTCACGGCGGCGGGCCGCGGTGATAACATTGTAGGCCAGAAACAAGCCTGACGAAAGGGGCGTCTTGCCTCCTACCGGAATATCTTTGAGTGCCTTTTCGGCCAGCTCGACACTGCCTGTGGGTGGCAAGATGACACGGGCCCGCTCCCGCTGAAATACAATCATGCCCACTTGGTCGCGGCGCTGATACGCATCGATTAGCAGCGACATCACCGCCCCTTTGGTGGCTTCCATGCGCTCCGAGGCAGCCATCGACCACGAAGCATCGACCACAAATAAAATCAGATTGGCGGCCCGACGTACTCGCACTTTCTTTTGCAAATCGCTGCGATTGATGACGAATGCCACCCCCTCCCGCTCGCGTCGGCGCTGGTGGACCGCGGCTGCGCGCAAGGTGGCATCAAAAGCAATGTCCTCTACCCGCTCCTGGCCCACGGGACGCGCCTTGATGTAGCGACCCCGTTTGCGGCGGGTGCGCGTGGTAGAACGCCGTCCACCTTTGGCCCGAGTCATCTTGTCCAGCGGCGTATCCAGGCGCTTGGTGCGAAAGGTATCGCCCACCTGCACAACACGACGCGGGGCCTTTTGCGCGCCATCGCGACTCGATGCGGTGGGGGCTTGCTGGTAGCTGTCGCTGGCAGGATTGTAGTCGTTGTAGGAGGCAGGCGTGCCGTCGCCCCCGCCCTCCTCTAGCTCATCCCCTGCTTTTTTTTTACGTCGCTGGGATTCCCACCCTCGGCGCTGCCCGCCTCATCTTCGTTGAATTCTGCGGCAGCCTGTTCCCGGGCCTGCTCCAATCGCTCAGAGAGCTGGGTCGGACTCAGCACGCCTTCCTGGAAAGGCTGACGTTTCATGCGATGCGGCAAGGCCAATTCGGCGCCGATGAGAATATCTTGGGCATTGATTTTCAGGCGTCCCTCGAATGCAGCATTGGCCAGGGCAGTCTTGAGGATGACAATATCGGCCCGATGTCCATCCACCTGGAATGAGGCGGTGAGATTGGCAATGACGTATAGGTCTTCATCGCTGTAATGTACCAGCGACAAGCGCACCCGGGCCTGGGCAATCTCGGTAGAAAGCTGGGCTTCGGCCTCTTGCCATTGTTGGGCAAAGGCTTCAGGAGCTTGATCATAGGCCAGACGACGGCGTACAATTTCTACTCGGGCCCGAGAGTCGGCAATGCCTTCGATATCCACCGCATGGGCAAAACGATCCAGCAGTTGCGGGCGCAAATCCCCCTCCTCCGGGTTCATGGTTCCCACCAGGATGAAGCGGGCAGGATGCACAAAGCTAATGCCTTCGCGCTCTACCCTGTTCACGCCCATGGCTGCTGAATCCAGCAATAAATCGACCACATGGTCATCCAGCAAATTGATTTCATCCACATAAAGCATGCCACGATTGGCCGCGGCCAGTACGCCCGGATCAAAGTGCAATTCGCCCTTTTGAATGGCTTTTTCCATATCCAGCGTACCCACAACCCGATCTTCGGTGGCACTGACAGGTAGATTGACAAAGCTGATGCGACGCTGGGCCACGGGCAATGTGCCGTCCTGCTGCAAGCGCTCCTGACATTCGGTGCAAAGGTAGATGGGCTGGTTGGGGTCGCAGCCAAAGCGGCAACCCTCCACAATTTCGATTTCGGGTAGCAGTGCGGCCAGCCCGCGGGCGGTGGTAGATTTGGCAGTGCCACGCTCGCCACGGATGAGTACACCACCGATCTGCGGATCGATGGCATTGAGGATGAGCGCCCGTTTCATGCGCTCCTGGCCGACAATAGCGGTAAAGGGATAGACTTGGGGCATGGTATGCAATAGGTGAATGAGGGGAAGTGATGTACAGGCCTGATTATACTGCTGACCAGGTGATGCCACCAAGTTTGTCGAAGGCGCTGGATGGGAGTAAAATAATTCACGCCCATGATGCTCTTCAGAAATATCATTCTCGCCCTGTTTTCGACCGCCCTGATAGCGGGTGCGCTGTTTTTCATCCAAGGAAGCCGCAATCCGCTGTGTCAACCTGCATTGATTGTGGGATTTCCTGATAATCAGGCCCAAGAGATCATTGCGCGTATTTTGGATGAAACGGGTGGCTTGCCGCAGGAAGATGCAGATTTGGACATCCCGGATCATCGACGCGTTCTGCTGCCGGTGGCGGATTGGAGCATCAGAAGTGCGGTGCTGCAAAACCGAAATCCAAACTTCATGGACAATTTGCGACAAGAAGATTCTAAAATAACCTATGCCATCGATCTGAACATCACCTGGGAAGATGGTGCGCAGGGCATTGTGCAGTGGGCATCATGGCGCTATGGTCTGGTCAGTTGTCCTTTGGTCATTTCAAAAGGCAGCGGGCCCACAGGCAAGATTCGCGTTATTGCTCTCACACCGGCCCCAGTGGTCACTCAAACACCGACTCCTTAATCTCACTCATTTTCAACAGGATTGTTATGACAACTCATAAATCACCGCTTCACAACATTACCGTTATCGATATGACCGAGGCCATGGCTGGGCCTTATGCTGCCATGCTGCTGGGCGATTTAGGAGCAGATGTCATCAAGATTGAGCGCTCGGGCGTGGGCGATAGCTCTCGCGGCTGGGGCCCACCATTCATCGAGAGTGAAAGTGCTTATTTTCTTAGCGTAAATCGTAACAAGCGCAGTGTGACGCTGAATCTCAGAAGCGATGACGGGAAACAGATTTTGCACGAGTTGGTGAAGAATGCCGATATTTTTTTGATGAACCAACCGCGCATTGCCTCACAACGCAAGCTCAAAATCGATTACGAGACACTCGGCGCCCTCAACCCCCGGCTGATTTATTGTGCCATTAGTGGCTATGGCATGAGCGGGCCGTATGCCGGGCGCAGTGGCTATGATGTGATTGCGCAAGGTGAATCGGGAACCATGGCACTCACTGGCGGGCCCGATGATCCCCCCATGCGTTTTCCCGGGCCCATGAGCGACATCACCGCGGGCGTATACACGGCATTAGCCGCGCTGGCTGCCATCATTGCCCGCGAGCAAACGGGCCACGGCCAGTTTATCGATACAGCACTGCTGGATGGACAGCTTACCTGGGTGATGAACATTGTGGCCAGCTATTTTGCCACGGGCCAGCGTCCACCCAAACGAGGCAACAATCATCCCACCATCACACCTTACGAGCCTTTCAACGCAGCAGATAAACCCTTCATCATTGGCCTGGGCAGCGAGCGCTTGTGGGGCAAATTTGTAGAAGTCATGGGGCTGACAGAAAGCATCGGTGCAGACCCCCGTTATCAGACCAATGCCCAACGTTTGCAAAATCGGCAATCCTTGCACGAAACTCTGGAAGCGCTGTTTGTGACACAGCCCGCCGCACACTGGTTGGAGATGTTCCGCCCGCTGGGCATTCCCTGTGGGCCCATCAACAACCTGGATGAGACACTAAATGACCCGCACGTGCTGGCACGGGGCATGGTACAAAAAATGCAGCATCCGATAGCAGGCGACATCCGCGTGCTGGGCAACCCGATCAAACTTTCGGAAACGCCAGTAAGTTATCGTCTGGCTCCCCCCACGCTGGGCCAACACACCGATGAGGTGCTGCGGGCGTTGGGCTACGATGAGAAAGCTATCGCGGGCCTGCGGGCGTCGGGCGCCATCTAAAACATAAGGCATTCTCGATAAAAAAGCCCCGCCAAATTGACGGGGCCTTTTTATTAAGTAAGTGATGCTAAATAATCGTTACTACTAAGGTAGCCCGGCTAGAAACTACGAAGACACGAAGCCACAAAGGCACGAAGAAAAGAAAAAGCTTTGAAATTCTTGGTGTTCTTAGTGTCTTTGCGCCTTGGTGGTGATTGAAGTCGGGTACGTTAGTCGTTATGAAAAATCAAACGTTTCGGGATGGTGCTAAGGCCCGCCAGGCCCCCAAGCCGCCACCTAAAGCCAGCAGAAGTAAGACCGCCAAGCTCCATGAATGGCTATCATCCGTCACATTTAGGCTTTGAATGTCCACGGCATTATTAGACTCTTTCAGGAAACCAAAATCAACCGTCATATAAGAACTGGCATCGGCATAACCCACGGCATCATTGGCATCGGCAGTGTTAGTCTGAGCGCCGGGCGCAACGTGAAAAACCTGACTAATAATATAATCACCCACAGGGATTCCATCATCACCATTCGTATTGGCCTCATCAGCGCCATCGGGATCCTGAGCTCCTCCGGTACTGCTTTCAACATAACCTAAACCCTTAATCGAGGAATCGGGGACAACAACGCAATAATCACCAGCAGAAATGTTTGCAAACTGATAAATACCCCCTCCGCTGGTTGTCGTTGTCGAAATAAGCGTATCAGCAGTAGGATCACACTGATCAGCATTTGCCGTATCCTGATAAAGCTGAACTGTCACGCCATCGATACCACTTTCATCACTATCCATCGTGCTGTTATTCTTATGAGCATCAGAACCGCTACTATCATCCCAAACACGATTACCAATGGCCACGGTGGATTTGAGTGTAAATCCGAAATCAGCGTCATTATAGTCGGTCGGGCCGACCCAAAAATGAATAAAACGTGGGTTCTCGCCAGAATAGGGAGGCGGCCCAGAGTCGCCGGTATAAACATATCCCTCCAAAGGTTGACCATGGTTGAAGTTGCTATCAGGAATCACAACCCACCAGCCCAGATTATCCCCCAGCCCCACAAAATCGTACCACCCATGTTCAATAGGAGTCGTTCCAGGCTTATCGCCAGTTGTCATCGTACCAGATAGGACATCATGAGTTCCCGGCTCAAAAATAGCATTACCGTCATCCTTATACAAATTAACCACAACGCCATCAATACCTTCTGCGCCCCACTCCGCAATACCATCTTTATCGCCATCACCATCCTGATCATACCAGACAAAATCGCCAAGCTGATTAGCGCCAGCCAAGGCAGACATCAAGCCAAAGAGCAATAAAATTGCCAAAACCATCGCAACAGCCAAGGGCCACTTTAATTTAAAAGACATGGAAACACCTCCATCAAAAAAGAAAAGAAGAGAAATTTAGAAACAGACTTATTGTCCGGGAACCAATGCAAAATCAAATTCCCCATGACGAATACCATAGCTTGTGTGCCCATCATCATCTTGGGCCCGAACAATGTAATAATGGTTTTCAGTAGGATCGCCAATGGCATTTGCGGCCGGATCTTGCCATGGAGAAGCAACATCAGAAGCATAAACAGGATCAACGGGGATGAAGTAAGGTTCATCCGTCGAACGGAAGACATCATAGCGCACGGCACCTGCAACATCAGCCCAGTTTAATTGCGTTGTCGTGGTAACCGGTGCAATGGAAGAATTCATCATTCCCAGAGGAGCAGCGGACAAAGACTTAAACTTGGTAGCGGGGTCCCCCATAAGCAAATAGCCATCAGGTTCTGTAACAAAGCCATTATCCAAGGCATGTTGCTTGGCCTTTGTGAGGGCAATTCCCAATTCCTTTACCTCATCATTGAACACTGCAAGGAAGAAACCCTTTTCCAAAAAATCATGTCCGTTGGGAAGCCCATAATAAGTAGGGGAGATTGTAGCAACAGCGCCAGAGCCAGCTTTACGTACGCCCCATTCACTAACGGCGCTATCCTGCGGATCATGGAAGTAGCCCTCATCACAACCGAGATTAATAATCACTGGTAAATCACAACCATTGGTGTTCGTCAACAGATCAACTGCAGCTTCGTTCCATATTTGTTCTACAGCCCAGAAATTCTTTGTGGCATGGCCAACATAACTAACCAAAAGTGCACCATCGTTATTCAGCTTATCAACAAGTTGCTGCCGGCACTCCTCGCCCGAAGTAGCATTGCCATCAGAGGAATAATTGCAGTCACGTCCTAAATACTTTTTAATGGCTGTGTACGAAGTAGGTAAATACTTGACAGAATTTGTTGGTGCATCGGCATAGCCATCAGCAACATCATCGGAATAATCCCAAAAAAGCTGACCATCTTCGTCATCAGCAGCAAAAATAACATCCGTAGGCATTGGATTGCACGTAGCAGTTTCGTACGCTATTACTTTATCAACCATGGCTTGCGCTTCAGCGGGAGTATTCACAGGAAAACGCCCGATGCTCATGTCTGGCAGCCGATCGCCATAAACAGCATCAGATTCTAATGTTACAAAACGATTATCCGCAGCAGTCTCCCCCGAGAAAGTCCCCACAAGATGTAAGTAGACAGGTATAAACGTGGGCATGCTTCCACTGGAATAGTGGCGCATATCATAGGTGGCATCACCAATCAATAAAACAAACTGAGGACGTTTGGCCCAGTTATTATAGGTATAACCAAGAAAGTCATGGATAGCCTCGGCCGACATCATGCCACCATTAAACTGATCATAAACCTGTTGAACATCAACAACAGCAACAATGTATTCACGAGAGCGATAATTGGCAAGTTGCACGGCCTGATCCCAAAAATCTTTGTGCGTGATGATGATATAATCAGCAACCGAAGTCGTATCCAACAAATCAGATGGTGTATAAATAGATTCAGGATAAGTAACGGCCTCGATACTGCTTGGGGTCAACCACGTGTTTGGGGTGGTTGCCAGAAGACGTGAGCTTTCGCTATCAAAAGTGATGGCATAGGGACCGGAGCCTGTCACGACACCATTCGCAATGCTTTCGACGTTTATCAAATCACTGACATCAAAAACAGCGATGGTGTTGTTGCTGAAATCAGAAATTGTTACCTGCCGCGAAGTGCCAGCATCGATACCTGCAATGAGATAATCATTTTCTGCAACATAGGTGTCATAATAATCCACACCAAGCCAATTTAAATAAACCTCATCAAATGGCCCTCCCGAAGCAGGATTATTGGTGATTTTCACGGTAAGGGTATTGGAGCCATTTTGAAAATAGGCTTGCGGAACGGGAGCTGTTGCCACAAAAACAGTTTTCCCAACCCAATCACTATTGTTATGATAAACTTCGTGGCCATTGACCAAAAGTGTTAGATCATGTGTTTTACCAGAGACGGTACTGAACAGCTTGACTGTCAGTGTGCCGGTCAGCGTTTCTGAACTAATGTTGCTGGCGCTAAATGTGTAATTTTTCGATTTGCTACCACTACCAAAAGCATTTATCTTCTGCCAAAACCAGTGGTCGGCGCCCTCGACATAGGGGCCGGTAGGGATATAGTAGTAGTTTTTCTCTAAATGTACGTTATGCAAAAAGGAGGTAACACTTGTCCCGGCGGGAGTGCCATTGGCAACGGGCATTCGTTTACCCGCCGTATTGCCGTAACTTAACCAGTAAACATTATCACCGGTATACTTATTGGTGCCAACGACCCCATCGTAGAAGAGTGAATCCAGATTGCGTCCATAGAACAAAATGACATCATCGGTGTCAAAATGACCATCTGCTTCACCCAAAACCTGAATAGCAATCTCCTGCCCCATCCAGAACATCTGTAGCGTGTGAGGATCCAGAGAATCGACGGGCACACCTGCATTCAAAAGAACCGAGTAATCCAACGCATAAAGTCCTTCAGGTTGACTGGCATCGATGGTAATACGAAAGGCCGTTTGAGGAGGCGACCATGAAGCGTTACTGGAAGCTGAATCAAACGAAGAAGATGAAAGGCCTGCATTGTGAGGCGCTTCAGCGAATGCAGCAACAGAAACAAAGGCACCACCCAACACCAGCACCGAGAAAAATAGTGCTACAAGAAGGCGGCTAAAAAGAACGTGTGAATCAGAGTGGGATTTAAAAAATGAACAAAACATATTTAGCTTTAGGGAGTGTTAGTGGTAAACAATGGGATGTCGAATCTTGAACAAAAATCGGGAATAATCATTTTAAGGGAAATTAAGCTGGACACATCTTATCATCATACCGAACCAACCAATTGAGTCATTATCATCCTGCCGTTAACAGACTCCGGGTGTTCCCCCAAAATCACATTGCTTGTATCGGATACCCATCTCGAATCTTACCATTCTGCTGGATAATCAGATTACAAGAATACATAGAATTTAGTCTTCAGGAATTGTATTCCCAAGCCTTTAGACTTTATCCTTTAACTTATAACACACACTGACAATTTTGGCAACTTTTACTGACGGCTGCGACAGCTTGCGCAAGGTTTACTGGCGACTCCGACAGGTAATACTTGGTTTATGTGTAAGAATGTTGGAAGTTTTGTGAGTAGTTATCCCCAGTATGGCTGGTAATGGTGCTCGTAACGGGTATCTACGGGCTTCTCTCCCCTAATGCCTCACATCTCCAGCCGCCCTTACGCATCACGCGTTCGTCCCCTCATTGCTGCCAGCGGGGCAAAAAGAGCTGGTAGCCAGGTGACACCAGGTCAATTTGAAAGAGCTTGGGCCACAGTTTGCCTGTCACAAAAAGACGCTGGCCCGCGGCATCCCAGGCGATGCCATTGAGCACGTTGGCCCCAGCTTGTTCTTCGGGCGTCAGGAGCCCGCTCAAATCAATCCATGCCTGCACGCGTCCTGTTTGCGGGTCAATGCGGGCGATGCGGTTGGTCAGCCAGATGTTGGCATAGACTTCGCCTTCAATGTATTCCAGCTCGTTCAGCCTATTCACCGGGCCCGATTCATCCCACACAGTTACCTGCCGCACCTCTTGTAAGGTGTCGGGATTCAGGAAATGCAGGGTGGATGTGCCATCACTCATGATCAGCACCTGGCCGTCATGGGTCAGGCCCCAGCCCTCGGTGGGGTAGCTGAAGGTGGTCAGGGGCTTGAAACTGGCTCGATCATAAATAAAGCCCACATGCGATTGCCAGGTGAGCTGATAGAGGTTATCACCAAACAGCGTGACACCTTCGCCAAAGTAGCTGTTATCCAATGCCAGATAGCGCAAAACCTGGCCTGTCGTCAAATCGACCTGGCGCAAAGATGAGCGCCCGCGCAGCCCTGTGCCTTCGTAAAAATCGCCTTGATAATAGACCAAACCCTGCGTAAAAGCCTGAGCATCGTGGGGAAACGTGGCAACCACATGGTAGCTGTAAAGGGGCGTTGTGTCGTAAACATCGGCAGGCGCGGCCATCCTTCCCGCATGATGCGCGGATGCAGTGAGCTCGGGCCCGCGGGAACGCGCCAGCGCGGGCGCGGCCAACAAGAAGAATAGAAGGCCCAACAAAATAAGAAAACGTGATCGCTTTGAAATCATCATCTGCAACACTCATACAATTTTAGTTGGCATGATGGTTATTGTAATGCCATTGCCCCACGAAAGCAACACCGCCCAATACCCGTTATGCAATAACTCAGGTTACGCACCAACCGATGAATCAACAGTCAACAAAAAAAGGTAACGACTAACGTACCCGACTTCAATCACCACAAAGGCACAAAGACACTAAGAACACCAAGCATTTCAAACCTTTTTCTTTCTTGGTGCCTTTGTGGCTTCGTGTCTTAGTGGTTTCTAGCCGGGCGACCTTAATAGTAACAAAAAAAGTGTGGCACACCTGAACGATGCGCCACACTCAGAAAAACATTTAACCGACCAATGCCTTGAAACGTTCCGTAGACTCAGCCAGTACTTTGTCGTGAATGCTCTGACCGTGGCTATCCATGGTTACCACCACAGGGAAATCCTCTACCCGGATGACCCACATAGCTTCGGGCACGCCGAAATCCAGCTTGTAAACATCCACCACCTCTTTCACCGATTGAGCGATGAGCGTGGCTGCGCCACCGATGGCATGAAAATAAACCGCAGGCTGATCATGGCACGCTTGCAGGGTCTTGCCCGCCATGCCACCTTTACCGATGACACCTTTGAGGTTAAAGAATTTGATGACTTCAGCCTCGTACACTTCCTCGCGAATGCTGGTGGTCGGCCCGGCAGCCACAAAGCTCCAAGAGCCATCATCATGCTTCTTGACCACGGGCCCGCAATGATAAATCACACCGCCATCCAGCAACTGACGCAGCTTGGCCAGCAGCGCCACATCATCGGGATCGTCAGATTGCTGACGGATGAAGTGTTCAATCATGTACTTGTGCGCTGCGTCGCGGCCTGTGATGATGATGCCACTCAGCAACACCGAATCGCCCACATGCAATGAACGAATCTGTTCAGCAGAAATAGGCGTTGTCAGCCTAAGCATAACTCACCTCCGAGACTTTACCATCGACAAGTTGCACATTGAGTTCGGCGCGACGGTTAGCCCAACACATGTAGGCCACTGTCACGAAAAAACTGGCGGGCAAACGGTGAGCAACGCCCACTTTAACGCCCAGCACCGTCGTTTTGCCGCCAAAGCCCATAGGCCCGATGCCCAAAGCATTGGCTTCGTTATAAATGCGTTCCTCCAGCGCTGCCAAATCCGCATTGGGATTCACATCATCAATCTTGCGCAAGAGCTGCTTTTTAGCCACGATGTAACCAGTGCCGCGGTCGCCGCCAATGGCCACCCCCAGCACAGCGGGCGCGCAACCTTTACCCTGAGCCTTTTGCACGCCATCCAGCACCATACGCCGCACACCTTCCAGATCGCGGCCAGCGCCCAGACGGGCATCGGGCAATTTGTACTGAATGGCAACATTTTCGCTGCCGCCCCCCTTAAGCTGCACCGTGACAAAAATACGGGGTTCGTCCCATTCATGAAAATGGATAGTAGGGAAAGCTTCGCCGAGATTGTTACCACTGTTTTTACCGGTGAGGCTATCCACAGCGTTCGGGCGCAGGTAGGATTTGGCAGTAGCCTGAGCCACAGCTTCTTTAATTTGCGCTTCCAGCATTCGCGTCGAGACACCAAAGGGATAATGCACCTCAAAAATAGGCGTTCCCGTATCCTGGCAGATAGGCGTGCTATTTTCCCGGGCCATCGCTACATTCTTCAGGATGGTTCCCAGAGCCTGCTCTGCGGCAGAACCAGGTTCCTCTTGAGCCTTACCCTTTGCCAGCGCCTCCACCATATCCTGAGGCAAATCAGTTGCGGCCTTGCGCACCAATTCCAACAGCGCATCAACCAGATCTAATTTGAGGGGTTCGATCATGTGATCCTCCAAAAGTGAGTTAAGGAATCTTAACCGAATGACACCGTCATCTTATAGAAACAAGAGACGTTTTTACCAGTGATTCATAAAAATCGGCCATCGAGCATCTTTGCTCATCGGCAACTGTAACCTTACCACCAAAAGCACTGCTAGGCGAATTTTATAGCCCAGCAGGCAAGCATCTGCCACATTTTCAGCCCAGCCCCGGCATCTTGCCCGATTACCCAGCATCAATTCGGGTGATTTGACAAGGGATGTAAAATTTTGTACTATTCGAGAAGTTGGATTATCATTATTTGCATCATTGAGCCTCACTTTTTCTGTAGCTTCTCTATCTATTTCATTCGGCATCGGTACACTTAAGTTACCACCATTTCCAGAAAGGAGAATGCCATGGCGCAACAAACGACAGAATACGTCAAAACAGGCGGGTTATCAGGTGCGCAAAAACGCAAGCTCAAAGAAGCCATCGCGGGCTATGTTTTCATCGCACCAGCCACCATCTTGCTGACAGTATTCGGACTTTTTCCTCTCATTTTCGCGGTTTACATCAGCGTGCATCGCTGGCGTATTAAGAAAGGCAAGTTTTTAGGGCTCAAGAACTACTCGAAAGCACTGGGAGACGGCCACGACATACTGTGGTTTGTTGCAGGCATTGCACTGCTCATCGTGGCCTGGTACGTTTGGCAAAACATGACCAAAGAGGGACGTTCGTGGGCCATGGCAGCTAAATTCGTTGCAGCTATCGGATTGATTGCAGGGGCGGTTGCACTGATGACAGGGCTTGGCGGCATGATCGAAAGTGGTGATTCCCGAATGTACAAATCATTTCTTATTACAATTTTTTATGCCGTAGGCATTGTTCCCACCCAGCTAGGCATCGCCTTGCTACTAGCGGTTATGCTGTATCAAAAAATCAAAGGGAAAGATATCTACCGAATCCTTTACTTCTTGCCATATGTGACCATTACCGTTGCATCGGCGGGCGTGTTCGGCTCGATCTTTTCCCGGCGCCCCGAAAGCATTGCCAACCAATTCGTTGGCCTATTCGGTATTCCGGCACAAAAATGGTTACAAGAATCAGTAGGCATCTGGAATTTGATTTTAGGACATTTCGGCATCAACGCCGACCTGAACATCTTCCTGGCAGGTCCCTCGCTGGCCCTCCTCACCATCATGCTTTACAATTTGTGGGTCTTTGTCGGTTACAACGCAGTCATTCTGCTGGCCGGCTTGGGTGCAATTCCTTCAGAGATGTACGAAGCGGCTGAAATCGATGGTGCAAATCGCTGGAAGAGCTTCCGGCACATCACACTGCCTATGCTCTCGCCCACCATCTACTTCCTCACCATCATCACCGTCATGGGGGTGTTCAAGGCTATTAGCCATGTTCTGGTCTTGCGGACAGATGCTTCGCAGGGCACAACCGACACAGCCAGCCTATACATCTTCGACCAATTTTATTCAGCAACACGCTTTGGATACGCAGCAGCGATTGCACTACTGCTGTTTCTCGTCATCCTCTCTCTGACATTCATCCAAACCCGCATTGCCAAACGGACGGTTTTCTATGGCTAAGCAATCTGTCTCACAAAAACAAAAAGTATCGGCATGGTATCGCTTCGATATTGGAAAGAAACTGCTCTACATCATCCTAACCGTTGGCGCGGTAATCGCATTTGTGCCCTTTATTCACATGATTTTAGGCTCGCTGATGACTCGTGGCGAGGTGATGAACCGCAAACTCTTCCCACGGGATCCCATTGCCGGGTTATCCAACTATGTTAGCGCCTGGCAAGAAGCCAATTTCAGTGAATACTTCTTCAATAGTGTTCAGATTACCGCCATCACCATTGTAGGCATGCTGGTCGTCTGCATTTTGGCAGCCTATGCTTTTTCTCGCATGGATTTCCCAGGTCGCGATGCCATTTTTGCGGTCTTCCTGGCCACCATGATGATTCCTGAGACCATCCTGCTGATTCCCAACTTCCTCATCGTGAATCAATTGGATAAATGGATGAAACCAACGCTTCCCTGGATTAACAACTGGCCTTCGCTCACCATCCCCTTCATGGCCAGCGTCTTTGCCATCTTCCTCATGCGACAATTTTTTACACAAATTCCCAATGAGCTATGGGATGCCGCCCGCATTGATGGCGCCGGACATTTGCGCTTCCTGGTGCAAATTTTACTGCCGCTCTCCAAAGCTGTACTGTTTACGGTCATCATCTTTCAGTTCATCGGCTCCTGGAACTCACTGGTTTGGCCTATCATCGTGACCACCAAACCGGACTGGCGGCCCATTGCCGTGGGTTTGTATGGTTTCATCTCAGAAGCGGGCCCAGAACTACAATTGATGCTGGCGGGGGCTGTCATCACCACCGCCCCCTTGCTGATTCTCTACTTCTTCACCCAAAAACAATTTACCGAAGGCATCGCTACCTCGGGCCTTAAAGGCTAACCGTAGGCAGTCCCACAGTGCTCCTGAGCCAACGAGTTGTCAATTGCCAGGGAGCGATTGTATAATTTTGCTTGCATACCGCCATTCGTTGGCGTTTGCATAAATCCCAATAGTAGTCAATTCCCCATTCTCTCACTTAATCTCTTTAGGAGGAGACCGTACCCCATGAAAAAACGCACTCTTATCCTTCTTGTTCTGCTGTTGGCAGTGGTCTTTACTGTAGCCGCTTGCTCGCAGCCGACACCGGAAGTCAAGATCGTCAAGGAAACCGTTGTTGTAACAGAAAAGGTCGAAGTTGAGAAAGAAGTGACCAAAGTCGTCGAGAAAGAAGTCGAAGTGGTCGCCACCCCCACCCCCAACCCCGAAGAAATGGATGCCCTGGCTAACGTTGACCCCAGTGGTCAAACTGTTACCTATTGGTATCAGCACAGCCGCAGCCGTGAAGAAGGCCTGAAGGCCATGATTGATGACTTCAACGCCACCAACGAATGGGGCATCACTGTTCAGGGCGAATACATTGGCCACTATGGCGAAATTTACAAGAAGATGCTGGCCGCCATTGCTGCGGGCGAACCCCCGAGCCTGGTTGTCGCCTATCAAAATCAGTCTGCCAGCTACCAGCTTGCCGACGCTCTGGTCGACATGAACCAGTATGTCAATAGCGCCAAATGGGGCTACAGCGAAGAGGAACTGAATGACTTCTTCCCCGCCTTCCTGCAATCTGACATCAGCCAGCAGTTCGATGGCATGCGCCTGGGCTTCCCCCCCAATCGCTCAGTCGAAATCATGTACTACAATGCCGATTGGTTGAAAGAACTTGGTTATGACGCACCTCCTCAGAATTGGGATGAGTTCAAAGAGATGGCTTGCGCCGCCACCAAGCAACCTTTCTCCAAGGGCCCTGCCGATGCCAAGCCCATGGGCTATGAGGTTTCGACCGATGCTTCACGTTTTGCTTCCATGGTCTTCAGCCGTGGCGGTAAACTGATGAATGAAGACATGAGCGCCTACACCTATGACAGCGATGCAGCCAAAGAAGCCATGCAGTTCATGCAAGACCTGTACAAAGAAGGCTGTGCCGATTTGATTGCAGAAAAATATGGCGATCAGGCCGACTTCGGCGCCGGTAAACTGCTCTTCACCATTGGTTCTTCCTCTGGTATGCCTTACTACAAATCCACCGTTGCCGATGGTGCCAACTTCAACTGGTCCATTGCGGCGCTGCCTCACACCACGCCCGATCCTGTTGTCGACATCTACGGCGCCAGCTTGAGCATCCCCAAGACCACCCCCGAAGAGCAGCTTGCTGCCTGGCTGTTTGTGAAATGGTTTGCCGAGCCCGAACAACAGGCTCGCTGGGCTCAGATCAGCAACTACTTCCCTGTCCGCAAGTCCACCGCGGCCGAACTGGGTAGCTACTTCGCCGAAAATCCCGCCTATGCCACCGCGTTCAGCCTGCTGAAATATGGCGAGGTCGAGGCTCCTGTTGCCGGTTACGATGTCGTGCGCAAGAAGGTCTCTGAGGCTTTCTCCGCCATGGTCGAAGGTGCGCCCGTGGAGGAAACATTGGCCGAGCTGCAAAAGACTGCCAACGAGATTCTGGAAGAAAACCAGCCCTAACCTGGTTTCATTCTCCCCAAGCTAGACCCAATGCCCCGGAGGCCCGACCTCCGGGGTGTTTTTTAGTAGAGGAAATTAATGAAACAAAGCAATTTTGATGACTGGATACGTTCGCTGAGCCTTGAACGCTGGAGTAGCGGCCAACACAACATCTCACCGGAAGACTTCTTGGATCGACTGCAACAAGGTGAAACTTGCCTCTTGCTCGACATTCGATTTTCCGAAGAGCAGAACTATCTCACCTTCCCCCAAAGCCTGACCATTCCTCTGAATGACTTGCCGAATCGCTGGCAAGAAATACCTGATGATCAACTGGTGGCCATTTTATGCGGCAGTGGACAACGGGCCACTGTGGCCTACACCTATCTGCAAACCATGGGCCTGAGCCATGTCAGAATTCTTAAAGGTGGCGTTGCAATGTTGGTGCAACAATTAAGCCCAGGAAGAATCAACGCACTGCTGGCCCAAAACAGATGATACACCTGCCAACAGATCTTTTCAGGCCCGAAGTTCATGGCCGACTCAGCATTCTCACCGGGCCCGCGGGCAGCGGCAAGAGCACCTTCTGCGCCCGACTTGCCGCCGAAGCCCAAAAGAGACACCTGACAGTAAGGGGTCTTTACTCACCCGCAGTACTGCACAACGGCCATAAAATCGGCATCGACCTCTGCCTGCTACCCGAGCAACAATGTCGACGCCTGGGCACAAAACGTCCCCAACAGGACACCCGCTCGCTGACCCAACACTGGCAGATGAATGAAGAGACGCTGCGATGGGGCAACGCACACCTGCACAACCTGCCCGAAAGCCAATTGCTCATCATCGACGAATTGGGCCCGCTGGAATTCTTGGGGCAGCAGGGACTCACCGCCGCCTTGTCTCTGCTGGATACCCGTGCCCACCGTCAAGCTGTGGTGGTCATTCGTCCTGCACTACTGCCCCGGGCCCAAGCACGCTGGCCCTGGGCCCGAGTACTGACGCCTCCCGCTGCTACCCCATGATTCAAACCAAACACCTGAGCATCCGCTACGGCGCCACCTTGGCTGTCGATGATCTAACCCTGACCCTCCCGCGCGGCAGCTTCACCCTGCTCACCGGCACCTCGGGATGTGGCAAAAGCACCCTGGCCCGGGCGCTCACCGGCCTCATTCCGCACGCCATGCCCGCACAAATGCAGGGCAGCGTACGTGTGAACGGACAGGAAACGAACACCCAAAGCCTGCCCGAATTGGCCGCACAAATCCCCATGGTCTTTCAAAATCCAGGCTCACAGCTCTTCCACTTGCGGGTGGATGAAGAACTGGCCTTTGGCCCGCGCAACCTGGGACTTCCCGAAGCCACAGTGCAGCAACAAGTTTCCTGGGCGCTGGACGCAGTAGGCATCACAGCGCTGCGCCATCAAACACCCAGCCAGCTTTCAGGAGGCCAGCAGCAACTTGTGGCCATTGCCGCAGCACTGGCCATGCGCCCGCAAGCCCTGGTGCTGGACGAACCCACTGCATCGCTGGATGTGCGCCACAGCCGCGCAGTGCTAAAAACATTGCACCGCCTGCACAACGAACATGGCATGACCCTTTTGCTCATCGAACATCGCTTCGCCCGAGCCATGCGCTATGTCGATCGTGTGCTGGTAATGGATGCCGGTCGCATCGTAGCCGACGGCCCGCCCACCAACATCCTGGCCGATACAACACTGCGAAAACGCCTGGGCCTGCGAAAACTGGCTGATGAACCACCTCGTCCCTGGTGCGAACACATCAAACCAGCCCCGGCCACACCGCGGCAGGCCCCCACCGTGCTAACGCTGGAACACATCTCGGCAGGATATCAGGCCCGGCAGCCGGTCATCCATGACATAAACTTGAAGATTCACGCCGGAGAATTTGTGGCACTGGTCGGCGAAAACGGCGCTGGCAAATCCACCTTGGGCCGCGTAGCCGCGGGCCTGCTCAAGCCCATGAGCGGACGTGTGCGCCTGGCAGGACGCCAACGCCCCATTCTCGGGCAAGATGTGGCCATGCTCTTCCAAAACCCGCTAGACCAACTTTTCACCGATAGCGTGCAGGATGAAGTGGCATTCGGGCCCGAAAATTTCGGGCGAGATGAACCGGAAGCCATCTGGCAAGCGCTGCAAATGGCCGACTTAACAGCCCAAAGACAACAACATCCTCTGGCACTCTCGGTAGGCCAGCAACAGCGCACAGCTTTGGCCGCGTGCGCAGTGCTGCGTCCGAAATTACTTATTTTAGATGAGCCCACGCTGGGTCAGGATTGGGGTCATCTGCAAACCCTGATGCGCCACCTAAAACATCTCAACCAGACAGGCACAGCCATCCTGCTCATCTCCCACGATTACAAACTCCTGCATCACTATGCCCGCCGGGTGCTGCTGATGCAGGCAGGACGAATCATCAAACAAGGTTGCTTACAATGAAATTTTCGACACGAGAACTGGTTTTATTAGCTGCATTCGGCGCACTTTGGGGCGTAGTCGAAATTACACTGGGCTCAGTACTTAAATCATTGGATGTACCCCTGAGCGGCATGCTACTTTCGGGCGTAGGATTGCTGGTGGCACTCATCGCCCGGCTCTTTGTGCCCCGCCGCGGCGCCACACTTTTTGTAGGCATCATCGCCATGCTACTCAAACTCTTCAGCTTGGGTGGCGTTATCATCGGGCCGATGATGGCCATTTTTGCCGAGGCCCTGCTGGCCGAACTCATCCTCTCGGGCCTGGGCCCTTCTCGCCCGAGCTTTGTGATAGCAGGCGCGCTGGGAACCTCTTGGTCATTGATACAGCCCTTCATCACCGGCCCCATGCTCATGGGACACTCCTTCCTCGAGATGTGGCAAGCTGTCATCAACAAAGCAGCCCGGATACTGCACCTGCCACAACAAAGCCTGTGGCTGATTATCCTCCTATTTGTGGGCCTGCACCTGCTGGGCGGCGGCGTGGCGGGCTGGCTGGCCTGGCCCCTGGGACATCATCTGCAACGCCGCAGCCAACAACAAGAGGCCCGCTGACTTGAAACCGAAAACGCCCCTGCTGCCCCTGGGCATCGCGGGCCAGGTTGCACTCCTTTCGGGCGTGCTGGCGCTGGTGATGCTGGCCTCCCGCCCCCTGCTGCCCGCAGTGGCAGCGCTCTGCATCCTGCTCACCCTGGCAGGATTCCAGCCCCCGGAACCCCGGCGCCTACTGCATCCCCGCCGATTACTGCTGCTCCTACTTCTGGCCCTGCCCCCGCTCTTCCTGCTGGGCCCGCGCAATGCTCACTGGCACAGATTGCACTACTCAGCCACAGGAGCAGCCACCGCCATGCAAATCGCACTCAGATTTACAGTGGTGATGCTGGCAGTAGAAGGCTTCACCCGCACCCTATCCATCTCGGAATTGGCAGGCTTTCTCGAACGCTTGGGGCTGCGAGGATTGGGATTCTCGCTGGGCGTGGCCCTGAATCTGCTGCCAGCGCTACAAAACAGCAGCCAGACTACCTGGCACGCGTTGCAAATGCGGGGTGGCTTGCGCAAACAAAAACGCCGGGCACTAAGCTATCTGGTCATCACCATCCTTAGCAACACCCTGCGCCGCGCCGAAGCCATTGCCCTGGCCGCAGAAGCACGCGCATTCACGCCCCAGCGGGCCCGCGCCTGGCCCATCACCCGCCGCCCGCTGGACAAATGGTTGGCCGCAAGCCTGCTGGCCGCATTACTAACACTACTCATCTACCAATAGCACACCGCATACCCACCAAAAACCCATTTAGCGGATGCGTTTCAGTTTGAAAGGCGCTTTTATTTTTTGGCCGGGCGGCTTACGAACCCATCCTGGGGAGCCCCGCTTCGGAGCCGGATTCGCAATCTGGCGGGATTTACAATGCCTGCCCCAATTTGTTACTACTAAGGTAGCCCGGCTGGAAACCACTAAGACACGAAGCCACAAAGGCACGAAGAAAAGAAAAAGCTTTGAAATGCTTGGTGTTCTTCGTGTCTTTGCGCCTTTGTGGTGATTGAAGTCGGATACGTTAGTAGTTACCCCAATTTTGAAACGCACCCCATTTAGCCCGATTGCTTGCGGAATACACTGGAATATGATATACAACCTTAACGCCAATCCACACCCAAGAAAACGCACCAAAAGATGAGCAAAACATGGAAGACATCAGGGTAGTCAACGAACCGACAGTCATCCCCACAGATGCCGATATTGCCACTGCGCCCAAAAGAGCTGTGACCAACGAAGCCCCAAGCAGCGACGCCTGCCAAGAAGAGACCCCCTATCGCCACGCCCACATGCTCACCAGCAGCGATGAGACCGAAAACAACGATTCAGACTTGAGCGCCTCAGAGCTGTACATCAACCGCGAGCTAAGCTGGCTGGCCTTCAATCGTCGCGTGCTGGAAGAAGCGCAGGACACCAGCCATCCACTGCTGGAGCGGGTCAAATTCCTCTCCATCTTCTCCAACAATCTGGATGAATTTTTTATGATTCGCGTCTCCGGACTACGCGAACAACTGGAATCAGGCATCCTCGAAACCTCTTCCGACGGCATGACCCCAGCAGAACAATTGGTAAGCATCCGCCGCAACCTGGAACCGATGCTGGCTGAACATCGCCAAACCTGGCTACAAGACCTATTACCCCAATTGATGGAAGCAGGCATTCGCATCCTCCCCTACGACAAACTCAAAAAGAAACAACGCCGTCTGCTCAAACGCTATTTTCGGGATGAAATCTTTCCTACCCTCACACCCCTGGCATTTGATCCCGGCCATCCCTTCCCCCACATCTCCAACCTCAGCTTGAATCTGGCGGTAGTGGTGGCCGACCCGGAGCATGGCGAGCGTTTTGCCCGCCTCAAAGTACCTGGCGTCTTTCAGCGCCTGCTGCGCATCCCCAGCGAAGATCGGGCCGATATTTTCGAAGGCCTGCCGCTCACCGATGTAAAAGCAGATAATTTTGTATGGCTGGAAGATGTCATCCGCCACAACCTAAATGACCTCTTTCCGGGACTCAATGTTTCGGCAGCTTATCCCTTCCGCGTCACCCGCGATGCCGATATCGAAATCGAAGAGGATGAAGCCGCCGACCTGCTGGCCGCCATCGAGCAAGGGGTGGAATCACGATTCTTTGGCAAAGTGGTGCGCCTGGAAGTCGACCGAACCATGCCCAAACGCATTCGCAGCATTCTGGTAGAAAATCTGGGCTTGCAACCCTATCAGGTATACACACTGAATGGACCCGTGGGCATGGCAGACCTCATGCAGCTTACACGAGTAGAACGCCCCGACCTGAAGGATGAGCCCTACACACCATCGAGCCCACCCGCACTTTCGGGCCCCGATTCAATTTTTGCAACCCTACGCCGCAAAAATGTGCTGTTGTTCCATCCTTACGACAGTTTTTCACCCGTTCTCGAACTGCTGGAAGCCGCGGCAGAAGACCCCAACGTGCTGGCCATCAAGCAAACCCTGTATCGAGTAGGTAAAAACGCACCGGTGGTCAAGGCGCTGATGAAAGCCCGCGAAAATGGCAAACAAGTTGCAGTGCTGGTAGAGCTCAAGGCCCGCTTCGACGAAGAAAACAACATCGTTTGGGCCAAAGCGCTGGAACGCGTAGGCGTGCATGTCGTCTATGGACTCATCGGCCTGAAAACCCACGCCAAACTGCTCATGGTGGTACGTCGCGAAGAGGATCGCATTGTGCGCTACCTGCATCTTAGCACCGGCAACTACAACGCCAACACGGCCCGGGTTTATACCGATTTTGGCCTTTTTACCGCTGATGCAGACTTGGGAGCCGATGTTTCAGACCTGTTCAATGCCCTCACCGGTTATTCACGCAAATACAACTATCGCAAACTTTTGGTAGCCCCCAGCAAGATGCGCCACGAAATTTGCGCCCGCATCGAGCGGGAAATCGAGCAGCACCAAGCGCATGGCAATGGGCACATTATAATGAAGATGAACCAATTGGTAGACAAACAGTGCATCAAAACACTGTATCGGGCCTCGCAGGCAGGCGTACGCATCGATTTGCAAATACGCGGCATCTGCTGTCTGCGCCCCGGCATGCCCAATGTCAGCGAGAATATCCGTGTTACCTCATTGGTAGGACGCTTTTTGGAACACGCCCGGGCCTACTACTTCCACAACGGCGGCCATGAGGAAATGTTGCTGGGCAGCGCGGACCTCATGCCCCGCAACCTGGACCGTCGAGTAGAGCAACTGCTGCCCATCGAAGACGCATTCATCAAAGAAACCATCAAAAAAATCCTCAACATTCACCTGCAAGATAATGTCAAGGCCCGCGAAATGCTGGCCGACGGCTCCTATCGCCGCGTGCAAGCGGGCAAAAACGAAAAAGTCATCGATGCCCAAAAATGGATGCTCAAACATCGCGGCTTCTGGCATCAGGCGGAGTGAGTGGGATACGTGGAACACTGTGAAAATTTACGCCACCAGAAAAACGAGTAACAGGCCCGCCACAGCAGACAAAATCATCGACATTCGGGCGCAATTCGTGTAAACTCTAAAAACGACACAACCGGCGCCATGCAGCCACGCGTCATCACCCTTCACGCATCATTCTTCCGCAGCACCACATCACCATGGCAACAAAATCCAGCAACTTCATCAGCGAAATCATCTCGCGCGATATTCAACAAAACAGCTACGATCGCCCCATCACCACCCGTTTCCCCCCTGAGCCCAATGGCTTCCTGCACATCGGCCACGCCAAATCCATCATCCTCAACTTTGGCATAGCCCAGGAATTTGGCGGCATCTGCCACCTGCGCTTCGACGACACCAATCCCGTCACCGAAGATGATCGCTACGTGCAATCCATTCAGCAGGACATTCGCTGGTTAGGCTACGACTGGGGCGAACATCTCTACTTCGCGTCCGACTACTACGAACAACTCTACCACTTCGCCGAAGAACTCATCCGGCGCGGCCTGGCCTATGTGGATAGCCTTAGCGAAGAAGAAATTCGGGCCTACCGCGGCACTGTCACCCAAGCGGGCCAAGCAAGCCCCTACCGCAATCGCAGCATCACCGAAAATCTGACCCTATTCCGCCGTATGCGCGCGGGCGACTTTGCCGATGGCACCCAAGTCTTGCGGGCTAAAATCGATATGAGCCACCCCAACATGCTGCTGCGCGACCCCATCCTCTACCGCATCAAACATGCGCACCACCATCGTACCGGCGATACCTGGTGCATCTACCCCATGTACGACTTTGCCCATCCCCTTTCCGATGGCATCGAACGCATTACACATTCCCTTTGCACCCTGGAATTTGAAAACAATCGTCCCATCTACGATTGGCTGGTCGATCATCTCATCCCCGCACCCCAGCCGCGGCAATATGAATTTGCCCGCCTGGAGCTGGATTACACCGTTACCAGCAAGCGCAAACTGCTGCAACTGGTTACCGAAGGACACGTGAACGGCTGGGATGACCCCCGCATGCCCACACTTTCAGGCATGCGACGCCGCGGCATCACCCCCGAAAGCATCCGCACCTTCATTCATCGAGTGGGCGTTGCCAAAAACAACAGCCGTGTCGAAATCGAACTCTTCGAACACACCCTGCGTGACGACCTCAATCATCGAGCCCCACGCATCATGGCCGTACTCAACCCCCTCAAAGTCGTCATCAGCAACTACCCAGCGGGCCAAACCGAAGAACTCAACGCCAGCTACTGGCCCCGAGACATCGACCAGGAAGGCTCCCGGCCCCTGCCCTTCTCTCGCGAACTCTACATCGAACGTGACGACTTTAGCGCAGACCCGCCCAAAGGCTTCCGGCGGCTGGCCCCCGGGCGCAGCGTGCGCCTGCGCCACAGCTACGTCATCACCTGCGACGAGATGATACAAGACCCCGAAACAGGCGACATCACCGAACTTCGCTGCACCTACCTGCCCGACTCACTGGGCTCTCGGCCCGCGGGCCTCAAAGTCTGGTCTGCCATCCACTGGGTCGATGCCGCAACCTCGCTGCCCGCCGAGGTACGCCTCTACGACCGCCTCTTCACCATCCCCATCCCCGATGCCCCGGCCCAGGGCAAAACCTTTTTAGACTACCTCAACCCCGAAAGCCTGAAAACCATCACCACTGCCCGCGTCGAGCCCAGCATCCAAAACGACCCTGCCGACACCCGCTACCAATTCGAGCGTCTGGGCTACTTCATCCAGGACAGCCAAGAAAGCAGCGCCCATGCCCTCATCTTCAATCGCATCATCAGCCTGCGCGATAGTTGGGGGAAGAAAAAGCAGCCAGCTCAGCCCAAACAGCGTGGACAAGCCCGCGCGACGTCCCGTTCCCAGACAAAAACAACATCCCCCCAGGCCCGGGCCGCAGAAGTCGCCCGTCAGCAGGCACGCGCACAAAATCCAAAACTGCAAGAAGCCTACCAAACGCTGCAAGCCAAGTTGCAATTAAGCCCTGCCCAGGCCGACCTCATCACCGCAAACAGCCACCAAGTGCAATTCTTCCACGCTGCGGTCGAAACCTATCCCAATGGCACCTCTCTGGCAAACTGGTTCCTCAACCAACTGCTAGGACTCAGCAAAAACAAACCTCTCAACCAACTGCCCATCACCGGGGCAACCTTTGCCAAACTGGTGCAGCGGGTCGATGAAGGCATCATCTCCCGCAACCAGGGACAAAAAATCCTGGCCGAGCTGGTAGCCCAAGGAGGCGACCCCGACACCATCATCCAGGCCCGGGGCATGAGCCAGCTCAGCGACACCGATGCACTGCACCCCATCATCCAGCAAGTATTGGCAGCCAACCAAGAAAAAGTAGCAGCCTACCGTGCCGGCAAAACAGGCCTGCTAGGCTTCTTTATGGGACAAGTCATGCGCCACACCCAGGGCAAAGCCAACCCGCAAATCGTCAAAACACTGCTGGAAAAAGCGCTGACCACATGAAACAAAAACTACGCAACACCCTCCATCGCATCATCCGCTGGGCCGCAACCCCACCGCCCCGCCCGCACGACTTTAGCCGCGACATGTCGGCCTACCCAATGCTCAACGCTCTGGTCATCGAGGTTGCACAAACGCACGGCAAAAACCAGCGGCCCTACTACACCTGGAGCCTGGCTCACGCCGCGTATCTGGCCAAAAATCTGGGCATCCCCCGCATCAGCAGCATCGAACTGGGTGTAGCTGGAGGAAACGGACTCATCGCCATGGAAAATGGCGCCCAAGTCATTCAGCAAGCATTGGATGTTCAAATCGATGTCATTGGCTTTGATACCGGCACAGGCCTGCCCAAACCACAAGATAACCGCGACTTGCCTAATCTGTGGCAAGCAGGCGATTTTGCCATGGATGAAAAAGCACTGCGCGCCCGGCTACAACGGGCGCGGCTACACCTGGGCCTGGTACAAAAAACCATCCCAGCCTTTCTACGTAGCGAGCACGCACCCATTGGCTTCATCGCCTTTGATCTAGACCTCTACACCGGCACAGCCGCGGCCATGGCGCTGCTGGAAGCCCCTGCACAGCGCATTCTGCCACGAGTGCAATGTTACTTCGACGACATCCTGGGCTACACCTTTGCCGATTTCAACGGCGAACGCCTGGCCATCCACGATTTCAACGATACGCACGAAACACGTAAAATCAGCCCCATCTACGGTGCAAAATTTTATGTGCCATCACTCTATCAGCATGCCAACTGGACCGAGAAGCTCTTTATGGCCCATATCCTCGACCATCCCCACTACAACCACTACGATGGCCTGGTGCGCCAACCCACCATGGACATCGACCGCCATATCCAACGTTGACCAACCATGACCACACCAGCCCGAACACGATTCGCCCCCAGCCCCACCGGCTACCTGCACATTGGCGCGGCCCGCACCGCGCTCTTCGCCTGGCTCTACGCCCGCCACACCCGCGGCCAATTCCTCCTGCGCATCGAAGACACCGATCGCAAACGCCTGGTTCCTGGCGCCCAGGAAAAAATCATCCAGGGCCTGCGCTGGCTGGGCCTGGATTGGGACGAAGGCCCCGAAATTGGCGGGCCGCACGCCCCCTACATCCAGTCGCAGCGCCTGGAAAAATATCAACAAGCAGCAGAGCGCCTCATTGCAGAAGGCCATGCGTATCGCTGCTACTGCACGCCCGAAGAACTGGCTGCCATGCGCGAACAACAACAGGCCAACAAAGAAAAAATCGGCTACGACCGTCGTTGTCGCTACCTCACACCTGAGCAGCGAGCCGCCAAAGAAGCCGAGGGCCGCTCATGGGTAGTACGTCTGGCTGTGCCCGAACAAGGCAGCGTCACCCTGAATGATCTCATTCGCGGGCCTGTCACCTTCGAAAACAAAGCCCTGCAAGATGCGGTACTGCTCAAAGCTGACGGCTACCCCACCTATCATCTGGCGGTGGTGGTAGATGACCACGACATGGAAATCACCCACGTAGTGCGGGGCGAAGAATGGATTTCCTCCACCCCGCTACATGTGCATCTCTACAACTTCCTGGGCTGGCCAATGCCCATTTTGGCCCACACGCCCAGCATCCTCAAGCCCAGTGGCAAAGGCAAAATCAGCAAACGCGCACTGCTCACCCCCGATGGCTCCACCATCCCGGTGATGCTCCATGAATTCCCGGAACTGGGCTATTTGCCCGAAGCCCTGTTCAACTTTCTTAGCGGCATTGGCTGGTCACTGGATGGCGAAACAGAAATCTATGACCAGAAAACTGCCATCAAGCATTTCGATCTCAAAGACATCAATCCCGGCCCGGCCCGCTTCCCCGCAGAAAAGCTGGAATGGATGAATGGCGTTTACATCCGCAATCTCAGCATCGAAGAGCTGGTCCAGCGGCTCATCCCCTACCTCAGCCGCGACCTGGGCATTCCCCAGGAAACATTGCAAAAGGATGAACGTCTGCGCATCATTGCCCCGGCCATTCAGGAACGCCTGAAAATCCTTAGCGACGCCACGCCCCTCATCGACTTCCTCTACACAGACACCCTCGACATAGGGGAGCCCAAGCTACTGGTTCCCCGCAAAACCACGCCCGAACAAACAGTCACCATCATCCAAAGCATCATCAGCACCCTACAAGCCATCGACTCGTGGGATGAAGCCACACTGGAGCAAGCACTGCGCAATCTGGCCAAAACCTCGGGCCTGAAAGCAGGACAAGTCTTCTCGCCCATTCGTCAGGCGCTTACCGGTAAAAAAGTCGCCCCCCCCCTCTTTGCCACCCTGGTCGCCGTAGGACAACAAACCTCGCTGCAGCGCTTGCAAACTGCCCTGGAAAAACTCCGGCACGCCCTCGCATCCTGAACAGCAACGGCCAAACCCTTTTTGGCCAGAGCAACACCAATGCTATAATCAAGCATCACGCAATCAATCACGCCCTCTGGAGGCCTGTAATGACCAAATATCTCTATCTTTCTCTCATCCCCGAAGCACTCATTGTCTCTATGCTCCCTCCTGAGGAATTCGGCGAATACTATACTGTTGGCGACAAGCGCAAACATAGCGAACAAGCCATTTTCATCGAACTGGACGCCAATTTCCGGCATCCCTTCTTCCGCATCGATGAAGCTATGGAGCGCTGTGTGCCCCACGAAAATGGCCGTCCGAAAAAATCGGTCTATGTAGCTACCTACCGCGTTCTGGAATACATTCCGCTGGAGGTCATGGGCACGCTTTATCTGGCGACACGCTTCGGCAAAGTGCTGCCGCTGGAAAAGCGTACAGACATTCCCATCCAAAATCAAAAATTCTATCTTTATCAGGAAATTGCGCCCGTTTCGGTGTTGGTGGCCAGCACCTTTGCTCCGGCTGATTTCCATTTCTACATGACCCACGACCCCGATAATCTCATCTCCTTCCCCGCCCTGGCTTATGTCGAGTTAAAGTTGGACAATCTGGATCTCGACCCAGAAAACGCGCCCGCAGACTCACTCCCCTACGATTTCATTCCCGCGTTGCGCGAGGCCCTGGCCGCGCTGCGAGACAAAACCATTCGCACCAAGATGGTGGATCGCACGCACTCGGTGGAACACCCCTACCGCACCATCGACACCGGCATTTACATTGGCAACATGGATGGGCTGATTTATTATCCTATGCTCTCGGCAGAGGAATTGGATCGAAACCATTACGAATGGTGGCATTCGGCCAATAGCTAATCGTGCATGTTCCGCTGGTCTGACACCCATACCCACACCCCCGGGAGCGCTGCTGCCCGGGGGTGGTGTTTCACACCCGTTATTTTTGGGTCTGGGCGTGCAACGAAGTTTGGTGTCGGGAGCGGTAGATTTTAGGTTTTTGAGACTTGGCAGCGGATGATGCTTTGGGTTTGCG
>Ga0256914_1000821_pt1 | contig 29948 bp, 28 predicted proteins | sample HulkmetaG_FD_191571 | JGI IMG/M metagenome (GOLD analysis project Ga0256914, IMG submission 191571) | Hydrothermal chimney microbial communities from Main Endeavour vent field at the Juan de Fuca Ridge, Pacific Ocean - Hulk | ecosystem: Environmental > Aquatic > Marine > Hydrothermal vents ... | reverse complement strand
CGATGGCGATCCCGTGGGTTTTGATCTGCATGGTGACCTCCTTGCTGGTGGAATCATTATAGCAAAAGAGCTCCTTCCGGAAGCGGCGCTCGACCCCTCCCCCGTCCGGATCGAGAGACTCCCGCTCCGGAAGGGCGAAGGAGAGGTCGGTCAGGATTCCAGGGCAGAGGAGCGCATGGGCGGCTCCCGCCTGGCCGAAGTGTCGAGAATCTTCACTTCGGGCTCCAGGAGGATGCCGAATCGCTCCCGGACGCGTCGTCGGCCAAGCTCGATGAGGGCGATCGCCTCCTCGAAGCTTCCGCCGCCAAGATTGACGAGAAAGTTGGCGTGTCGCTCGCTGAAGGCCATACCGCCGATGCGGTATCCCCGGAGTCCCGCCTTCTCCAGAAGCCGTCCGGCGAAGTCACCGGGGGGGTTTTTGAAGGTGCTGCCGGCGCTCGGCTCCCCCGGCTGGCCGGCCCGCAACTCCCCGAGTGCCGCTGCGAGCGATTCGTCGAATCCTCTGCGCAGAGCGAAATGCGCCTCGAGCGCCACACCGGGAAGATGTGCGAACCGGTAGCCGTGCGGGATCCCCTCTTTGGCGAAGCGCCCCTTTTCGGTCGTGACCTCCAGCAGGAGATTGAAGATCTCGTGCTCCTTGACTCCGGCGTTCATCGCCAGCATGCCTCCGACCGTTCCGGGGAGTTTCGCGACAAACTCGAATCCGCCGATATCGTTCCTTTTGCAGAAGGAGAGAAGCCGCCCGGTCGGGGTGGCGGCACCGACGACGAGCCGCCCCTCTTGCAGGCGGATCGCATCGAAATCCTTTCCGAGCATCATCAGGGGCGGCGGAGCGGGTCCGACCAGCAGGTTGTTGGCTCCGCCGATCACCACGGCCTCCCGCAGCGGCCTGTCACCCCTTTCCAGCACAGCCACCTCCGCGACGGGACCGATCCTGATGCTGGAGTAGCGGGAAAAGTCGATGCGGCGACTTCTCAAAAGGCGTAATCCTTGATCATTTCGAAGAGGCGGACCGTGAAGTCGATCATCGTGTTCATCATCCAGGGCATCGTGATGATCATCACCACGGCGACGACGATGATCTTCGGGATGAAGCTGAGTGTCATCTCGTTGATCTGGGTCGTCGCCTGGAAGATGCTGATCGCCAGACCGGCGATGAGGCCCGCCAAGAGCATCGGCAGGGAGAGGATCAGGGCCACCTTGAGGGTTTCGACACCCAGGGCGATGAATTGGGCTTCCATACCTACGCGCCTCCTGAGGGGGTGATGGTCGGTTTCGATTCTTTGTGCGGAGTCGACGCTCTGTCCTCCATCAACTCTCGCGAGCCTCCATGTATTCGCGGGGGATCAAAAAATCCTCCGCCCGGATCGGGCAGTCGTAGAAACCGTGTTCGTAGCCGATGCGAAAGAGAGTGTCAAGAGCGCGGAACCGGGTTTCATCCATCGCGACACTCCGGTCGTTGGCGTAAAGATCGAGATAGCGCTCGAGCGTCTGGGCGTCGATCCGTACCAGCCCGCGCTCCAGCAGCATCTTCGCCAGCGTACCCCGGTGGCGGTCGGCGATATCGACGGCCCGTATCAGCGCCTCTTCGACCGCGATGGCGCGCGTAAGAGGGATGGAGCGCCGAAGTGCCATGCCGCCCAGCGGCAGGGGCAGATCCTCCCCGGCCAGCTGCCGCCAGATCTCCCAGATCTCCCGCTCCACTTCGAGGCTCTCGTCGAAATCGAGGATACTCTCGTGGATCAGGACGCCGGCGTCGACTTCGCCCCCGAGCACCGCCTTTTCGATATCGAGAAAGTTTTTGTAGACGATACGCGCTTCGGGGTAGGCGATGCGAAAGAGCATGGCGTTGGTGGTATGGCGACCGCTGAGCGCCACCTTGAAGTTGCGCCGCAGCCGCCTTCCTTTGGGTTTGATCAGTTTGGGGCCGTACCCCTCGCCGAAGCTCACGGCGGTGCGCAGCAGAGCGAAATCCTCCCGGATCTTCGGATAGAGGGCGAAACTGATGGCCGTGACATCGTACGTGCCATCGATCGCCGCTTCGTTGAGCGTCTCGATGTCGAGGGCGACATTCTCGAACGGTACGGGGGTATCGACCCATCCGAACCGGATCGCATAGTACATGAAGATGTCGTCGGCGTCCGGGGAGTGGGCGATCGTAATGGGGTTTGGGGCGATCGTGTCTGGCTGTTCACTGCTCACGGCGGAGTGCTCGCTTTCCGTTTTTGGTTGATTTTATCGAAATAGTGATAAAATATCTCTAATTTTCATTTTCAACGAGGGGCCATATGGATATCGATCCGAACAAACAGAAGGCGCTGGATGTGGCGATCAAACAGATCGACAAGGCATTCGGCAAGGGGGCGCTGGTGCGTCTGGGCGACAAGGAGATCGAGCCGATCGAGGCGATCAGTACCGGTTCGCTGGGGCTCGACATGGCACTGGGAATCGGGGGTGTGCCCCGCGGACGGATCATCGAGATCTATGGGCCGGAGAGTTCGGGAAAGACGACGCTGGCGCTCCAGATCATCTCCGAAGCGCAGCGCGAGGGCAGCATCTGCGCCTTCATCGACGCCGAACATGCGCTCGATGTGCGGTACGCCAAAAACCTCGGAGTCGACGTGGAGAACCTGCTGGTGAGCCAACCCGATTTCGGGGAGCAGGCTCTCGATATCGTCGAGACGGTCGCAAGGAGCGGGGCGGTGGATGTGATCGTGGTCGACTCGGTGGCGGCCCTGACGCCCAAAGCGGAGATCGAGGGGGATATGGGCGACACCCACGTCGGGCTCCAGGCGCGGCTCATGAGCCAGGCGCTGCGCAAGCTCACGGGCATCCTGCACAAGATGGAGACGACCGTCATCTTCATCAACCAGATCCGCATGAAGATCGGGACGATGGGGTACGGCAGCCCCGAGACGACGACGGGGGGAAACGCCCTGAAGTTCTACGCTTCGGTACGGATCGACGTGCGCCGTATCGCCACGCTCAAACAGGGGGAGAACCAGATCGGCAACCGGGTCAAGGCGAAGGTGGTCAAGAACAAGGTCGCGCCCCCTTTCCGTATCGCGGAGTTCGACATCATGTTCGGCGAAGGGATCAGCAAGGAAGGGGAGATCATCGACTACGGCGTCAAGCTCGATATCATCGACAAGAGTGGGGCCTGGTTCAGCTACAAGGAGACGAAGCTCGGCCAGGGGCGGGAGAACGCCAAGCAGACACTCAAGGAGAACCCGGAGCTGGCCGCGACGATCGAAGAGGAGATCAAGCAGGCGCTGGGCATCGGGAGTACGATGCTCGAAATGAGCGAAGAAGAGATCAAATCAGCAGGAGAGGAGTGACATTCCAATGGTATTTATCGACGATATTCGGGCCGACGAGGTGTTGGACAGCCGGGGAAATCCGACGGTACGCGCGACGGTACGTCTCAGCGACGGCAGCAGTGCCGACGCCATCGTTCCAAGCGGGGCGAGTACGGGAAAACGCGAGGCGCTGGAGCTTCGCGACGGCGGCGAGCGCTATCTGGGCAAAGGGGTTCTCACCGCATGCGAAAACGTCAACATCAAGATCGCCGACGAACTGATCGGAATGAGCCCCTACAACCAGGGCGAGATCGATGCGATCATGAAGGAGATCGACGGAACCGACAACTACGGCAACATCGGTGCCAACGCGGTGCTCGGCGTCTCGATGGCGGTGGCCCGTGCGGCGGCCGTGAGCCTCAAGATGCCGCTCTATCGCTACCTTGGCGGCGCCAACGCCCTCGTAATGCCGACCCCGATGCTCAACATCATCAACGGCGGCAGCCACGCCGACAACAGTGTCGACTTCCAGGAGTACATGATCATGCCTACCGGCTTCGACGAATTCTCCGAAGCGTTGCGCGCCAGCTCCGAGGTCTACCACAATCTCAAGAAGATCCTCCACGCCAAAGGGCACTCGACGGCCCTGGGAGACGAGGGAGGATTCGCCCCCAATCTCAACAGCAACGAAGAGCCGATCGAGGTGATCATGGAGGCGATCGAGAAGGCGGGATACCGTCCGGGGGAGCAGATCGCCATCGCCCTGGACGTGGCCAGCAGCGAGCTGGTCGCCGAAGGGGGGTATCGGCTGGAGAGCGAAAACCGTACACTCAGCAGCGAAGAGCTGGTGGACTACTACGAAGAGCTCGTCGGGAAGTATCCGATCGTCAGCATCGAAGATGGGCTGAGCGAAGATGACTGGAGCGGATGGAAGGTGCTGACCGACCGGCTCGGCGGGAAGATCCAGCTCGTCGGCGACGACCTTTTCGTCACCAACGCCTCCATTCTCGCCGAAGGGATCGACAAGGGGATCGCCAACTCGATCCTGATCAAACCCAACCAGATCGGTTCGGTGAGCGAGACGATGCAGACGGTGCGGCTGGCCCAGCGCAACGGCTATACCTGCGTCATGAGCCACCGCAGCGGCGAGAGCGAGGACGCTTTCATCGCCGATTTCGCCGTCGCGCTCAATACCGGCCAGATCAAGACCGGTTCGACCGCCAGGAGCGAGCGGATCGCCAAATACAACCGCCTTCTGGCCATCGAGCGCGAGCTCGGCTACTTCGAGTATCTGGGCAGAGAGCTCTTCGGCTGATGGAGCGACTCGACCTCCCCGGGCGAAAAGGTGCCGCACCCGTGGCTCTTTTCGGTCTTCCGCTCGGGCGGATCGCCGTCGCTCTCGCGGCGGTCGTGGCGCTGGGGGTCTATATCGCCATCCTCCTGTTCGGCCCCAACTCCCTGACGGTGCTCTTGGGCCTGGAGGAGCAGCGGTCGCTCTACGAAAACCGTATCAGAAGTCTCAAAGCCCGGAACGCGGCTTTGCAGAAGGAGTATTTCGAACTCAAACAGCTGGAGCCGGACCCATGAGATATGCCCTGATGACGATCTTCGCTCTTCTAGCCTTTCTGCAGGCGCGTGAAAACCCTTTCAAGCCGGTGATCGACAATACCGTTCTGCCCGTCACATCCAACCAGGTGAAGAAGGCACCTCCCTTCGAGTCGACGAAGGTCGCGATGCCCAACGATGCGAGGGTTTTGACATCGATCGCCATCTACTACCAGTCGATCGACGGATCGATCAAGAAGCGTGTCGTCCCCGTCGACCGGTCGATCGACTGGCACAGGCCGATCGTCATCTCCCAGGCTCCTTTGCCGCTCTCTGGGGGCGTATCGAAAGAGAAGAGGGAGGCACGGAAAGAGGGTGCTTCGAAAGAGGGTGCGAAACCCCGACGGCTTCGGCCGCTCCCGTTCCTCTCCCTGGAGATCGGGGAGAGACGGATCCGTATCCTGACCGACGATGCGAAGATCCGCAGCTTCCATCTGAGCCGACCCTTCAAGGTGGCGATCGATTTGCGAAGGGAAGCGGGCTTCCTGACGAAACACATCCCTTTGAAGGGAGCTCCGTTCAGGGCGATCGATATCGGCAACCACAAAGGCTACTACCGCATCGTCGTCACGCTCGATGCCCCCTACCGCTACTCCATCGTCGAGGTTCCCGGCGGATATGAGCTCCGACTGCCCTGAAAATATCGTACTCATCGGCTTCATGGGGAGCGGAAAGAGTACGGTAGGGCGCCTTCTGGCCCGAAGAAGCGGCCGCTTCTTTCTCGATGCCGATACCCTGATCGAGTCGCAGCAAGGGTGCGCCATTCCCGATATTTTCGCTTTCGGCGGAGAGGCTCTCTTCCGGGAGCTCGAGCGCGAGAGCGCCGAGTGGATGGCGCGGTGCGTACGAGGCACCGTTCTCTCCACCGGCGGAGGAATGCCGCTGGTGGTCGAGCGTCTCAGGGAGATTGGACGGGTCGTCTACCTGAAGCTCCCTTTCGAGAGGATTCTCGAGAGGATCTCCTCCGAAGAGCGCAGGCGACGCCCCCTCTTTCGGGATATCCGGAGTGCGCGGGAGCTCTACGGGCGCAGGGTGAGCCTCTACGAAGCGCAGGCGCAGATCGTCGTGGATGCGGATGCCCCGCCGGAGCGGATCGTCAGCGAGATTCTGAATCGGTTGCCGTCGTGATCAGCTTGATCGCCGCCATCGAGATCAGGACCTCCAGCAGACTCGCCAATACGAACGCTTCGTAGTTGAACCGGTCGATGCTGTCGGCATGGTAGGCGATGGTGGCGACGGCGATGAGCAGTGTCAGGGGCATCGCCTGCGAGAAGGCCATCAGCATGGCATTGGCGAAGCCGTAACCCCGGACGAAGACGAGGGCCGAGACGAGCCGCACGAAGATCATGATGGCGGTGATGATGGCCGCCAGCATCACCAGACCCTCTTTCTGCAGAGCCTCGAGCGGGAAGGAGCTTCCGACATAGATGAAGAAGATCGGAATCAGGAAGCCGAAGCCGAAGCTGGAGAGTTTCGTCTCCAGGTCGTGCTTGTGGGCGAAGAAGGTGGCGATGAAGACACCGGCGATGAAAGCGCCGAACGCGACCTCGAGCCCCAGGTAGATCATGATCGCGAGCATGATGAAGAGCATCGCCATGCTGAGGCGGATATCCTGCTCTTTGGTATCGAAGTAGGGCATCATCAGGCTTCGAATCTCCGGATACCACCAGAAGAGGAGGTGGAGCGTATAGTAGAAGAGCACCAGCAGTACGATGAAGGCGACGAGGATCGTGATCTTGGAGAAGAATTCGAAACCGACACCGTAGTGGATCCCCGCACTCGCGAGCGTCAGGACGATGATGCTCACCAGCTCCCCCAGGATGCCGATGGTGATCGAGAGCCGGATCCAGGGGGCATCCTTGCCGTACTCCTTGGAGAGTGCGGCGATGAGGCCGACGGAGATGAGCGGAAAGATCACCATGAAGACGAAGCTCATGCCGAGCTGGTAGGCGATGAGCACCGAAAGGGCGTAGAGAAGTCCCAGGTAGGCGAATCCGGCTTTGAGGGTGGCCGTATCGGTCTTGAGGAGTCTCTTGACGTTGACCTCCAGGCCGGCGACGAACATCAGGTAGAGAAAGCCGAACTCCGCCACCAGTTCGAAGAGTTCGTTGTGGCCCTCCCCGAAAAGACCGAAGGCGCCGGCGACGGCCCCAAGGACGATCTCGACCGGAGTGGTGGGAAAGTGGAGCAGGCGGGCGATGAAAGGGGCGACCCATATGAGCAGCGAGAGGGTGACGATGATCTGGACTTCAGTGGTCATGGCAGTCGACGGCGATCTCGTAACCCGCCTCGCGGATCATCCGGTGGTCGCGCATCGGATCGCTCCCGGAGGTGGTGAGGTAGTCGCCGATGACGATCGCATCGGCTCCGGCCGCGAAGATCTCCCGGTCGCGCTCCTTGAAAGTGACCTGTCGGCCTCCTGCGATCATGAGGCGTTGGGAGGGGAGTATCCTGCGCGCCAGCCGGATCATCTCCAGCGCCTCCTCGACCGGAAGCGTTTCGCCTCTTAGCGGCAGGGCTTCGTTGGGGTGATAGAAGTTGATCGGAACCGAGACCGGCTCGAGAGAGGCGACCGACTCCAGAAGAGAGATGCGATCCTCCATCGGCTCGCCCAGTCCGAAGATTCCGCCGGTACAGAGGTTGAGGTCCGCCTTCCTGACGTTTTCGCACGTTTCGTAACGCTCCCGCCAGTCGTGGGTCGTGCAGATCGATGGGTAGAAGCGCTCGGAGGTCTCGAGGTTGTGGTTGTAGCTTCCGACACCGTGGTCTCTCAGGATCCGCAGCCGATCAAGATCGGCCGTTCCGTTGCAGGCGATGATATTGAGTTCCGGAAGCTCCTTTTTCACCGCTTCGGCCGCCTCGCAGACGAACCGGAGCGTCTTCTCGTCGAGCTCCTTTCCGGCGGTGACGAGGCAGAATCCGACGGCGGAACGCTCTTTGGCCGCCTTCGCCTCTTCGACGATCCTCTCGATCGGCTTGTGGTAGAAGCGGTCGATCGTCGCGCCGTAGCGGACACTCTGGGTACAGAAACGGCAATCTTCGAGACAGTGGCCGCTGGAGATGTTGCTGATGGCACAAAGGAAGATCTTCCTGGCTCTGGACTTAGACATGTTCCTGAACTCTTTCGCATATTTTTTTATTATAGTGCCATGCACTCTCTTTGATGCGCCTTTGACAGTGGGTGATCTCCCAGGTGTCGCTATCGATTTTCAGGAGTATCGCTTCGCTGACCGGCTTGTTGCGTGCGCAGGCCTCTCCCGGATTGAGAAGGAGCCGTCCGTCGTGGCGGCAGTCGAGAGAGAATCTGTGGGTATGGCCGAATATGACGACGTCGCAGTCGGGCGTCAGGTACCATGGATGGTGCATCAGCTTGAACGATACGGTGCCGACCGTGAAGTAGTGGGGCTCTCTGAAGAGACGGTAGCGCTCCGTCAGGCCGGCGAGCTTCGCGTCGTTGTTGCCAAGAACCGCCGCATAGGGAAGGCCGCTGCTCTCCATGTAGGCGAGCACCTCCTCTTTTCCGATATCCCCGGCGTGGATCAGGTATTGCGCGCCGTTGTCGAGCAGCATATCGATCACCCGTCTGGCGCGGCCGGCCTTTTTGTGGGTGTCGGAGAGGATTCCTACCGTCATTTCGCGGTGGCGGCATCCTCGCGGTGTTTGCACTTGATGCACTCGTAGACATCCTTGCCGCGGAAGGTGCGTCTTGCCATCGGGTATCCGCATTCGGAGCACTTCCGTTCGGTCGGCTCGAATTTGGAGATGAAGGTGCACTCGGGATAGTTGGCACAACCGAAAAACTTGCCCCGGCGGGAGTTTCGCTCCATCAGCTTGCCGCCGCATTCGGGGCAGGGCACCTCGATCTCTCTGGGCTTTTCGAGTGAACGGGTGTTCTTGCACCTGGGATAGCCGCTGCACGCCAGGAAGGAGCCGCGCCGCCCGCTCTTGACGACCATCGGAGCGCCGCATTTTTCACAGGTCTCGTCGGTCGTCTGGGGTTCGGGTCTGCCTCCCTCCTTTTCGCTCTCAATCGCTTCGGTGTAGCGGCACTTGGGGAAGTTTCCGCATGCGATGAAGTCGCCGTACCGGCCGCTTCGAAGCAGCAGTTCGCTTCCGCACTCGGGGCAGGAGCGTCCGGTCGGTTCGGCCTTTTTGAGGCTTTTGATCTCTTTTTTCCCCTTCTCGATCTTCTCGATGAAAGGCTCGTAGAAATCGAGCAGAAGTTTTTGCCAATCCTCTTTCTGTTCGGCGATCTCGTCGAGCTTCTCCTCCATCTGGGCCGTGAAACCGGAGTCGACGATCTCCGGGAAGTGCTTTTCGAGTATCTCGATGACGGTGAAGGCGATCGGTGTCGGAACGAGCTGGCGCTTTTCGATCGTGATATAGTCTCGGGAGACGAGGATCGATATGGTCGGCGCGTAGGTGCTGGGACGTCCGATACCGAGGCTTTCGAGCTTTTTGATGAGGCTCGCTTCGGTATAGCGCGGCGGCGGCTCGGTGAAGTGCTGGGTGGCGGTGAGCTTTTCGAGCGGAACCTCTTCGCCCTCTTCGAGTTCGGGCAGCAGCCTGTCCTTCTCGTCGTACCCCATCACCCGGTAGAAGCCGTCGAAGAGCAGCTTGCGACCGGTCGCCTTGAAGGTGCCGTGGTCGCCAGCGAAAAGGATCGTCTGCGACTCGAGGATCGCATCGGCCATCTGGCTGGCCAGAAAGCGGTTGTAGATGAGGCGGTAGAGTTTCAGTTCGTCGGGCGCGAGGTATTTGGCGGCGATTTCGGGAGTGAAATCGAGGCGGGTCGGACGGATCGCCTCGTGGGCCTCCTGTGCCCCTTTGGCCTTGGAGCTGTAGTGTTTCGGTTTGGGCGGAAGATACTTCTCCCCGTAGGTTTTGAGAATCGTCTCCCGTGCCGCTTCGCGCGCCTCTTTGGCGATGTTGAGCGAGTCGGTACGCATATAGGTGATGACCCCCATCTGCCCCTTGTCGGTCTTGACGCCTTCGTAGAGCTTCTGGGCGATCATCATCGTCTTTTTGGGCGAGTACCCCAGTCGTCCGGAGGCGCTCTGCTGCAGGGTCGAAGTCATGAACGGCGGGGGTGTGGAGCTTTTCCGCTGCCGCTTTTCGATACTTTTTACGCGGAAGCTCTCGCTCTTGAGGGTCGCCTCGATCCGGCGCGCCTCCTCTTCGCTTCCGATCGACATCTTCTCGATCTTTCTCCCCTCGTACTCGACGAGCCCCGCCTCGATATCGGGCCTGAACACCGCATCGATACTCCAGTACTCGACCGGTTTGAAGGCCCTGATCTCCCGCTCGCGGTCGACGACGATCTTGAGAGCTGCCGACTGGACGCGGCCGGCACTGAGCCCCTTTTGGATCTTGGAAGCGAGCAGCGGCGAGAGTTTGTAGCCGACGATCCGGTCGAGCAGACGCCGCGCCTGCTGGGCGTTGACCTGGTTCATATCGATCGTGCGTGGGTGTTCGAGAGCGTGCCGGATCGCGTTTTTGGTGATTTCGTGAAAGACGATCCGGGGCAGCTCTTCGGGATCCTTGCCGATCGCCTTGGCGATATGGTAGCCGATCGCCTCCCCTTCGCGGTCTTCGTCGGTCGCGATGTAGACGTTGTCGCTCTTTTTCGCCAGCTCCTTCATCTGCTTGACGATGGCGCTGTGATCTTTGTCGACACGGTACTGCGGCTCGAAGCGGCCATCCTCGAGCTTGATGCCGAAGCTGTGTTTGGGCAGATCGCGGATATGGCCCTTGGAGGCGATGACTTCGAAATCTTTGCCCAGAAAGTTTTTGATCGTCCGTGCCTTGGCGGGGGATTCGACGATGATGAGGTTTTTCAATACGGTATCCTATATATTATAGTAGTCAACAGTTTCGATGGGTGCAATTCTAGCATAAAGCCCGCTTAAACTCTTTTAAGAAAGTGCCGATATTCTCTCCGATAAGCCACGCAAAGGATTGACTATGGCAGATTTTGGAGCGCTCAGTTCGCTGGGGCTTGGAAGCAGCGGCGCACTCAACTACGATATTATCGACAAATTGCGCAAGGTCGATGAGGATGCCCAGATCAAACCCCTCGACAGCCAGATCGAAGATATGCAGAAGCGTGAAGCGGAGCTCAGCAAGATCGTCACGATGACCGCATCGATGAAGAGCTCCCTCTTCGACCTCTCCGACTCGGTTCTTTTTGCCAAGCGGACCGTCGATGTGGACGGCTCCGATGTCGAGGTCTCCGTCGAAGATGGGACGAAGGCCCAGCAGATCGACCTGACGGTCAAAAATCTCGCCCGGGCCGATATCAAACAGTCCAAGGGGTTCGCTTCCGAAAATGCCGTAGTGACGACCGTCGATACCGATATGACGATCAACCTCGACGGCCAGGCCACCACCTTCACCGTGGCGGCGAACACCACCCTCAAGGAGCTCAAGGACCTCATCAACGAAAAGATGGGCGGTCGCGTGGATGCGACACTGCTCAATACCGGCGGTACCGATCCCTACAGGCTGATCCTCAAAACCTCGGAAACGGGTGCCGACCAGGCGTTGAGCTTCTCCTTCGACGACGGGGATGCGGCGACGACCAACGACGACTTTCTCGATCTGACTCTTCCGGAGGCGAGTGTACAGGATGCCCGCGACGCCCTCTTCACCTTCAACGGTATCGATATCGTCAGACCCTCCAATACCGTCGACGACCTGGTGCTCGGCATGACGATCACCCTCAAAAACGAGGGAACCACGCCCAACCGCATCTCCGTCCGACAGGACAACGAGGGGATCGCCGACCAGGTCGAGGCGTTCGTGCAGCAGTACAACGATTTGATGAGTGAACTGAACGCCGTCACGAAATACGATGCCGACAACAAGAGTGCGGGGATTTTCCAGGGAGACAGCACGATCGTCTCCCTGAAGCTCTCCATCAGCCAGATCGCGATGGGGACGGCTCCCAACGGCAAAGGCCTCGCCGACTTCGGGATCGACATCACCAGGGACGGGGTGATGAGTCTCGATCGGGGAAAGCTGACCGCCGCGCTCGAGAGCGACAGCGAAACGGTCTCTCGGACCTTCGCCGGGACCGAGAACGAACCGGGCATCTTCGCCTCGCTCAAATCCTACCTCTCCGATGCGGCGACCGATCGAGACTCTCTTCTGGCCAATCTCGACACCTCTCTCAAGGAGCGGGAGAAGAACCTGGAGGATCGCCGGGCCCGCGCTCTGGAGTCGATCGAGACGAAGTACGATGTGATGGCCAGGCGTTTCGCCTCCTACGATGCGCTGATCGGCAAGCTCAACGCTTCGTTCCAGTCGCTCCAGTCGATGATCGACGCACAGGTGGCAGCTGCCAACAAGTAGCCTGCCGCCCGATCTGCCGAGATTTTTTCAAAACTCCCCTAAACCTTTTTTCCAAATGTCCGATCTGGTTTACAAGAGCAAGGAAGCTCTTTACCCAAATCACCCAAGGAGGAAATCATGGGATTTCGAATCAACACAAACATCGGTGCGATGAACGCTCATCGCAATGCGCAAATGACGAACCTCAACCTCGACAAGAGTCTCGAGCGGCTCAGCTCCGGTCTTCGCATCAACAAGGCGGCGGATGACGCTTCCGGTATGGCGATCGCCGACTCGCTTCGCGCTCAGGCGCAGGGTCTCGGACAGGCGATCCGAAACGCCAACGACGGAATCGGTGTCGTCCAGACGGCCGACGGTGCTCTCGACGAATATATCAATATCATCAACACGGTCCGCACCAAGGCGATCCAGGCGGCATCCGACGGTCAGAACACCGATTCACGGATGGCCATCCAGCGCGATATCAACCGGCTTCTGGAAGAGGCGGACAATATCGCCAAGACCACTTCGTTCAACGGTCTGAACCTTCTGGACGGATCCTATACCGACAAGAAGTTCCAGATCGGTGCCTACGCCAACGAGACGGTCAATATCTCCATCAGCAGTGCGAGAACGACCGTCGTCGGAATGTTCGCGCTTACGACGGGATCGCAGGTCGACGAAGCGAACGCCCTGGCGGCGGGTGACCTGACGGTCAACGGTGTCGACGTGGGAGCCTCCACGGCCGGTACGGACAATACGCGCGGCCAGTCGGCCGCTTCCGCATGGGCGAAGATGAACTCCATCAACTCCGTCCTCTCCCAGACCGGTGTCGAGGCGACCGCCAAGACGACAGTCCAGGGAGATGCGGGTGTCGCAGGTGGAACGATCTCTGCAGGTAGCGTCTTCATCAACGGTGTCGACCTGGGAGATGTTACGTTCAGCGCCAACGACTCGACCGGTACACTGGTCGCAGCGATCAACAGGATCACCGACCAGACGGGTGTGACCGCTTCGATCGTCGACGGTGGAAAACTGCTGCTGACCTCGGAAGATGGATGGGACATCGATCTCTCCACGACGGCCGCCGGTGGTACGGTCATCGCCGCTGCCGACGCGACGGCTCTCGGATTGACCAACGCATCGGTCAACGGTGCCGCGGCCGCAGCTCTCGAAGAGGTCAACGGGGGTGTCATCACACTCGAGTCGGACAATTCGATCACGATCGCCGGTACCAATCCCGGCTATGCGGGATTCACCGCCGGTACCACCAGCGTGGCCAACAGTATTTCGACAGCGGACGTCACCACATACGAGGCGGCCCAGCTGACGATCAAGAAGGCGGACCACGCTCTGGCCCAGCTCGACAGGACCCGTTCGGATATCGGTTCGGTCCAGAACCAGCTCGAGTCGACGATCCGGAACATCTCCGTGACACAGGTCAACGTGACCGCAGCCGAGAGTCAGATCCGCGACGTCGACTTCGCACAGGAGTCCGCGAACTTCAGCAAATACAACATCCTGGCACAGTCTGGAAGCTATGCGCTCTCCCAGGCCAACGCCGTTCAGCAGAACGTTCTTCGTCTGCTGCAGTAGTGATCGGAAGGCGGTGTCGGCTTCTGCCCCGCCGCCGACGGCATACACTCCTTTGTAAGACCCCTTTTCCGAAGCCTTCGCGGCTTCGGAATCTCTTTTTCAACCCTCTTTCGCTACAATTTTTCCGAACCCGTCTCGAGAGTTTCCAAAGGCCCTGAACGCCTCGCGACCCGAGCCAGGTTCCACAACACCCTTTGGCAGACTGAAAGCGATATGGCACGAATCGATCAATCCCTTTTCTATTCCGGTACCGTCAAAAAGTACGGCAAAACGGCCGAGGGTGTCGCATGGCGCGACGCTTTCCGGCAGAAACGGCGCTTCGATGCGCTTCTGGAGGCGGTGGGCGACCTTTCGGGCTGCACGGTCGTCGATGCGGGGTGCGGTTTTGGCGACCTGTGGCTCCACATGAAGCGAAGGGAGCGGCTTCCCGGGCGCTATATCGGGATCGATCTGCTCGATATGATGGTGAAAGAGGCGCGGAAGCGGACGGGCCAGAGGATCTTCAGGCGCGATCTTCTGAAAGATCCGCTACCGCGGGCCGACTGGTATCTTGCCAGCGGGAGTCTCAATCTTCTGACCCCTTTCGAGACGATTCTGGCGGTCAAACGCTGTTTCGACGCTTCGGCGGTCGGGTGTGCGTTCAACCTTCTCAAAGGGGAGGAGCGCCACGGGATCTACAACTACTGGACGCCCCGCAGGATTCTCCGTACCCTTCGGCCGCTGGGGAGAGCGGAGGTGGTCGAGGGGTACCTCGAAGAGGATTTCACCGTCGTGATCCGAAGGGGGTAGGCGTGTGCGCGATTTTCGGCATCGTCGGACCCTACGACGAGGCGGCGGCGAGAAGAGCCTTCGCGACTCTTTCCCACCGGGGACCGGATAGCAGCGGCGTCCTTTCTCGCGAGGGGCTCTTTTTCGCCCACCACCGTCTTGCCGTCATCGATCCGTTTCCCGAAGGGGCGCAGCCGATGGAGGTGGAAGGGAGCGTCACTCTTTTCAACGGAGAGATCTACAACTACGGGCCGCTCCGCCGGGAGCTCGCAGAAGAGAGCTTCAGGACCCGCAGCGATACCGAAGTGCTGGCCCGCGCCTTTTTGCGCTGGGGGAGCGACATGCCGCGCCATCTTCGCGGCATGTATGCCGTCGCCTTCTGGCGGGAAGGAGAGCTCCACCTCTTTCGCGACCCTTTCGGCAAGAAACCGCTTTTTTACGCGAAGGTGGGGGAGAGCTTCGTCTTCGCTTCCGAAATCAAGGCGATCCTCTCGCTTTTTCCGAAGCTGAAATGGTCGAGGGGGCGGCTTGGAAGCTACCTCTTCTACCAGAGCTTCATCTCTCCGCAGACACTCTATCCGGAGATCCATCAGCTCGAACCCGGCGGCTATCTCCGTTACAGGGATGGGAGAGTCAGTATCCAGACCCAAGAGGTTCTGCCCCGAAAGCCCGGAGGCAGAAAGCGTTCGTCGGAAGAGATCGAGACGCTGCTGAAAGAGAGCGTGGAGTGTCGTCTTGTCAGCGATCTTCCGCTGGGAGCTCTGCTTTCTGGCGGTGTCGACAGTTCGCTGGTGGCGGCGATGGCGCAGAAGATGCTGAAAGGGGCGCTGCCGACCTTTACGGTCGGCTACGGCGAGTTCGAAAAATATGACGAGCGACGATACGCCGAAGAGGCGGCACGGCATATCGGCACCGATCACCACTCCTACGAGATGGGAGAGGAGGATTTTCTGCGGTGTGCCGATGCCGTGGCGGCACACCTGGACGAACCGCTGGGTGATCCGGCGGCGATCCCGCTCTGGTTTCTGGCCGAGAAGGTCCGCAAGGAGGGGGTCGAAGTGCTGCTTACCGGAGACGGAGCCGACGAGCTCTTTTTCGGCTATCGCCCCTATTACGAGATCCTCGACATACAAAGAGCGGCGGATCTGAAGTATCGCAACTGGCTGCGCAACTACTTCCGCGCCCACTACTCCCCCAACAGAGAGTGGGAGTGGTACAAGCGCGCCTTCGAGGGCTCGGTGCTCTTTCGGAGCTCTGCCGAACTGCTGACCGATCTCCAGCAGAACCGGCTGCTGAAACAGAATGTGAAGGAGAACGCATCGCTGGAACCGATCTCCCACCTGGCGGAGCGCTTCGGCGATCCGCAGGGAGCGCAGTGGCTGAGCTACATCGATATCAAGGTGCAGCTGGGAGAGCTCTATCTCAAAAAGCTCGATAGGATGACGATGGCCCACGGGGTCGAGGCGCGCAGCCCCTTTTTGGACCGCAGGCTCGTCGGGGAGCTGCTGGAGTGCGATCCGCAGTGGCGGATGGGCGAAGAGCCGAAATGGCTTCTCAAAAGGGTCGCGGCCCGCCATCTTCCCTCTTCGATCATCGAACGGAAGAAGAAGGGGTTCTCCTACCCCTATATGGAGTGGCTCCACCGAAGCGGCGAACTGGAAGTGATCGACCGGGTCGACCGTGAGCTCGGACTCTTTCGGCGCGAGACTCTCGACTTTCTTCTCGAGCGGTCGAAACGGGGCCGTTTCAAGCATCAGCTCTACGCTGTCTGGTTTCTCTGCAAGTGGCTTGAAAAACACAATTGGTAATAAAAATCATTCATAGAAATTATCGAAACATGCTATAATATTTCTATAGATGCAAGAGAGGAGGTCGAGATGTACACGCTGCGCATGAAACTTCTTTGGCTGCTGATCCCCGCCCTGTTGGCGGGCGGGAGTCTTGTGACCGGAAAGACGAAGCGGTCGAAGTTCGAAGCGGGCGACAAGGTGCTTTTCGCCACCGATTTTCGCGATTGTCCTGTAGGGGAGTTCCCGGAGGGTTTCGAGAAGTTCGAAAAGGCGATCGAATGTGTCAGGTACGACGACCATATCTGGATCGCCCCCTCCACCGGCAACGGTATGCGCCTCTGGAAGAGGCTGGAGATCGGTGGTAACGACTTTTCGATCGAGTATGACCTGCTCGTCAACCCGGAAGGGAAAAAGGGCATCTACCCCAAGGTCCGGTTTCGCCCATTGACGAAAGGAGAGAGCGAAAGAGAGTGGGACAAAGAGGAGTATTTCGGCGGCGAGGAGTACGATGTCGTCTTCTATGGGGATCGGCTCGAGGTGGGGAAGATCGGCCGAATCCTGAACGTCCCCTCTCCGCGGGAAAAGCGACTGCACATCGCCATTCAGGTACGGCGGCACCAGTATCGTGTTTTCGTCGACGGCACGCGCCTCGTGTCGATCCCTTTCGACAAAAAAGTCCACGGCTTCGAGTTTCAGATGTGGGAGACCCCTGCCTACGGCGCGCTCGTCTCCAATATCCGCGTCGCCGAATATAGCGAAGAAGAGGCCAGGCCCACGCCCGAAAAACTGGGCATCGGGGTCAAGAAGACCCAAGAGGGGATGAAGCTGACGATGCCGGAGAGGGTGCTGTTTGACTTCAACCGGTTCATCCTCAAACCCGAAGCGAAAGAGGCGCTGGCGGTGGTGGGCGACATCATCCGCGAAAATCCGGCAAAAAGGCTGATCGTCACCGGCTACACCGACAATGTGGGAAGCGACGCCTACAACCTGAAGCTCTCGCTGCAGCGGGCCCAGTCGGTGGCCGACTACCTGATCTACTGTGAAAAGGTCGATCCGAAACTCTTCGAGATAAAGGGCCGCGGAAAGGCCGACCCGATCGCCGACAACGCCACCGAAGCGGGCCGCGCGAAGAACCGTCGGGTCGAGATCGATCTGGTGAAGTGATGCGATGAGTGGAGCGCTGCGTCCTCTGCTCGGGCTTTTGCTGCTCGGTTCGTCGCTGTGGGCGACACCGCCTCTCACGGACCGGGCGACACTCTGGCTCAACAAGCCGGGTACCAGGCTCGAGCCGGTCCCCTCCCCGTGGCTCGAGCGCGAGCGCGAAAGGGTGGGTGCCGACGATCTTTCCATCGGCATCCAGGAGGGTGTGGGGTATGTGACGATCGTCAAAGCCCCACGGACCTTTCGGGGCACAATCGTTACGAATGCGGACATCGGCGCCTGGTTCACCGACAAAGAGTGCACAGAGAACTGGGAAGTCTTCCATGGGTGTCTCGACCAAAACCCGGATACCGCAGACGGGAGGATCTATCGCAGGCTGGAACGGGGATTCGTCGCGAAGGTGCAGTGCCGGAAGGGGTGCGACGATCCCTCCTTCGGAAAGTGGAGATTTCGGTGGCCGACACCGGCGTGTATGAGCCTGGAGGCCGATATCGGTACGGAAGGAGGGTTTTTGAGTGTCGAGGAGGCCAGACGGAGCCTTCACGCGATCAATGCTCTGCTCAAACGCCTGCTCTATGGCGCCCGCTTTCCCGAGGATTTCGGGGAGGGTCGTACACCGTGCGAACTCTTCAGTTTCGATCGGGTCGGGGTTCAGGAGTACAGCTTCAAAAGGGCCGCCGGTTTCCTGCTCCGGCGGCTCGTAGAGGCGGGGTATCTGCATGGCATCGGCAACGGGGAGATCAACAAGATCGAAAAGAGGGTGGAGGCGGGGACGATGGTCTACTACGTTCCGCCCGGGTGTGCGGACGCTGTGGCCGGAGGGTGGCGGACCCTCTCCAACTCGGCGCGGATCCGTTTCGACGGCAGGCGATGCCCGCACGTCGCCATTCTGAGATAGAAGAGCAGGATATCGAGGTCGCGGGAGCGAAGATCGATTCGGGCGGGCCGGTGGAGCCGGAGAGGGAAAATAATGGGGCGGCGTCCCCGGGAAGCTGCGATATCCGATAGAAGGAGGTTGACGATGAGACGATGGAAAGAGTTGGTGCTGACCCTTTCGTGTCTGCTGGTGACGACGGCGTGGGCCGATCTTCCCGACGATAAAACGCTCTGCGACCATCTGAGCGAGATCCCCGGGTGGAACGCGGCCTCGTGCGAAGGGATCAAGATGAACAGTCCGATGATGGGCGAAGTGGTGACGGCGAGCAGAACCTATCGGAGGGGGGAGGCCGTCATGCAGGCGAGTGTCGTCAGCGGGATGCAGGCTGCGATGATGTGGGCCCCGTATGCGGCCGGTATGCAGATGGAGAGCGACGAGGCGCTGGTGAAGATCGAAAAGGTCGACGGCTTCCCCGTCGGGATCTCGTACGACAAGAGAAGCGAGTCGGGCGGAATCGTCGTCCAGCTCGATTCCGAGGCGGTACTGGTGGTCAACTTCGAGCATATGGGGTGGAAAGAGGCGTTCGAAGCCGTGAAAAAGCTGGAGTGGAAAGGGTTGAGGCGGCTCTTCGAATGAGGCGGAATTCTCTATTCGCCCGGTAGAACCGCTTCGCGGATACGCCGTTCGATACCCAGCAGCGGATCGCGGGTGAGATCGGGGAAGGTGCCGTGGACTCCTTTGCCGTCTTCGCCGTGGCAGCCGCCGCAGTTGCTGACATAGAAGGTGCGCCCCTGGGAGATCCACTCCGGATGGGTCGGCATCCGGCCCGAGAGGGTGATCACGTAGGCGGCGATCTTCGGGGCCGCATCCTTGTCGGCGAACCCCGCCTGCATGTCGCCGTAGGCGAATCCGAGACGCTGCGAGGATCCGCGGTTGATGACGTTTTCGATATACCGCTCCGCGAAAGGGACCGAGCGGAGGTAGGCGACACCCCTCGTCCGCGCGATCCGGCGGCACTCCGGACAACTGTCGCTTACGGCCCCCTCCCCGTGGGTATGGCGCGGAGGCTCCTGTACAGGATGGGGGCGGTTGATGAAGAAGGCGACGGTCGCGAAGAGAATCGGAAGGAGCAGCAGCAGGGTCTGTTTCAGCGATCTACTCCCCGAGAATTCTGGGCAGGGTGATCCCGGTCTGGGCCTGGTATTTGCCCGCCTTGTCCTTGTAGCTCACTTCGCACGGTTCGTCTCCCTCCAGGAAAAGAACCTGGGCGATCCCCTCGTTGGCGTAGATCTTCGCCGGCAGGGGGGTCGTGTTGGAGATCTCGATCGTGATATGCCCTTCGAACTCCGGTTCGAAAGGGGTGACGTTGACGATGATTCCGCAGCGGGCGTAGGTGCTTTTGCCCAGGCAGATCGCCAGGACGTTGCGGGGGATGCGGAAATACTCCACCGTGCGTGCCAGGGCGAAGGAGTTGGGGGGGACGATGCAGACGTCACCGGTGACGTCGACGACGTTGCGGTCGTCGAACCGTTTCGGGTCGACCACTTCGGCATTGACGTTGGTGAAGATTTTGAACTCGTTGCTGACGCGGATATCGTAGCCGTAACTGCTGAGGCCGTAGCTGACGACCCCGCGGCCCACCTGCTCCTCGCAGAAGGGTTCGATCATGCCGTGCTCGAGTGCCGTTTCACGGATCCAGCGGTCGCTTTTGAGGCCCATGACGCTCCTTTCCTCATTCGGTCCGTCCGGCGGCCGATGCCCGTACCGACGGCTCTTTTTTAGGGTTCGGTCAAAAAAATTGTGTTATTATATCAAATTAAAAGACACACCGAAACGGAGAAACGAATGAACCTCAAAGAGATAAAAGATCTGATCAAAGTTTTCAACTCCAGCGATCTGAGCCGACTCAAGGTCGAAAACGGCGAGTTTGGCCTGACGCTCGAAAGGGGGGGAAGCGCCCCCGTTCAGCCGGCTCCCGTGCAGCCGAGCGCGGCGGTTTCGGCCGCCACTCCGGCCCCGGCCGCCGCGGAGCCTGCCGAAAAGAGCGTCCCCGACAATGCCGTCTATATCACCTCCCCCATGGTCGGCACATTCTATCGAGCCCCCTCCCCCGACTCGCCCCCCTTCGTCAAAGTGGGCGATACGGTGCGCAAAGGTCAGCCGCTCTGCATCCTCGAGGCGATGAAGATCATGAACGAGCTGGAGGCGGAGTTCGACTGCAAGATTCTCGAAATCCTCGTCGAGGATGGCCAACCGGTCGAGTACGATATGCCTCTTTTCCTGGTCGAGAAGGTCTGAGCCGATGGCCGAAATCAAGCGAATCCTCATCGCCAACCGCGGCGAAATCGCCCTCCGGGCCATCCGGACGATCAAGGAGATGGGCAAGGAGGCGGTCGCCGTCTACTCCACCGCCGACAAAGATGCGAGCTATCTGCGTCTTGCCGACGCGACGATCTGCATCGGGGGTCCCAAAAGTTCGGAGAGCTACCTGCACATTCCGGCGATCATCGCCGCGGCGGAGGTGAGCGAGTGTGACGCCATCTTCCCCGGATACGGCTTTTTGAGCGAAAACCAGAACTTCGTCGAGATCTGCAAATTCCACAACATCACCTTCATCGGCCCCAGTGTCGAGGTGATGGCGATGATGAGCGACAAGAGCAAGGCGAAACAGGTGATGAAGGAGGCGGGCGTTCCGGTGATTCCGGGTAGCGACGGTGCGATCAGGGGGGTGGAGGAGGCCCGGAAGCTCGCGAAGGAGATGGGCTTTCCGGTCATCCTCAAGGCCGCCGCGGGCGGCGGCGGACGCGGCATGCGCGTCGTCGAGGACGAGAGCTACATCGAAAACGCCTATCTCGCCGCCGAGAGCGAAGCGATCACGGCGTTCGGCGACGGGACGATCTATATGGAGAAGTTTATCGAAAACCCCCGCCATATCGAAGTTCAGGTACTCGCCGACCGCCACGGAAACGCGGTCCATATCGGAGAGCGCGACTGCTCGATGCAGCGGCGCCACCAGAAACTGATCGAGGAGTCGCCCGCCCTCTTTCTCGACGACGAGACCCGCATGAGGCTCCACGAGGCCGCGGTGAAGGCGACGAAACATATCGGCTACGAGAGTGCGGGAACCTTCGAGTTTCTCGTCGACAAGCACCGAAACTTCTACTTCATGGAGATGAATACCCGTCTGCAGGTGGAGCACTGCGTCAGCGAGATGGTGAGCGGTATCGACATCATCGAGTGGATGATCCGCATCGCCGAAGGGGAGAGGCTTTTCGGGCAGAGCGATGTGAAACTCGAAGGCCACGCCATCGAGTGCCGTATCACCGCCGAAGATCCGGTCAACTTCATGCCCTGCCCCGGAAAGATCAGCAAATGGATCGCCCCGGGCGGCAAGGATGTGCGGATCGACAGCCACGCCCATGCGGGCTACATCATCCCCCAGCACTACGATTCGATGATCGGGAAGGTGATCGTCTGGGGCGAAAATCGCGACCGGGCGATCAGGAAGATGCAGAGGGCGATGGACGAGTTCGAAGTGGGCGGCATCAAGACCGTCATCGACTTCCACCGCCGGATGATGCGCAATCCCGATTTCATCGAAAACCGCTTCGATACCAAATACCTCGAAAACCATCTTTGAGACGGCTCCGCCCCTGTACGAGGGGGCAGGACCCGGAAAAGCCCATCCCGAAAACCCCCAGGAGCGGGCACGGAAGCGTTTTCGTTCCGTGTCGGGGCGCCCTGTCGAAGGTGTGGCCAACGCCATGTCGAAAGGGTGCAACGAGGGGAACGCTTGAGTGTGGTTTCGGCCGCACCCTGCGCTTTGCGCCTCGCGATCCCGCCCTGTGCGGTGCATTTACGCCGATGGGGGATCCTTGGGAAGGGTTTTAGAATTTCCAGAGCAGCGACACCTTCTGTTCCAGGTCGAACGAGCCGATCTGCCCGTAACGCGGCGGCGTGGAGTCGTAGTCTCCGGTGACGGAAACCAGGAGAAAAAAGTTTCGATAGATCGGTGTCTTGAACTCCGCCAGAGTGTAGAGGTTGTAGTCGGACCACCGACCGATTTTCGGCTGATAGTAGAGGTAGGCGTTGAAGTGGGCGCCGCGATTGAGCGTTTTTGTATAGAAGAGATAGCTGCTGAGTCGGAAGTTGTTCTGTGTCGGATCGACTTCGGGATGCAGAAACCGGATCTGTTCGCAGATGGGGCCGAGCGCCGCGTAGCCTTTGCCGTAGAGCCGGTCGTCGAAGAAGCGCCACCGAAGATCGCCGCCGGCGACGAAGCGGTTTTCGATTCCGTTGATCCTGTTGTTCTCCGTCTGGATGAAGGTTTCGAAGTAGAGAGAGGGTGAACTCCTGTAGAGAAAGCGCAGGTGGGCGGAGCCCCTGTTTTCGATCGATCTGCCTTCCGTATCCGTATACCGGTACCCTCCGAAGAAGCGGATGGCGTGGGTCCGGTTGCTGTCGTAGCGGATGTTCAGGTCGCCGCTGATCTCCGTCTTGTCGGTATTTCCCCGTTTGTTGGAGAGCGACAGGGCGATCGAGCCGCTCGTTCCCGGATTCTCTCCGATCTCGATCGGCGTGACGTCGATATAGGCAAGAAGCGGCAGAGCCGCCGCCGTCAAAAGCGCGGGAAACCTCTTCAAAAACGATCCCGCTCGTCAAGGTGTACGGACGATTTTGACGGTTGCGGCGGCCCGCAGCTTTTCGAAGTGGCTTTCGATCGCCTCTTTCTGCTTCTGCTCCATCCAGCGGGCGAAGACCTTCTGTTTCACCTTCTCGAAAGGGATCGGCTCGGGGTTGATGAAATCCTGCACGAGAAAGGCGACATACTCTCTTCCGACCGGAACGATCTCGGTGAATTCACCCTTCGGGGTTTTGGTGAGGAGGAAAAGGAGTTCGGGATTGAGCCCCCGGGTCTCGATCGTCTCAGGCCTCTGTACGACACCCGGGACGGCTGCGAGAGGATTCTCCATCGCTTTGAGGAGCGCCCTCTTTTCGGCGGAGGAGTACTGGATGACGCGGATCTTCTCCGGCAGGGAGAACTCTTTGATATGGAGCCGGTAGTACTCTTTGAGCGTTTCGTCGGTGGGGCTTTGGATCTTCGTGCTCAGAATTCGGCGGTAGAGCCTCTCTTGAAGCAGCCTCTCCCTGATCCGCTTTTTGTACGCCTCCCAGTCGACGCCCTGCTTCGCGAGGATGGTGCGCATCTTCAGCGAATCGATGCCGTTTTGGGCGGCGATCCGTTCGATTTCGCCATTGACGTCGAAATCGTCGACACGGACCCCGAGCCGGGCGAGCTCCTCCTCTTTGATCCGCTTCTTGATCAGATATTCGATCGCCTTCGTCTTCGGCAGGCCGAGGCTCTTTTCGGTCTTGTAGATCTCGTAGAGGGTGATCGGCCGGTCGTTGACGACGATACTGACGGCATCGACGAGGCCGGCGCCAAGAGGCGTGGCCGAAAGGAACAAAAGAGGCAGAAGTGCGAGTCTGAGAATCTGGCGCATGGTTTTTCGTTTCCGTTTTCTGGTTCTGTTGGTGGTATTGTATCAGCTTTTTATCTAAAAGAAACTATAATGGCGGCAGACTATCGGGAAGGATAACGGATTATGGTTGTGACACGTTTCGCCCCGTCGCCGACGGGGTTCTTGCATATCGGCGGACTCAGGACCGCACTTTTCAACTATCTCTGGGCACGCCGCAACGGCGGAGTCTTCAAGCTTCGGATCGAAGATACCGACCAGAGCCGCAACTCCGCCGAGGCGACGAAGGCGATTCTGGAGGCGTTTGAGTGGGTCGGGCTGGATTACGACGGAGAGCCCCTCTACCAGTCGGACCGCTTCGACCTCTACCGAAGCTACATTCTGAAGCTTCTGGACGAAGGGAAAGCCTACTACTGCTATATGACCAAAGAGGAGCTCGACGCCCTGCGCGAGGAGCAGATGGCGAGGAAAGAGCGACCCCGCTACGACGGACGCTATCGCGACTTCACCGGAACACCGCCCAAAGGGGTGGAGCCGGTGGTGCGGATCAAGGCGCCGCTGGAGGGGGAGATCGTCTTCGAAGACGGGATCAAGGGGACCATCACGGTCGGCGCCGAGGAGGTGGACGACTTCATCATCGCCCGAAGCGACGGAACGCCGACATACAACTTCGTCGTCGCGGTCGACGACGCCTTGATGGGTATGACCGACGTGATCAGAGGAGACGACCACCTCTCCAACACCCCCAAGCAGATCGTCGTCTACGAGGCGCTCGGTTTCGATCTGCCGCGCTTCTACCACGTCCCGATGATCCTGGGCGAGGGCGGAAGGAAGCTCTCCAAGCGTGACGGAGCCGCCGACGTGATGGATTACAAGCGGGCCGGCTATCTTCCCGAGGCGCTGCTCAACTTCCTGGTCCGCCTGGGATGGAGCCGCGGAGACCAGGAGATATTCTCGATGGAGGAGATGCTCGAACACTTCGATCCGGCCGACATCAACGCCTCCGCGAGCCAGTACAATCCCGACAAGCTCCTCTGGCTCAATGCCCACTACATCAAAAACAGCTCCAACGAACGGCTGGCGAAACTGCTCGAAGAGTTCGGAGTCTACCTTCTTAGTCACGACAAGCGGGAGATTCTTCTCGACATCTTCAAGGAGAGGTGCAAGACCCTCAAGGAGATGGCCGAACAGATCGACGAAGTGCTCCGAGCTCCCGAGGCGTACGACGAGAAGGGCTTCAAGAAGGCGATGAAGGGGGAAGCGGTCGAGATTCTCGGGCGTTTCGCCCGGAGTGTCGCCTCGGCCGGCGAGCTCCACCTTCCGGTCGACTACCACGCTCTGATGGAGACGTTCGTCGCGCAGGAGGGGATCGGGTTCGGCAAGATCGGGATGCCGCTGCGAATCGCCCTGATCGGACGGCTGGGCGGCCCCGATCTGAGCGATGTGATGAGCATTATCGGCAAAGAGGCCACGATCGAACGGATCGAGCGCTTGATCGCGTTCGCGAAGGAACGGCGTGCCACATAGGATCACCGAAGAGGAGGTGCTCCGCTACCATGAAGGCGGAAAGATCGGTGTGCAGATCACCAAGCCGTGCGACAGTGCCCGGGACCTTTCGATGGCCTACACTCCCGGCGTCGCGGAGCCGTGCCTGCGGATCGAAGAGGATCCCGCCGCCGCCTACCGCTATACCAACCGGGCCAATCTCGTCGCCGTCGTCACCAACGGAACGGCGGTTCTGGGGCTGGGGGATATCGGGGCACTGGCGAGCAAGCCGGTGATGGAGGGCAAGTCGGTACTTTTCAAGAAGTTCGCCAATGTCGACGCTTTCGACATCGAGGTCGACGAGACCGATCCGGAGGCCTTCGTCGCCGTCTGCAAGGCGCTGGAGCCCACCTTCGGCGGAATCAACCTCGAAGATATCAAGGCTCCCGAGTGCTTCGAGATCGAAGAGCGGCTCAAAAGGATCACGAAGATTCCGGTGATGCACGACGATCAGCACGGTACCGCGATCATCACCACCGCCGCACTGATCAACGCCCTTGAGCTGACGGGCAAGGATATCGCGCAGATGAAGATCGTCGTCATCGGTGCGGGGGCGGCGGGAATCGCCTCCGCGAAGATGTACCGGCAGCTGGGGGCGAGACGGATCGTGATGCTCGACTCCAGAGGGGTCATCCATGCCGGCCGCGGCGATCTGAACCCCTACAAGGCGCAGTTCGCCCTCGAGACCGACGAGCGGACCCTCGACGATGCGATGCGGGGGGCCGATATGGTGCTCGGCCTCTCCAGGGCGGGGCTGGTGACGAAGGAGATGGTCGATTCGATGGCGCCCGATCCGATCATCTTCGCCCTGGCCAACCCCGTTCCCGAGATTCTCCCCGAAGAGGTGGCCCAGGTGCGTGACGACGTCATGATGGGGACCGGGCGCAGCGACTACCCCAACCAGGTCAACAACGTCCTGGGGTTTCCCTTCATCTTCCGGGGGGCTCTCGATGTGCGGGCCACGGCGATCACCGAAGGGATGAAGATGGCGGCCGCCCGGGCCCTGGCCGATCTGGCCAAGGAGCCGGTGCCCCAGTATGTCAAGGATGCCTACGGAGGGATCGATCTGGCCTTCGGCCCCGACTACCTGATCCCAAAACCGTTCGACAAGCGGGTATTGCCGTGGGAGTCGGCCGCCGTGGCGCGTGCCGCCTACGAAGACGGCGTGGCGCAGGTGGAGAGGTTCGACTACTGCCGTTACCGCGCCAGACTCGCTGCCGACGTGGGGTTGATCCTGGCCGATCCGTGCGAATAGCCCGGTCGCGCTAGAGCGGATTTTCGAGTGTGATCTGCACGAGGCTGTTGACCAGCAAGGCGACCTCCTCGATCTTCCGGGCCCCCTCTGTCGCGACGAACGCTTCGAAACTCTCCTGCAGCGTCGTGTAGCGCTCTTCGCAGTCGTGGAGGTAGTTCTCCAGCGCCTCTTCGATCGTCTCGTCTTTCCTCTGGTAGTGGATCACCTTTTCGCTCAGTGACGTGACGGCGAACTCGACGAACTCCCCGAGCTGTTTTTTGATCGTGTGCTCCTGCGCGCTTTTGGGGCGGTAGTTCTCCAGCGCTTCGAGGATCTCGTTGATATGGAGCCGCTTGATGACCGAGTGCATGAGGAGGGCGGTCTCGTTGAAGGGGCGGTGGTTCTTTTCGTGCAGGATGATCGCCGCGATCGTGAATTTCAGATAGGGCAGATGGTGGAAGAAACGGTTGATGCGTTCGTCTCCCTCCACGGTGACACGCAGGGCGCTCGTCTCGACCCCTTCCATCAGTTTCGCCAGTTCGCTCCGGTAGCGCAGCAGTGCCGGCGCATCGATCTGATCCGGCGGCAGATGCCGCATCATCCAGCTGATGCTGAAGGCGAGAGTGCTTTCGATCTCGAAGAGCATCGTGTACTGCTTTTCGGCCTCGATCCTGTAGTCGTGGCGGAAGATCTCGTAGCGGATATCGTTGGAGCCGAAGAGCTGGTTGCAGATGAGGTAGCTCTTGACTTTCGAGACCATCCTCTCTTCGCCGAGTTCGTCGTAGTCGCTGATGAAGGTGATGCCGGCGTTGTTGATGATGCGGTTGGCGATGACGGTGGCCGAAATCTCACGCTTCAGGGGGTGGTCCAGAATCTCGTCCTCGTAGATCGCCGCGAAGGTTTTGGGGAAATATTTGAGCAGGTACTCCTGTGCGAAGGCTTCCTCCAGGAAGTCGCTTCGAAGGAGAAGATGCTTGAGGAAGATCTTTGCATACGAGAGCAGCGTTCCGAGAACCGGGCGGACGATCCCCTCCTTTTCATCGAGAATCTGGGCGATCTTCTCCTCTTTGGGGATGTGGAACTGTTTTCGGCTGAAGACGGGGAGTTCCCGCTCCAGCAGGGAGATGGCCTGCAGAAAGGGGAGCAGGTCGTTGCGGCTTCTTCTGTAGTCGAGCGATATCGCCAGGGACTGGTAGTAGTTGGTCCACAGAACCCGGTTGGTCACCATCTGCGCCTGTTTCTGCAGCGCGTCGATACGGCTCGCTTCGTCCATCTGCCCCTTCTTCACGAGGCTGCCCAGCGTGATCTTGAGATTGACTTCGTAGTCGCTGGTGTTGACGCCGGCGGAGTTGTCGATGGCGTCGAGATTGATGAACCCTCCCAGGCGTGCGTATTCGATGCGTGCGGGGAGCGTGAAGCCGAGGTTTCCCCCCTCGCAGACGGCGCGCACCCTCAGGTCCGAAGCGTCGATGCGGACATTTTCGTTGGCTTTGTCGCCGACGTCGAGATTGCTCTCCCAGCTCGCTTTGACATAGGTGCCCACGCCGCCGTTGAAGAGGAGATCGGCCTTGATGCGAAGAACCGCCTGGAGCAGCTCTTCGCCGCTCATGCTCCGGCGAGAGGTTTTGACGAGCTTTCTGATCTGGGGGGAGAGGGGGATCTCCTTTTCGTCCCTGCGGAAAACTCCTCCCCCTTTGCTGATTTTGGAGCGGTCGTAGTATCTCCATCCCCCCTTCGGGCTTGCGTCGAAGAGGCGTCTGCGCTCTTCGTACGCGCGCTGCGGATCGGGATCGGGGTCGATGAAAATCTCGTTGTGGCTGACGGCTGCGAGCAGCTTGAAGTGGGGGCTCAACAGCATACCGTTGCCGAAGACGTCGCCGTTCATGGAGCCGATGCCGACAACGGTGATGGAGGTTTTGTGGATATCGGTTCCCCGTTCGATGAAAAAGCGCTCCACCGAGCGCATCGCCCCTTTGGCGGTGATACCCAGCTCCTTGTGGTTGTAGCCGTGGCTGCCGCCGCTGGCGAAGGCGTCGCCCATCCAGAAGTTGCGTCGCAGGGCGATCTCGTTGGCTTTGTCGCTCATATGGGCCGTTCCCTTGTCGGCGGCGACGACGAAATAGGTATCCTCTTCGTCGTAGCGGACGATCCGCTCCTGCGCGACGATTTCGCCGTTCTCGATATTGTCCACGAGGTCGAGGAGCGCATCGATATAGAGTTCGTAGAAGGAGGCGAAACGCTCTTTGGTCAACTCCTCCCTGGGGATACGGATGACGAATCCCCCTTTGGCCCCCCGCGGGATGATGATGGCGTTTTTCCCCTCCTGTGTCAGCATCAGCGAGCGTATCTCCACGCGGAAATCTTCGAACCGGTCGCTCCAGCGGATGCCGCCCCGGCTCACGTTCCCCATCCGCAGATGGACTCCGCTGAAATGGTAGTGGTGGACGAAGGCTTCGATACGGGGCTGGATCCCCTTGAGGCGGCTTTCGATCTCGTCGGTCCTGGTTTTGAAGGCGATGGTCCGCTTCTGCATGAAGTAGTTGGTCCGTACCATGACACGGATCATTTCGAAAATGGTGCGGATGACCATATCTTCTGTGATATGGGTGATCGGATGGAGCATCTGGGCGATCCTCTTCTCCAGCTCCGCCATCTCTTTTTTCCTCCGCTTCAGCGATGGATCGAACTTCAGCCGGAAGTAGTCCAGCAGCGTTTTTGTGATATCGTGATAGTCGATCAGAACTTTGGTGATCGTCGCTTCGTTGAACGCGAGTACGAGCTGGTTTTCGAAGTCGATCAGCGCGTAGAGGAGCTCCAGCTCGCGGGGCGAGAGGTTCTCAAGAAGCGTCATCTGCAGCAGCGGGGTGTTCGGAAGGGTCGGGGCGCAGAGCATCGTTTTGATGAGGTCAAGAAGATTCTCTCCGGCGCGGCGGATATCCTCCGTGCGCTCCTCCCCTATCCTGTAACGGCTGACAAAGATCGTCCTTGTTTCGTGGACTATTTCGTAGGAGATCTCGCTGTGGATGCTCAGGCCGATATTCTTCAGGAGGGGGACCACCTGGGTAAGCATGAAGTGGGTGGTTCCGTAGATCTTGAGATAGAGCGCCCCCTCTTCGTCCTCGATGAACTCCGCTGCGAACGGATGTTTCGCGAGCTCGCTCTTGATCCCCTCCGAAAGCACGAGGTCGTCGCTGCGCAAAATCTGAAGACAGGCTTCCGCATACCGCTGGTCCAGGTTCATTCTCGCTCCTTTTCATGCTG
>Ga0256914_1000820_pt1 | contig 29953 bp, 32 predicted proteins | sample HulkmetaG_FD_191571 | JGI IMG/M metagenome (GOLD analysis project Ga0256914, IMG submission 191571) | Hydrothermal chimney microbial communities from Main Endeavour vent field at the Juan de Fuca Ridge, Pacific Ocean - Hulk | ecosystem: Environmental > Aquatic > Marine > Hydrothermal vents ... | reverse complement strand
GTCAAGATTAAAACCGTTCAGTGCCGTATGGAGGTCGCGAGTGAGGCGGCCGATCTCCTGCAACAACAGGCTGTCATTTTTTTTCGTCAGCCGACTGATGATTTCATTTGCCTGATCCTCGTTTTTCTGCTCAATCTGCTCCACCAGTTCCTTCGCCAACGCAAGGAACTCTTCACTCAGAATATTTTCCTGGGCCATGGTTATTCTCTTATTGTCACTCAGCCAACACGCTCAAAGATCTTCTCGAGCTTCTCCTTAAGCGTCTGGGCCGTGAACGGCTTGACAATGTAACCATTGACGCCGGCCTGGGCCGCTTCGATGATTTGTTCCCTTTTCTGTTCCGCGGTCACCATCAATACTGGCATATCTGCAAGCTGTTCATCGGCACGCACTGCACGCAGCAGATCGATACCGGTCATTCCTGGCATGTTCCAATCGGTGATCAGAAAGTCAAAGTTCCCATTCTTCAGCATTGGCAGTGCCGTATTTCCATCATCCGCTTCACTGGTATTGTTGAACCCTAGATCACGCAACAGATTCTTGATGATTCGTCGCATCGTGGAAAAATCGTCCACGATGAGAATTTTGATATTCTTGTCCAAAACAACCTCCCGTCCCACAAAATCTCGTTGGATAAATCCCTTTGCTAACGTGCTATCCGCGCCTGCAGACGAATGATCGCCTGGCTGTGTATCTGGCTGATGCGTGATTCACTGACTCCCATAACCTGACCAATTTCCCTCAGATTCAATTCTTCATCGTAATAAAGCGACATCACCATACGCTCCCGCTCCGGAAGACTGGCAATGGCATCGGCCAGAAGTTTCTTCACATCCTGCTCCTGCATATTTTCCATCGGATTTGGACCATTGTCGGTTAATGCATCCAGCAGACTGCCATCGCCTTCATCCGAAACCGCCTCATCCAGGCTCAAAACCTTCTGGCCATTCGCAGATTTCAGCAACTCATGATATTGCTCCAACGTAAGACCGAGCTCATCTGCGATCTCTTGCGCACGGGCGTCACGCCCTTCCCGGTTCTCCACGGTTCGGATCGCTTCCGCCAACATCTTTGCCTTGGAGTGCACTGAACGTGGAATCCAGTCGTTCTTTCGGATCTCGTCCAGCATGGCTCCCCGGATACGAATACTCGCATAGGTCTTGAAACTTGCATTGCGTCCCTCATCATAGTTCCGCGCCGCATCGAGCAGCCCAATCATTCCCGCCTGAACCAGATCATCCAGCTGCACACTGGGCGGCAAACGATTTGCAAGATGGTAGGCGATCCGTTTTACCAGATCGGCATGCTGCTCCAATAGATCGTCCCGGCATGTAGCCAGACTTGCCGCACTGTATCCCCCCCTCATATTCCTGCTCCTGTTACTGTGCGGCTATGTTGAATCAATCTTTCAATGAAGAACTCCACGTTCCCCTTGCTCTGAGCCACAGGCCATTTATCGGCCTGCCGAGCAAGAACTTTAAACTGCTGGGCCGCACCACTTTCGGGATAACTTTCCACAACAGCGCTCTGCTGACGCACCGCTTTGCGCAACAATTTGTCGTAGGGAACGGAGCCCAAATAGTCCAACTCCACAAACAGATAGCGGTCGGTAACTCGGGCAAGATTTTCGTACAAACGACGCCCCTCCTGTTTGCTGCGCACCATGTTGGCCAGGATACGGAACCGATCGATACCATGCTCGCGATGCAACAATTTGATCAGGGCATAGGCATCGGTCATTGACGCGGGCTCATCACAAATCACTACAATCACCTCTTGGGAGGCCTTGGTGAAACTGATAACGCTATCGGAGATTCCCGCCGCAGTATCCACCAGCAACACGTCCAGGTTATAGCTGAGCTCGCTGAAAGCACGAATCAAAACCGCATGCTGCGCCGGAGTAAGTTCCGCCATTCCCTTGATGCCGGATGAAGCGGGAACGATCTTCAGCCCCCTGGGTCCGGTCACGATGATCTCCTCCAGACGCCGTTCCCCGGACAAAACATGGGAGAGGTTATAGCGCGGACAGATCCCCAGCATCACATCCACATTAGCCAATCCAAGATCGGCATCCATCAACATTACCCGCTTTCCCAGTCCACTCATGGCCAAGGCCAGGTTGACAGAAACATTGGTCTTGCCAACCCCGCCCTTGCCGCCGGTCACTGCGATGACCAAGACCGAGCGCTGCTGGGCCAGATCACGCAATCCCGCTGCTTGATCGGGAGCCAGCGGATTCGGTTGCCTGTAGGAAATTTCAGATGCCAGCATTTGCGCTTACTCCTCCCATCGTCAGTACCATAGTGTCATCATCGATGGATTCGCTCTCTCGCAGCAGGGTGGTACCATGCTCCACCAATGTCTGTGGGCGCGCCGGCTGGATATCCTCTGGCACCCGCTGGCCGTCACTAAGATAGGCCACCGGCAAACGCTGCTCCACCACTACCGAAAGCGCCCCCCCCAAAGAAACACACTCATCCAGCTTTGTGAGAATGCAGCCCGCCGGATTCAGATGTCTGAAGGTTCGCACTACATCTTTCAGCCCGCTGCCCTGGACATTGGCTGCCAGCAGAACATAACTCTTGATCTGAGGGGCTCCCCCGAGAATGGTCTTGAACTGCTCGGCCAGGCGAACGTCACGCTGTCCCATGCCCGCGGTATCAATCAATATCAGCCGTTTGTGCTGGAAACTTTCCAGCGCAGCACTCAATTCCTCGGCATCTTTCACCACACGGACTGGAACACCCAGGATACGACCGTAGGTGCGCAGCTGTTCATAAGCAGCAATACGGTAGCTGTCGGTGGTGATCAGCGCCACTTCCTGATAGCCATGACGCAAAGCAAAACGAGCCGCCAGCTTGGCCACCGTAGTGGTCTTTCCCACCCCTGTGGGTCCCACCAAGGCCACCACGCCCCCTTCGCTGAGGATGTCATCACCGGTTACCTGCAACTCATCGGTTAATAGAGCCAGCGCCTGCCGCCAGGCCTGATCACCATCACTGTAATCGTTGATCCGGTCCGCTATGGAACGGCAATGTTCCGCACTCAATCCTAACGTCAGCAGGCGACGCAAGAGTTCCACTCGCTGAGGACAGCCCCGCCCCATCTCCCCCCAGGCAAGACCGGAAAGCTGGTTCTCCAGGATCCCTCGCAGGTAGCGCAGCTCAGAACGCATCTCCGTGAACACCGGATCATCGGCAGAGGAGCCACTCCCTGACTCACCAGACCGCTGAGACGATACTTGCGGTGGGGTCAAGGACTCCATCCTGTCTAGAGGTTCTTCGGAAGGGGTCGCAAGCTGTTCCATCTTTTCACTGACCTGGTGGAGCATCTGTTCAAACTCGCTCTTGAACACCTCTTCCTGAGGCGATTTGACCTCCACCTCACCCTTGGCGTTATAAGTAACGTCGGGCTCCGATGCCTGTTGCGGAGACGGAGTGTCCACCACTGTCACCGGTTGGTTGGCAGTTAGCTGTTCCAGGCCCTGTTCGAAATCCACCGCAGCAACAATCTCCACACCGCCATCTTTGCGTTGATTGGAAAGTATGACGGCATCCGGCCCCAGCTCATCACGCACCATGCGAATGGCCTGGCGCATCTCTTTGGCAAAGTATCTTTTCAACTTCATCGACTTTTTCCACTGTTCAGGATGCTGTTCGCAAAGGACTGCTGTTCAAGGGCCTCAGCCACCAACTGTCGCCACGATACGCACCTGTTTATTGTCCGGAATCTCGTTGTAAGAGAGCACATGGAGACCCGAAACGGTATGACGGACAAACCTGGCCAACAGAGGCCGCAGGGGAGCCGGCACCAGTAACACCGCGGGCTCTCCGGCAGCTTCACGCTCCTGGGCTTTCTCCGCCAGCCCGGCGTGCAACCGCCCCGCCAGGCCTGGCTCCAATGCAACTCCCTCATCCTCCGAAACCTGTTGGGATTTTTGCAATATCTGTTCCAGCCTCGGGTCGAGGGTAATAACCGGCAACTCATCCGCAGAGCCCGCAATGTGCTGATAGATAAGACGCCGTAACGCTACCCGTACCAGACCGGTCAATACACCAGGGTCTGGATTTTTTGGCGCATATTGCGCCAAGGTTTCGGCGATGGTGCGGATATCCCGAATGGGAATCCCTTCTTCCAGAAGATTGCGCAATACCTTCAGCAAAACCGCGAGGGAGAGCGTGTTGGGTACCAGCTCCTCTACCAACTTTGGCGCACTCTGCTTCAGTTTGTCGAGCAGCTGCTGCACCTCTTCATAACCCAGCAGTTCATGGGCATGGGCCTGTAGCAACTGGCTAAGATGGGTAGCGATTACTGTATTCACATCCACCACCGTATATCCCAGTGCCTGAGCCTCATCCCGCTGGGCGGGATCGATCCAAACCGCGGGCAGTCCAAACGAGGGATCCTGGGTGGAAATCCCCTGGATCTCACCATGCACCTGTCCAGGATCGATAGCCAGTTCTTTATTTACATGGATCTCTGCCTCTCCCACAGCCACCCCCATCAGGGTGATGCGATAGGCATGGGGATCGAGATCCAGGTTGTCACGGATGTGGACGGCCGGAACCAGGAATCCCAGATCCTGGGAAAGCTTTTTGCGCACCCCCTTGATACGCTCCATGAGCTGGCCCCCCTGATTCTTGTCCACCAGAGGGATTAACCGGTAACCCACCTCCAGGCCGATGGTGTCCACCGGAGCTACATCATCCCAGTTCAACTCCCTGGGTTTGTCAGGGATCTCTTCCGTCTCGGGAACGCTCTGTTCCTGTGCTTCCAGTTGCTCTACCTGCTGACGCCGCCATGACAACCAGGCCGCCCCACCTGTGAGCACCGCCAAGGTCAGGAAAGCCAGATTTGGCATCCCCGGGATCAGGCCCATGATACCAATGATGGCTGCCGCTACTCCCAGTGCTAAAGGATTGCCGAACAGTTGCTTCGTAATCTGCTCCCCCATGTTCTGCGAAGAGGAGACTCGGGAGACCACGATGCCGGCGGCCACCGACAACAGTAATGAAGGGATTTGAGCTACCAAGCCATCACCGATGGTGAGCAAGGTATAGTTATGCCCCGCATCTGAAAACGACATGCCATGCTGCGCCATACCGATAGTAAGACCGCCGATGATGTTGATGACGGTAATCAGAATGCCTGCCACCGCATCCCCACGGACGAACTTACTGGCACCATCCATGGCCCCGTAGAAATCCGCTTCTGCACTCACCTCTGCTCGGCGGCGGCGCGCCTCTTCCTGGTCAATGAGCCCCGCATTCAAATCGGCATCGATAGCCATCTGCTTGCCTGGCATGGCGTCCAAAGTGAAACGAGCAGTCACCTCGGAGATACGTCCCGCACCCTTGGTAACCACCACGAAATTGATGATGATCAGGATGATGAATACCACGATGCCCACAGTGTAGTTGCCGCCGATGACAAACTCCCCAAAGGCGTTAATTACTTGCCCCGCGGCATCGGTCCCGGTATGCCCCTCAAGCAGCACCACCCGAGTGGAGGCTACATTCATCCCCAGGCGCAACAGCGTCGCCACCAGGATTACTGCGGGAAATACCGCAAAATCCAGCGGCCGCAATGTATAGATGGCCACCAACAGAATCACCAGAGAGAGCGCAATGTTGAAACTGAAGAAGACATCCAGCAGCAACGGCGGCAGCGGTATCACCAGCATGGCCAACATAGCCAGCACCAGCAGGGGCACCCCCAGGCCGGTACGCGGCATCTCACGCAGAGTCGTCAATATCCCGACCTGTTCCGCCATAGAATTTTCCCCTCAACCTATTTCAGTCGTGTTGCAGTTCTTCCGGGATCGGGAGATCATCCAATTCTCCGGCCTCCCCTCCCACCTCATTCAAATGGAATACATAGGCCAGCACCTGGGCCACAGCCTGGTAAAGTCCGGCGGGAATCTCCTGATCTATCTCGGCATTGTGATACAAGGCCCGTGCCAACGGCGGCGCAGAGAGAAGTGGAACACCATGTTCCTCCGCAACGGCACGAATCTGCGCTGCTACCAGATCAGCCCCCATCGCCACCACCTTTGGTGCCCTCATCTGTCGCTGGTCATAGCGCAGTGCCACCGCATAGTGGGTTGGGTTGGTGATGACTACATCTGCGTTGGGCACCTCAGCCATCATGCGGCGCTGGGCCATCTCCCGCTGGAGCTGCCGGATCCGTCCCCGCACCTCGGGATTGCCCTCAGTTTGCTTATGCTCCTCCTTGACCTCCTGGCGCGTCATTTTCAGCTGCCGGGCGTGATCCCAGAGTTGAAACGGCACATCTAGCAAAGCGATAATGATCATGCTCAAACTGATAACCAGGAAGGACCACAACAGCAAACGAGCGGTGTGCGCGAGTGCATTGTGCAACGGCAGATCGCCCAGTTGCAGGAACTGCGCCATCTCATTCCACAATACTCCCGCCGCCACAGCCCCGATCAACAGAAACTTGGCCAACGCTTTGAGCAGCTCGATAAGGCCTCGCACGGAGAAAACCCGGCCCATCCCCTTAACGGGATCCAGTTTCTCCCATTTGAACGCCAACGCCTGGGTGCTGAAGTTCCAGCCACTGATTGCGATAGAGGAGAAGGTCGCTACCGTTACCATCAGAATAAACAGCGGAGCCAAAAGCAAAAGGGCATCAAACACGGCCTGTAGAAACAGATTGGGCAGCGCTGCCGAGTCGAAAAGGCGTTCCCGACTCACGCTAAAGTTCTTCTCGAAGATGGCCAACAACCCTTTGACGATCCCTTCACCCATGAAGAGCAACGCTCCGGCACTGGATAACAGCATGGCCATGGTGGTGAGCTCACGCGAACGGGCCACTTGCCCCTTTTCACGCGCTTCTCGCAGTCGCTTCGGGGTTGCCTGTTCGGTACGCTCCTGGCCGTCATTCTGTGCCATTGAATCACCCCGCAGTGACGGTGCGGATGAGCAAAAACACCTTCTGCACCAGCTGTTCGGTTTGCGGCAGCAGACTTGGGAAAGTGAACATCATCACCACAAAACCGAAGGTCAAGGTCACGGGAAAACCCACCGCAAAGATGTTGAGCTGAGGAGCCGCTCGGGTCATCACGCCAAAGGCGATATTCACCACCAGGATCGCCGCCACCGTGGGAAGGGCGATCAACACGGCACCAGCGAAGAGTTCCGCCCCCCAGCCCGCCAACTGCCAGATCCCTTCCCGGGTGAGCCCATCCGGGGCAACGGGCATGCTACGAAAGCTCTCCGCCACCACCTCGATCAGCACCAGATGCCCGTTGAAAGCCAGGTAGAGCAGCGAGGTAGCCAGAAGATAGACCTGGGAAACCACCGGCACCGTGACGCCGCTCTGAGGATCCACCATTGACGCAAAACCAAGGCCCATCTGGTAGGCGACGATCTGTCCACCCGTGACGATGGCGGCGAATACCAATTGCAAAGCGAATCCCATTGCCACCCCGATCAGGATCTGCTGCAGGATCAGCAACAGCGTCATCGGGCTGAAAGGGTCAAATCCGGGGGCCGGCGGAATCTGCGGGGCAATCACCACGGTCAGAGCCAAGGTAATGAACAGCCTGACCCGCATCGGCACAGTTTGGGAGCCGGTGATAGGTGCACTCATCACCATGGCACCAATGCGGAAGAACGGCCACAGCAAGGAACCAATCCAGGTGGTGAGTTCAGCACTGGTAAAGGTCATGGGACTACCCGATGAGGGTGGGAATGCTCTCCAGCAGACGCACCGTGTAGTCTGCCAGCAATCCCGCCAGCCACCGGCCGGCCAAGGCAAGGACAGCGAGGGTGACCAGCAGCTTGGGAATAAAGCTGAGGGTCATCTCATTGATCTGGGTGGCCGCCTGGAACATGCTCACCAGCAGCCCTACTCCCAATGCCGGTAGTAGCAGGACAGAGACCATCACCACCAGTAGCTCAAGCGCCTGCTGGAAAACTGCGAGGATGAGTTCAGGAGACATAGAAACTTGCCGCCAGGGTATTCATCAGCAAGGACCAGCCATCCACCAGCACAAACAGCATCAGCTTGAACGGGAGGGAGATGATCATCGGTGAAAGCATCATCATACCCATGGACATCAATACGCTGGCCACCACTAGATCGATGATGATGAAGGGAATGAAAAGCAGAAATCCGATCTGGAAGGCGGTCTTCAGCTCGCTGGTAACGAAGGCAGGCAGCAGGATCCGCAGGGGAACATCTGCAGGTGATTCAAACCCCTCTTCGCGCCCGGAAAGCCGAACGAACAGAGCCAGATCTGCATCCCGCGTTTGGCCAATCATGAAGGTCTTCAAAGGTTGGCTGGCACGTTCAAACGCCTCCTGGATCTCCAGCTTGTCTTCCAGATAGGGCTGCAACGCATCCCGGTTGATACGCTCCAGCACCGGACTCATAATGAAGAAGGTCAGAAAGAGTGCCAGACCGATCAGAATCTGATTGGAAGGGGTAGTGGGCATCCCTAGCGCTTGGCGCAGGATGGCAAAGACGATGATGATTCGGGTGAAGGAGGTCATCATAATCAGCGCCGCCGGCAGAAAAGTGAGCACCGTCATCAGCGCCAGCAACTGCAAAGTGACGCTGTAGGTTTGTTTGCCCTCTGCACCGGTCACAGTGAGCGCCGGAAACGCCTCCTGCGCAGCACCGGCATCCAGCGCCAGCAGCAGAGCAGCCAGCAGCACAGCTACCCGCCAAATCACTACCGTTTCCTCTTTTCGACGGCTGCCGCCAGATAGCGGGCGAAGCCGCTCCCCTGCCTGCCAGGGGCGGGGGTCTCAGGCAATGGCTTTTCCAACACGTGGAGCATCTCTACCTGACCGGGCGAAACCCCGATCAACAGCTGTCGCTCTCCCACTTGAATCACTATCACCCGCTCCCGCTGGCCCACCGGCAAGGCAGCGACCACTTTCAGAGCCCCGTTTGCAGTACTGTTCCAGACCGGAAAACGGCGCAACAACCAAGCGATTACCCCGATTACCGCAAGTACCAGCAGTAACCCCAGCAGAAGCTGCAACAAACCATCGACGGTAACCCCGCCCTCCAGCTGCTGAAATTTCTCGGCCTCCTCCGCCGCCGCGCCCAAAACCGACGATGAGGTCCCCAGAAGTGGGATCCCGATTGTCGATAGAAAAGCGGGCCTCTGGATACTCCAGCGATCACGGTTCCAGGCATAGATCCCGGAACACGGCCAACACCCCACGAAGGCCGCCATACCGGACCGCCCCCCCCGGAGTAGAGACACGAAAGGGTCTACCAAAGCCCGCTTTTCTATCGACAATCTTGCCCGAAGGGCATCGTAGTAACTCATTTCTTCAGGTTCTTCAGCCGCTCTTGGGCACTGACCACATCGGTAAGCCGGATACCGAACTTCTCGTTAACCACCACTACCTCTCCATGGGCAATCAACGTCCCATTCACCCTTACATCCAGCGGTTCTCCAGCCAACCGGTCCAGTTCCACCACTGAGCCCTGATTGAGCTGCAGCAGGTTGCGGATATTGATCTTCGTACGCCCAATCTCCATGGCGATAGTGACTGGGATATCAAGGATAAGATCCAGATCCACATCCCCCTTGGCATCGCGCTTTCCGATCTCTTCTTCCAGATTGGCCAGCGGCGCTGGGGAGTAACTCTCACCCCCTGCAGAATCGCTCTTCTCTGCAGACTCTTCAGCCAGCTGCTCCGCCAGTGCCTCCGCCCAAGGATCTTCCTCCCCCCCTTGTTCAGCTGATTCGACCGATTCGGAAACCTGATCCTCTCCGGTTGACTCAGGTTCCTCTGCCGGTGGAGCATCGGCACTGTCGAACAGCTCATCTACATTTTCTTCTGCTGCCTGCTCTGCACCTTGTTGCTGCTCCAGTTCTTCAATCTCTGCTTCCGGACTCATGGTTCGCTCCTCCACATCATTGTCCCGCTGCCCGTATCAACGGAAGCTGGTCTGCGCTGGCCGTTCCACCAGCTCGGTCACCTTCACGGCCCATCGGTTATCCGCCATCCCGTAGGTTGCACGGAACACAGGAATCTCCTCTGCCCTGACCAGAACCTGTTCCGGCAACTCGATGGGGATGATATCTCCGGGTTTCAGTTGGGCCAGCTCGCGCAGGGTCAGCTCGGTCTCTGTCAGATCGACGCTCAGACAAACATCCATAGACTCAAGCTCTTCGCGCATGGTATTCAGCCAACGGTCATCTGTCTCGGTACGCTCGCTCTGCATCCCGGTATCCAAGATGTCTCGAATTGGCTCCAGCATTGAGTAAGGCATGGTGACATGGATGTCACCGCTTCCTCCGTCCATCTCCACGTGAAAAGTGGTAACCACCACGATCTCTGACGGGCTGACGATATTTGCAAACTGCGGATTGACTTCCGAGTTGAGAAATTCAAAGTCGATCTCAAGCACTGGAGCCCAAGCCTTTTTCAGATCCTTGAATGCATCCTCCAGAACAATCTGTATCACCCGCTGTTCGGTAGGGGTAAACTCTCGCCCTTCAATCTTGGCGTGGAAACGGCCACCACCTCCAAAGAAATTGTCCACCACGGAATAGACGAATTTTGGCTCCAGCACCAGCAGCGCCGTACCCCGCAAAGGGTGGATCTTGACCAGATTGAGGCTGGTAGGAACGAACAGGCTATGAACATACTCCCCGAACTTCTGGGTCTTGATCCCTCCCACCGAAATCTCTGCGCTGCGTCGTAACAGATTGAACATGCTAACCCGGAACAACCGTGCAAACCGCTCGTTGATCATCTCCAGAGTGGGCATCCGCCCGCGAACGATGCGTTCCTGGGTGGCAAGATCGTAGGAACGCGGACCGTCGGAGACTTCCTCTTCTTCAGCCTCCTCGTCTCCTACTCCGTGCAGCAGGGCATCAATTTCATCCTGTGACAGCAGTTCACTGGCAGACATGGTATTGCAACACCGTCTCTCTGTTTACTGGATCACGAAGCTGGTGAAATAGATATCTTCCACGCCCGGCTTTCCAGTCCGCTCCTTGAGGATTTCCCGGATCTTCTCAAGCACTTCGGCACGCAGCTTCTCCTTGCCCTCGATACCAGCTACCCCCTCGACACTCTGGCTGCTTAGCAATAAAACGATAGCGTTGCGAATCACCGGCATGTGGGTATTCACTGCCGCCTCAATCTCCGGATCCCGAGTCATCACCTGAATGGTAGCCTGCATGAAGCGTGAGCCACCTGAGCTATCGGAAAAATTGACCACGAATGCCGGCTCCAGAGGGATATAGATAGGAGGTGCCTCTTCATGGCTCTCTTCTTCTTTTGCATCATGATGACCCTCTTCGGTTGCAACCGCCTCATGTCCCGCACCTCCTCCACCAAGGGCCCCACTGAAATACAGGAATGCTCCGAAGCCACCAAACATCACCAGCTGTAACACCACGATGATGATCACCAGCTTGGTCATCGATCCCCCGGAGCCTCCCCCGTTACCTGTCTCTTCTTTCTCTTTGGCCATGGTATCCTCGAATTTCTGCTTCCACCCCCAGGAGCTTTAGCAATTAACATGCCTGTTTTCCAACCAGGGCTGTAACACCATTCCTTTCAACGATAACCTTTCAAGAAAGATATACTGTGCCCGATTGAGTTACGGGAAGACCGTCCATAAGGGAAATCTCGCTTGAATGGCAGAAGATTGGCGTTAATCGACAAAAACCTGTCAGAAATCCGCCGAATGCCATCACGGACAGGAACCGAAATTTGGGTTAATATCTGCCTCTGACGAACGACAGGGAATCCACCATCGTGCGCACCAAGCCCCGGATACTCAAAACAAGGACCGTTGCCAAGTCACGCCTTTTTCATATCGAGGAGCTGGATCTGGAGTTCTCCAATGGCGCCACAGCCTGCTACGAGCGGCTGCGTGGAGCCACACGAGGCACTGTACTCATCGTACCGTTGCTGAACAAGGACACAGTGTTGCTGGTTCGGGAGTACGCAGCTGGAACGGAAAATTATGAGTTAGGTTTTCCCAAGGGGCGCGTCGAGCGCGAAGAACCACTACTTGACGCCGCCAATCGAGAGCTGATGGAAGAAACAGGCTATGGAGCCAGACGGCTCGAGCACGTTACATCCTTGACCCTGGCACCCGGTTTCCTGGGGCATGCTACGGAGATCGTATTGGCACGGGAACTCTATCCACAGAGACTTGCAGGAGATGAACCAGAAGAACCCGAAGTGGTACCTTGGGCACTGAATGATGTGGAGAGGCTTTGGCGCAGCGGAGAATGCAGCGAGGCACGCACCCTTGCCGCTCTATTCATCGTCAAAGAAATTCTCAATGGCAGCTGATTTTTACTCTAAACAGTGTGGCAGGCTGTTACAGCCGGTTATCTCAATTGCTCAGGAAGCCGGCAAACAGATCCTGGCAATCTATGAAAGGGAATTCAATGTTATCCGGAAAGCGGACAAATCACCGGTAACCGAAGCCGATTTCGCCGCTCACCACGCCATCATCGATGGCCTGAAGGCCCTCACCCCTGAGCTTCCGGTGTTGTCCGAGGAGTCTGCCAACGACATTCCGTTCGGAGAACGCGCCCGCTGGCATTGCTATTGGCTGGTTGATCCTTTAGACGGCACTCGTGAATTTATCAAGCACAACGGCGAATTTACCGTCAATATCGCATTGATAGAGCAACATTCCCCGGTACTGGGAGTCATCCACGCCCCGGTGAGCAAGATCAGCTACTTTGCCAGTCGACAATGCGGCGCGTATAAACAGCAAAACGGTGACGGACCACAGCAGATCCGGGCACGACCGACCAAAGAAATCCCCGTGATTGCCATCAGTAGGGCCCGTTGTAATCCCCGTCAGGAAAAGCTGCTTGGCAATATCGGCGTTCACCAAACCATCTCGATGGGAAGCTCGCTCAAATCCTGTCTGGTTGCGGAAGGCAAGGCCGATCTCTATGCCCGCCTAGGCCCCACCTCTGAATGGGATACCGCTGCGGCACAATGCATCATCGAACAGGCGGGAGGCCATATCACCGATACCCGGATGCAACCCCTACGCTACAACACCAAGCCTTCACTCATTAACCCCGACTTCTTTGTCTTTGGCGCCAGCTGGCGCAACTGGTCCGAATACCTGTAGCAGCAATCCGCCAGGGTAAAAGGATGGGCCCACTTATCTAGCTAGGGCTTCAGGAGTTTCGCAGACAGAAAAAGTGTTCGCTGCACCGACCGGGAACAGCCCCGGCCAGCTCCTTGAGGCGGGCAAGATCGTGGATGATGATATGCTTTCGTTCCACATCGAGCAGCCCTTCCGCTTGAAAACGGGTAAACATGCGACTCACCGTCTCGACTGCTAGCCCGAGATAGTTACCAATATCGTTACGTGACATGCTCAGGTAAAATTCACTGGCAGAGAATCCACGCCGGTGATAACGCGAAGAGATACTGAACAGATAGGCAGCGAGCCGCTCCTCAGCACTCTTCTTTCCCAGCAATACCGTATGGCTCTGCTCTTCAAAGATCTCCTTGCTCATCAGATTGATCAGTTGACGATGCAGGACCGGCATCTCGATACTCAGCAGCTCGAACTGTTCATAAGGGATCTCGCATACGCTGGTGGTCTCCAGCGCCTTGGCAGAGCAAGGATAACTTTTGGGGCTGATAGCATCTAGCCCAAGCAACTCTCCAGGAAGATGAAAACCGGTCACCTGCTCACTGCCATTCTCAGTGGGCACGTAGCTCTTGATGGAGCCACTGCGAACTGCATAGATGGAACGAAAGGGGTCGCCCCCGTGATAGAGGTGGTCGCCCCGCTTCACCGGCCGGCGACGCTGGATGATCTGCTCCAGACGTTCCAGCTCCTCCCCGGTGATCCCGACCGGCAAGCAAATCTGGAATAGACTGCAATCCTTGCACGCAATCTTGCGCTTTGACAGGGGAACGACCGTATCTTTCTCTGTGGACATGACTGAATAAGAGATGACAAATATCAATTTTATTATACTGACACATTGCCGCAATTTCACGCAGCAAAAAATTGAATTTACAATCAGTTAATAATTAATTGATGATAAAACCACGCATCGTGGGCAGGAACATGTCAATTACACATCCCTCCGTGCAAGATGAGCCACCGAAGACAGAAATGACGATACGCCCTTCATCCATTCGAGCTCAGGCTGCGGGGGTGTTCTTCTCCACCCAGCGTTCACCTTCTGGCAGGCGCTCCTTTTTCCAAAAAGGCGCCCGCGATTTGAGCTCCTCTATGAGATAACGCGCAGCAGCAAACGCCTCGGCGCGATGGGCAGCCCAAGCTGCTACCAGAACAATGGTTTCATCAGGGCGGATCCGCCCAACCCGATGTATAATCAACGTATCCAACAGTTCCCAACGCTCCGAAGCTTCGGTGGCGATTGCATCGAGATGTCTTTCTGTCATGCCAGGATAGTGCTCGAGAAACATCTCTCGAACTGATAATCCCTCATTGAAATCCCGCATGGTCCCCACAAACACAGCAGTGGCGCCACATTTCCCACCCGTGCCCAAAGCACGACTGGCTAGCTCACCCCAAGGGTCAAACGGAGCATTGCGGATTTCAACCACCATAGCCCCCCCCTGTTACGGGCGGAAAAAATGCGACTTCATCACCATCCCGCACCTCACTGTCAGGGGCAGCATACTCCATATTGACCGCCATCAACAGATTCGCTGGCAGTGCCTCTCCCTTCGCCACGCAACGCCACACCTCGGCAACGGTATTCGCCCGAAGTGGCTCAATGGTTGTTTCTGCACAACCCATCTGCTCCCTCAAGCTGGCAAAGAATTTCACCACGATGGCCATTGATATCACCCTGTCAGGTTTACACGGTTACAGTCGTCAGACTATCATGAAAAGGAACCTCCACACAGCCCCTTTACCGATGGACAAATTGACCCATTTCAACAGTGCCGGTGATGCCCACATGGTGGGTGTCGGAGAAAAAGCAATCACCCATCGAGTCGCGGTGAGTGAGGGACGTATCTCGATGCAACCTGGAACGTTGAAGCTGATCCGGGAGAGAGGGCACAAAAAGGGTGATGTGCTGGGCATTGCACGAATTGCCGGCATCATGGCCGCAAAGAGAACCGCTGAGCTCATCCCCCTTTGCCATCCCCTGAACCTCACCCACATAGGTCTGGAGTTCCAACCAGAGGTTGACGAGAGCACTATCTATTGTCGCGCTACAGTTGAGACCCATGGCCAAACAGGTGTGGAAATGGAAGCCCTTACTGCGGTGCAGATCGCCTTACTCACCATTTATGACATGTGCAAGGCCGTGGATCGGGGCATGACCATTGACGGGATTCGATTGTTGGAAAAACGAGGGGGAAAATCGGGACACTGGCGCAGAGAGGACGAACCGTCACCAGAGAGCAGCACATAGCCTGCTTGACCCCAAAAAGTGCTGTTAAAGCGCAACTTGCCAACTGACGACATAAATTACAAGACGGTGCAATTTTTGGCGGGGTTCAGCCATGGCAAGCAAGAAATCCCCTCTGCTTACCGCGCAGTGGAACAAGCTGGTGCTAGAGGCCGAAGAGGCGATCCATATTCATCTGGATGAGGATTTGGAGAGCTATTTGGTCTTTCTGCTGATGCGGTTCCATAGCCGCCCGGAAATAGCCAAAAGCGTGATGGCCCTGGAGTATCTGGAAGGACTGCAGGCTAGCGGACAGATGCGACGGGAACAGATGCGAAGCGTCGGGGACCAGTGTCTGCTTTACTCCGGATTGTTTCCGCAGCGGGCCCGACGGAGCCGAGTCACCATCGGTTACTACGTCGACCTGGGGCGCAGCGCCTACCGGAATCTCGCTGAGGACGAACAGTCCGCCCTTGCAGAGACCTTTACCAAGCTCGCTTCCCACTTTGTACCCCTGATGGATACACTGCAGGCGTTGCGCAGCTTCGGAATGGAATCATCATTGCTTGATCCCCTCGCCGCCGCAGAACTGTGGCAGGAAAGCGGAAGCCGCTATGCCCGTGCCGCCCTGGAATCAGTTACAGGGAAAGAGCCAGTCCTGCAACCTCCCGCTCCATCCAGAAAACATTAGTCCCAAGGCAGAGCCGATATCAGCACCGGCACAACCTCTGCTTTCCACAGCAAAGGTAATGCGGAAACTCACTTGCGGGGGACTTTACCAAATCACCACCCAGAAAGATAACCAGAGGGAAATCAACGGCGGAAAAAATATCGCTCAAGCGACGCACCCCTCTCTGTTTCACGAGGAGGACATCAGCCTGAGCGTTAAGCGGCCGATCGAAGTGAACGGACGTTCACTTCACCACGCTGATATTCTTTTGCTCTTTTTGGATGCGCTCGTAAATCTCCTCACGATGGACAGAAACCTCCTTCGGTGCATTGATACCAATCCTTACTTGGTTACCCTTGACACCGAGAACGGTCACCGTGACGTCATCGCCAATTACGAGAGTCTCGCCTACACGCCTCGTCAAGATCAACATTCTGTATTTCTCCCTTCAATCCATGACCAATCACACACCACGGCACCATTCTCAAGGAAGAAAAGCGGCCGGCGCGCAATTACATCGTACTCAAACAACTCAGACAGGGGAATGAAAGAGCAACTATTGCTTACAACATTATTACAATCTGAAACTATCATATTCCCCCCGCGCTCACTTGGCTATATGGTACATGCACCCTACTCCAGCCGGAACGCTGAATGCAATGCCCTGACACCAAGTTCTAGATACTTATCGTCAACTACTACTGAGATCTTTATCTCCGACGTCGAAATCATGCGAATATTGATACCCTCCTCCGCCAGCGCGCGAAACATGGTGCTTGCAATACCAGCGTGGGAACGCATTCCTACCCCTACCAGTGAGATCTTGGCGATCTTGTCGTCACCCTCCACCTTGCGCGCCCCTAAATCATCCGCCAAACGGCGCAAAATATCCAGCGCTTTTTCATAGTCGTTGCGGTGCACTGTGAAGGTGAAATCGGTGGTTCCATCAGCACCGACATTCTGGATAATCATATCCAGCTCGATATTCGCATCACCGATAGGTCCAACGATACGGTAGGCAACACCCGGCTGATCCGGTACTCCAAGGATCGTGAGCTTGGCCTCGTCCCGATTGAAAGCGATGCCGGAGATGACCGCCCTTTCCATATCTTCCTGTTCCTCTTTGGTAATCAGCGTTCCTGTTCCCTCTTCAAAAGAGGATAGCACACGCAACGGCACATCATATTTGCCGGCAAACTCCACCGCCCGGATCTGCAGCACCTTGGAGCCCAGGCTGGCCATCTCCAGCATCTCCTCGAAGGTGATGCGCTCCAGGCGGCGCGCCTCAGGAACCACCCGTGGATCGGTGGTATAGACGCCGTCCACATCGGTGTAGATCTGGCATTCGTCGGCCTTCAACGCCGCAGCCAAGGCTACTGCCGTCGTATCCGACCCCCCTCGACCCAACGTAGTTATATTGCCATCCTCGTCCACCCCTTGGAATCCGGCCACCACCACAACTCGCCCTTCCGCAATATCCTTACGTACCTTCTGCTCATCGATGGCAAGGATACGTGCCTTGTTAAAGGCACTGTCGGTACGGATATGCACCTGAGCCCCCGTATAAGAGCGGGCTGCGCACCCCAGCTCCTCCAATGCCATGCAGAGCAGGGCAATGGTCACCTGTTCACCAGTGGAAAGCAATACATCCAGCTCACGAGGAGAAGGGCTCCGAGAGATTTCCTTCGACAGGCCCAGTAGTCGATTGGTTTCGCCACTCATAGCGGAAACTACTACAACGATATCCTGCCCTTGCTCGCGACAACGCCGGATCCGCTCCGCAACCGCCTTGATCCGCTCCACGCTGCCTACGGAGGTGCCACCATATTTCTGGACTATCAGCGACATCGCTGACTCACCCAATCAGCAACCTGTTCAAGGGCGTCCTGTAATGCTTCGGGACGGGTCCCGCCGGCCTGTGCCAGATCAGGTCGACCGCCCCCCTTGCCCCCCACCTGTTGGGCCACATGATTCACCAGTTCGCCCGCCTTGATACGATCGGTCAGCCCTTTGGTCACCCCGGCCACCAACCTCACCTTCTCACCATCCACTGTCCCCAAGACAATGACCGCCTCCCCGAGCCGGCCTTTGAGTTGATCCACGGTGTTCCTCAAGGTCGCGACATCCGTTCCGTCCAGCTGGGCCGCCAACACCTTTATCCCCGCCACCTCCATTGCGCGAGCAGCGAGATCGCCTCCCTGACTGCTGGCCAGTTTCGCTTTCATCCTCTCCAGCTCCCGCTCCAGCACACGGGAACGCTCGATCAATTGCTCAACCCGTTCCACGACGTTGTCGCGCTCGCCTCTGACCAGTTTACATACCGCCTCCAACCGCGCCTCGCCCGTTTCACACCAGACCAGGGCAGGTCTGCCAGCCAGCGCCTCGACACGGCGGACACCTGCCGCAATACCACTTTCAGTGACGATCTTGAATAACCCAATGTCACCGGTTCGGCGCACGTGGGTACCGCCGCACAACTCGATGGAGAAATCCCCGATACTCAGCACTCGAACCTCATCTCCGTATTTTTCCCCAAACAGGGCCATTGCCCCCATCCGCTTGGCCTCTTCCGGTGACATGATGCGGGTCACCACCTCGAGATTCTCCCTGATCTTGGCATTAACCAGCTGCTCAATCTCCTTCAGCTGGGCAGGCTCCAACGGTTCGAAATGGGAAAAATCGAAACGTAGCCGATCCGGAGCGACCAGTGAGCCTTTTTGCATTACGTGCTCACCCAGCACCTTACGCAAGGCCGCATGTAACAGATGAGTGGCGGAGTGATGGCAGGCGATATCACGGCGGCGCTCTTCATTCACCTCTGCCACGACACGTTCACCAATCACCAGTCGACCGCTGGCGAGGCGGCCGAACTGGACATTCACCTCACCTTCCTTGCGGGTATCGGTGACTCGGAAACAGAGATGTTCCCCCCGCAGGGTACCGATATCACCTACCTGACCACCAGCTTCGGCATAAAAAGGGGTAACGTCCAGTACCACGGCTCCCTCTTCTCCCTCCTCCAGGGAATCCACCATCCGTCCCTCGCGATAGAGACCAGTGACACAAGCCGGTTGCCGTAGCAGTTCATAACCGGTGAACTCACTGCTTGCCTCTACCTCCAGGCGTTTGCCAAACCCTTCTGAGAAATGACTCGCAGCACGGGCTCGCTCCCTCTGTGCAGCCATCTCCCGCTCAAATCCCGCCATGTCCAAGGTCAGACCGCGCTCCCGCGCAATATCGGCGGTTAAATCCACCGGAAACCCATAGGTATCATAGAGACGAAACACTATCTCTCCGGGGATCACAGTATCCTGGAGCCCAACAAGCGCTTCCTCCAAGTGACGCAGCCCTTGCTCCAGGGTTTCGGCAAAACGTTCCTCCTCCTGGTGCAACACTCGCACCACATAACCCCTAGCAGCTGGGAGCTCGGGATACGCCTCACCCATCTGTTCTATCAAAGGGTCCACTAGCCGATGAAAGAAAGGTTTGGTCAACCCCAGCTGATTGCCGTGGCGAAGTGCCCTGCGAATGATACGACGTAATACATAACCTCGTCCTTCGTTGGAAGGAACTACACCATCGGCCACCAGAAAGGCAGAGGAACGAATATGATCGGCAATCACCCGAACCGAAGTATTGTCCCCCTTCAGCGACCGCCCGGTCAGAGCAATGACCGCCCGGATCAGCGCCTGGAACAGGTCAATCTCATAATTGTCATGCACCCCCTGCATCACCGCTGCCAGACGCTCGAGCCCCATCCCCGTATCTACAGAAGGCTTTGGCAACGGATTCAGATTGCCTTCGGCATCCCGATCGTACTGCATGAAGACCAGATTCCAGATTTCTACGAAACGGTCTCCATCTTGCTCCGGCGTCCCCGGAGGACCGCCAGGGATATCAGCACCATGGTCGTAAAAGATCTCGCTGCACGGACCACAGGGACCAGTGTCCCCCATGGACCAGAAATTGTCATGAGCCCCAATACGCGAGAAACGGGCTGGATCGACACCGACCTCTTTCAACCATACCTCAGCCGCCTCATCATCCTCCTCAAATACGGTGACCCAAAGACGCTCGGGTGGCAAACGGAGTTCGCCAGTGAGAAACTCCCAGGCGTATTGAATGGCCTCGCGTTTGAAGTAGTCACCGAAACTGAAGTTACCCAGCATCTCGAAAAAGGTGTGATGACGAGCGGTATAGCCGACGTTGTCCAGATCATTGTGCTTGCCACCCGCCCTCACACACCGCTGGACACTAGCAGCCCGCTTGTAGGGTCGGGTTTCCAAACCGAGGAACACCTCCTTGAACTGCACCATACCAGCATTGGTAAACAGTAAAGTGGGGTCATTGGCGGGCACCAGGGAACTGCTGGGCACGATTTCATGTCCCCGTCCCCGGAAGTAGTCCAGAAACGCCCTGCGGATATCTGCGCTTTTCATCATAGATCCTGTTTCAACAGTCGGCGGATAGACTCGGCGGAAAACCCCCGCTGCTGTAGAAACCGAGCCTGCCGTATCCACTCGCGGTAATCCTCCGGAAGCGGCGTTCCAAACCGTTTCCGCCTAACCTGCTCCATCAACTCTGACCAGCGACGATGTCCAGACTCCACCCCTTCGGAGGCAAGCCAAGCATCGACACCCCGCTCACGCAGCTCGGCCTCTATCCGCAACGGTCCGAAACCCTTGCCGTAACGGGAATGAACATAGGCCTCGACAAACCGCCGATCACTGAGCAGACCCTCGTCCTGCAACCGACCCAACACCTGCTCCACAAGGGAAGGCTCACATCCCTTGCGCTCCAACTTGCGGCGCAGCTCAGCAACCGAGTGCTCACGCCTCGCCAGCGCCTTCAACGCCGCATCGCGAATCGCAGTAAGCGGTTCGCCGGTATCCGCCATTGCTCTCCTCTGTCACCCGCCATTCGGGAGGGATGCGCTGAGAAACCGCGAAGTTTATCACAAAGCATCCCACTAGTGCTCCTTCCAGATGGCACGGATCGCCGCAATCCCCTGGGCCCCGTAAGAATGGGCGAGGGAAAGGTGCTGCATCGACATCCCGCCCAACGCATAAACAGGGAAAACAGCCTGCTCTGCCAACTGCCTGAATCGTTCCCAACCCAGCGCAGCAGCATGAGGATGCGTCGCAGTTGGCAGCACGGGGGAAACAACACCGAAATCCACTCCAATTCCCTGCGCATGGACCAACTCGGTGACGTTATGACAGGAGGCCGCAACCCAAAGGGAAGAGGGAAGCGGCCTCTGCCGCAATGACAACAGCCGCTGAGCACTGAGATGAATCCCGTCGGCACCTGTCTCTAGTACGAGCTCTGGTGTCGCATTCAACAAGATCTGCGCTTTGTACTTTCCAGCAATACGAACCACCCGTTTTGCTAATCGACGATAGTCATCTGCGGGCAATCGCTTGGCCCGCAACTGAACGAGTCGCACTCCAGCCTGCAGACAATGTTCCAGACGGGAGAGAAATCCCAGAAAATCACCCTCTGGTTCAGGGGTTATCAGGTATCTCTCAGGAAGACGGACAGCCGTGACAATCGATCGGTTGGATGGAGGAAACGGATACTGGAGCAGCCTTTCCGGCAACACCCAACGAAGAGGTTGACCTTCGCGGCCGATGGGGGAGCCTCGATAGGCCGTCACCCGCCAGACATCCAGTAGTACAGAACGATCTGGATAGTGATGCCGAATCCGGATCAGCGGCCTTGCGCACTCGATCTGAACGCCCAATTCCTCTTCCAATTCCCTCTCCAGCGCCAGCTCCACCCCTTCACCCGGTTCCAGCTTGCCACCGGGAAATTCCCACAGCCCCCCTTGATGACTTCCCCCTGGACGGCGAGCAATCAGGATCTCTCCACACCCACTGGTAATCACCCCCACGGCTACATGGATCGACTCACAGTCAAGTACGGTATTCGGCATTGATGCGGATGTATTCATGGGAGAGATCGCAGGTCCAGACACGGGCACCGGCGGTACCCCGCTGTAGATCTACCTTGACGGTGATCGCTTCCTGCTCCATGATCGCCTGCGCTGCCGCTTCCCGATACCCCGGATCCCTTCCTCCATCGCGTACCAGACAGACCTCTCCCAGATGGATAGTGAGGGCCCCGATATCCAGATCGGATATCCCAGAACGACCGACGGCAGCCAAAATCCTTCCCCAATTGGGATCGCTGGCGAAAAAAGCAGTCTTCACTAACGGAGAATGAGCAATGGTATAGGCCACTTGAAGGCATTCTGCCTCACTGCGCCCACCAACCACTTCGATGGTGATGAACTTGGTGGCCCCTTCTCCATCACGTACGATGGCTTGGGCAAGTTGCTCACATACCGAACGGATAGCCTCCTCCAGCAACCGATAGCGAGGATCATCCACATGGGTGATTGGCGCAAGCGAAGCCTGACCTGTGGCCATTAATAGACAGGCGTCATTGGTAGAGGTATCACCATCCACCGTGATGCGGTTGAAACTGGCATCCACCGCCCTATTCAGGGCCTGCTGTAACAAACCGGGTTCCAACGCTGCATCGGTGGCGACGAAAGCAAGCATGGTAGCCATGTCAGGGCGAATCATCCCGGCCCCCTTGGCAATTCCGGTCACCGTTATCTTCTCCCCCTCGATCTCAACTCGCTTGGAGGCCGCTTTGGGCACGGTATCAGTGGTCATGATGCCATGCGCTGCTGCTTTCCATCCCGCAGCGTCCAGCGCCTCCAGCGCAGCAGGGAGACCGGCAATGATCCTCTCCACCGGCAGTGGTTCTCCGATCACCCCCGTGGAGAAGGGCAGCACCTCTTCCGCCGATACACCAGTCAATTCCGCAAGCCTTTGGCAACAGGAACGAGCATCACTCAGACCCTGGGCGCCCGTCCCCGCATTGGCGTTACCGGTATTGATCAGCAGATAACGAGGAGCGGTCCGCTCCAGATTGCTCCGGGCAAGAATGACTGGAGCAGCACAAAACAGATTGCGAGTGAAAACTGCGGCGCAGCGAGTGCTTTCAGCCAATTCTATGGTCACCAAGTCCCGCCGTTCATCCTCCTTGATTCCCGCGCAGGTGCTCCCCAACCTGATACCGGCCACCGGATGTATTTCCGGCAATCCCTTCCAGCCAACAGCCATATTTAGCTCAATTTTCCGTGGCAGCGTTTGTACTTCTTACCGGAGCCGCAAGGGCATGGTTCGTTACGTCCAATCTTGCGCCCCTCGCGAACAAAGGGGGCCTGCTGAGCTTCGGCTTGAGAAGAAAGCTCCTCTTCTGCCTCTCCCATCGCTGATGCCTCCGCGTGTTGGTAACTCACCTTCGCCTCTTCCTGGCGACGGCGCTGCTCCTCGACCGCTTCCACATCCTCTTCGGTACGCACCTGCACCTTGCTGAGTACAGCAATGGTTTCGTGCTTGATCCGCTCCAGCAACTGATTGAACAGCTCGAAGGATTCCCGCTTGAACTCCTGGGTAGGGTTCTTCTGGGCATAACCCCGCAAATGGATACCCTGACGCAGGTAATCCATCGCAGCCAGATGCTCCTTCCAGGCAGTGTCCAGCACCTGCAACATGGCGGCCTTCTCGAACTGTCGCAAGACCTCGCTCCCCGCCAAGGCCTCCTTGGCTGCGTACTCCTCTTCCATCGCATCCACGATCCGCTTGCGCAATCCCTCTTCGTCCAGCGCGCTGTCCTCATCCAGCCACTTCTGCAGCTCCAGCTTGAGACCAAACTCGCTGTCCAACGCCTGCTCGAGCCCCGCCACATCCCACTGCTCATCAATGCTCTGCGGGGGAATATAGAGATCGATCAAGCGGTTAACCACATCATACCGTATGTCCTGGATGGTCTCGGAGATGTCCTCCGCCTCCAGTAATTCCTTGCGCTGGGCGTAAATCACCTTGCGCTGATCGTTGGCCACATCATCATATTCCAGCAGCTGCTTGCGGATGTCGAAGTTTCGCCCTTCTACCTTGCGTTGGGCGTTCTCGATGGCTCGGGTGACCCAGGGATGTTCGATAGCCTCGCCTTCCTGCATCCCAAGCTTCTGCATGATCGCCGCCACCCGCTCCGAGGCAAAGATGCGCATCAGATTGTCTTCTAGCGCCAGATAGAAACGGCTCGAACCCGGGTCTCCCTGACGACCTGCACGTCCTCGCAGCTGGTTATCGATACGGCGGGATTCATGGCGCTCGGTACCGATGATATGCAATCCACCAGCCTCGATTACCTGATCATGCCGTTTCTGCCATGCCTCCCGGGCCTTCTGCCTTGCTTCTTCATCATCCTCCGGAATTTTGGCAAGCTCTGCTTCCAGGTTACCACCGAGAACGATGTCGGTTCCTCGACCGGCCATGTTGGTAGCGATAGTAACCGCACCGGGACAGCCCGCTTGGGCCACGATCTCCGCCTCCCGTTCATGATGTTTGGCATTCAACACCTCGTGCTTGATCCCGGATTTCTTCAGGATCTTGGAGAGATACTCCGAGGTCTCAATGGAAGTGGTACCCACCAGTACCGGCTGTTGACGCTTGACACAGTCCTTGATGTCCTCGATGACGGAGTCATACTTTTCACGCTGGGTCATATAGACCAGATCACCGAAATCGGTACGCCGAACCGGTTTGTGGGTGGGAATGACCGCCACCTCCAACCCGTAGATCTGTTGAAACTCGTAGGCCTCGGTATCCGCGGTGCCTGTCATCCCGGCCAGCTTGTCGTACAGGCGAAAATAGTTCTGAAAGGTAATGGAGGCAAGCGTCTGATTTTCCTGCTGAATAGGCACGCCCTCCTTGGCCTCAACCGCCTGATGCAAGCCCTCGGACCAACGTCGCCCCGGCATGGTCCGTCCGGTAAATTCATCAACGATGATCACCTGGTTATTCTGAACGATGTAATCCACGTTCTTCTGGAACAGGGCATGCGCCCGCAACGCCGCCATCAGATGGTGCATCAACCCAATGTTGCTGGCATCGTACAGACTCTCATTTTCATTCAACAACCCTTCCTTGATGAGTAACTCTTCTACTCGCTGATGCCCCTCTTCGGTAAGAAACACCTGCTTGGTTTTCTCATCCACTGAAAAATCACCGGGACCATCCTCTTCTTCCTGCTTGGTCAGATTCGGAATAAGCTTGTTGATTCGAGCATAGAGCTCCGAGCTATCTTCTGCCGGCCCCGAGATAATCAGTGGCGTCCGCGCCTCATCGATCAGGATTGAGTCCACCTCGTCAACGATGGCAAAATTCAACTCTCGCTGAACCCGATCTTCAAGCCGGAAAGCCATGTTGTCGCGCAGGTAGTCGAAGCCAAACTCATTGTTGGTTCCATAGGTCACATCTGCGGCATAAGCCTCCCTACGCGCCTCATTGTCTAAACCGGAAACCACAACCCCGGTAGTCAAACCAAGGAACTGATACAACTTTCCCATCCACTCGGCGTCACGTCGTGCCAAGTAATCATTCACAGTCACCACGTGCACGCCCTTTCCCGCCAAGGCGTTCAAATAGACAGCCAAGGTGGCCACCAAGGTCTTTCCTTCACCGGTACGCATCTCGGCAATCATTCCTTGATGCAACACCATGCCACCAATGAGCTGAACATCGAAGTGACGCATGTTGAGAACCCGCTTGCCCGCCTCCCGCACTACTGCAAAAGCCTCCGGCAAGAGATCGTCCAGACCTTCCCCCTGTTCCAGTCGCTGCCGGAACTCGTCGGTTTTTGCTCTCAGCTCGGCGTCACTCAATCCGGCGGTCTGTTCCTCCAGACCGTTTATCTGCGCGACCGTCCTGTTCAGCCGCTTGAGCAGCCGGTCGTTACGACTGCCGAAAATCTTGCTCAGAACCTTGGTTACCATGAATGTCTGTATCGTCTGTCAATCAAAATGTCAATAATACCGTAATCATGCCGGTTGGCCTACTAAGCCGAACCACAACCCGACCAACTCTCAAAGAATCACGACGCACGAACGCACACCCCGGGGAAACATCCGGAAAATCGGGCAACCCCATGCAATGCGCCAAACAGGACGGAACCGCGGCCGGCATCCGGACCAGGACTCTCGGAAATCATGGAGAAGATTTATGGTTCTCTCCGGCCCTACTTGCCAAACGGCCAGTACGAGAACGCCTCGGTCCTTTACAAACCGAGGCGCTGTTTACTGCTGGATTAGATACCGAAACGGGAAAAAGGTTCGCTAACGCGCTGCCCGGATATATTTTGCGGGATTAACGGTACGGCCGTTGCGCAACACCTCAAAATGAACATGTGGCCCTGTGGAGCGCCCAGTGGAGCCCATCTCTCCAATGATCTGGCCTTTTTTGACGGTCTCCCCTACCTTGACCAGTATCTTCCGGTTGTGGCCATAGCGAGTAACATACCCTCCTCCGTGATTGATCTCTACCAATTTGCCATAGCCGGATCGATTTCCGGCCCAGGTAACCACACCGGCCCCGGTAGCCACCACGGGAGATCCCTCCTTGCCGGCAAAATCTACTCCTGCATGAAAATCCCGCTTCCCGGTAAACGGATCAGTACGCATTCCGTAACGGGATGACAACCACCCCTGAAGAATCGGCTTCCCCTTGGGCAACAACTCTGCTTGGAGATTACGGTTCATCAACACGCTCTCCAATACCTGAAGCTGGCTACTACGATCCTCCAGCTGGCGTGAGAGCCGATCTAGCGCTTCCAGAAAATCCGGTGGGGCGATGGCATTCTGACCACCCCGGCTGGCAGGACCACCTTGGGCCGGCGGATTCTCAAAATCGAATTCTCCGCTATCCAGGTTAGCCATCTCGACCAGCCGCTGTCCCAGCGCTTCCAAACGGATCATTTGCGCCTGCATTAAACCCAGACGTTTTGCCAAAGTGTTAGCCCGATCCTGAGCCAATTGCTGCAGCCTGGAAAGCTCCTTGCGCTGCTGCTCGAGATTTACCTGCCACTCTCGCGTTATCTCGTTAGGACTGGAGGAAGCACTGGTAAGCCCTATCCGGTAACCGATATAACTGGCCATCCCAGCGAACAGCAGGAAAACGACGGCAATCAAAAACCAGGCTCTGGACGAGGGGAGGGAGGCGTAAGAGGAGTAGTTAAGATATTTTGAATTAACTTTTATCTTCATTGCATCATCGCTGGAAGAGTGTTAAATAATAGCCATGTCTAACATATATCGCTCCAAAGGTTGGCTGACTTGAACCGGACAAGTTCATCAACAACCTTTCGCAGCCTGAGCCAGGCCACACCCCCCACGATCTCCCGGTTGATACGGCATGCCCGCCGATTACAGCAGGCTGCGTCAACCATCAAAGAGCAGCTCCCGCCTGCTCTTGCCGACCACTGCCAACCGGGCAACATCAGGAATGATACACTAACTATATATCTCGATTCATCCGCTTGGGCAACAAAAATGCGCTATTTTTCTCCTCAATTACTCACACATCTGAGGAAACATCCCCAAACAAGGCATATCAAGCAGATTCAAGTGGTTGTTCGCCCTCCTCTATTTCAACAATCTCTTATACCTCTCCCTCCGGTCCAGCGCTCCCTCTCTCTGAAAAATGCTGCGCTTCTCCATGAAGCGGCGGCAACAGCCGAATCACCACGACTCTCAGCCGCCTTGCGTCGCCTTGCAAAGCATGCCAAGAGATGACGAGCCCAAATCAACGGATTCCGGCGGACTCTGCCCATCCTTTAGCTGTCCAAGATCGATGCTGTTATCCCACCGTCACAGGCTTCATAAACACGATGGGTACCTCTTCCGGCTCTGCGTAAGTCACTAACTCCCAGGCATCCTTTTCAGCCAGCAATGCCCGAAGCAGACGATTGTTCAACGCATGTCCCGACTTGTAGGCACTATAGGCACCTATCAGGCTATGCCCCATCAGGTAAAGATCTCCGATGGCATCCAGAATCTTGTGTTTGACAAACTCATCCTCGTAACGCAGCCCATCTTCATTGAGGATACGATAATCATCCAGCACAATGGCATTATCGGGGCTACCACCTAGCGCCAGATTGTTCGCTTGCAGAAACTCCAGTTCGCTCATGAAACCAAAGGTTCTGGCCCGACTCACCTCCTTCACAAACGAGGTAGTAGAAAAATCCATCACTACTTGCTGGTTCCGACTGCGGATAGCAGGATGGTTGAAATCGATGGTGAAGGAGACCTTGAAGCCATCAAACGGATCAAAACGCACCCACTTGTCACCGTCCTCGACCACGACGCTGCGCTTGATGCGGATAAACTGTTTGGCAGCATTCTGCTCATGAATTCCCGCCGACTGGATGAGAAATACAAACGGCCCAGCGCTTCCATCCATGATTGGAACCTCGGAAGCACTCAATTCGATGTAGGCGTTGTCGATACCCAACCCCGCCAATGCCGAGAGCAGATGTTCGACCGTCGAGATACGAACCCCGTTCTTCTCCAGGGTCGTTGAAAGGGTGGTACTACCTACGTTTTCGGGCCGGGCTGCGATCTCTACCGGCTCATCGAGATCCACGCGCCGGAAGATGATTCCAGTATCCACGGGAGCCGGCCGGAGCGTCAGATAGATCTTCTCTCCGGTGTGGAGGCCGATACCTGTCGCCTTGATGGCATTTTTCAAAGTGCGCTGTTTTATCATCTCTTAGAGCCTTTTTTTCTATTCATGCGGGAGTGCCTTGATTTCAGGCCATATCCGCTTTTGTTGCAAGATATTAACAGACAGCACAACACGTTACCAACAAGAGGAGACAACCCGGCTACCTGCTTCAACTACAGACTGACATTTAGCAACAAAATTGTTGTCTTGTTACAACAGTTTTGCAAACTTTATCTCTGGCATGGCCATTGCTTGGTACAATGAAACGAATCAACGATATATGGAACCAATATGGCCTTCGTCACAACACAGAACCTGTGCGCTGGCATGGTGGTGGCGCGCAATTTGCTCGATCGAAACCAGCGTATCTTGCTGAAGGCCGGCGTTGCCTTAAGCGAATCCCACATTCGAGCCCTGCACAGCTTGGGTATCCCGGGGCTCGAAATCCGCGGATTACCCTACTCCACCACCCCTGTCCCGGCTGCGCGGAGCAGTCATACTGCCTCCATCCAGGCCAGCAAGCCCGAACCGCGCACTCCGGCAAAACCAAGGGTAACGAAAGATCAGGCGAAAATCGAAAGCACGCTCCGAACCCTGAAGGTAACCCGTACAGCAAGCAAACCCTTGCGCCCAAGGCCGGAACCCGCTATAGCCAGTCAAAGTGAGGCGCTGATGAATCATCTGCTGAAAGGAACCTCGATAGCGCGGGATTCAGCCCTTGCCACCGTTGTCCAGCTCTATACGCTCCGTCTCCTGCGCATGAAATCCGTCAAAAAGCAGGCGCCTGCCCGTTGACGCTCTGGCAGGCTGGTAACAGGACGCCTTTCCCTTTACCGCGAACCAGGCCCTCCCCTTAAGGAAAAACAAGCGCAAGAGTAGCAACCCACCCAAAAACAATGCATAGAATGTCGGATTTCTCACATCGACCTTCACCAGCCACCAATAGTGGATCACCCCTCCGGCAGCGGCAAGATAGACGAGCCGATGCAATCGCCGCCAGCGCCTCCCTCCCATCCAACGCACAGCGGCCTTTGGAGAGGTAATCGTCAGTAACAACAAAATCAGGAAGGTAACAAACCCGACGGTAATGAAAGGCCGCTCCTGGATATCCAGCAGGATCTCTCCCCAGAAAAAGGACTGTTCCAACCACAGATAGATCAGCAGGTGCAAAGAGGCATAGAAAAAAGCGAAAAGGCCAAGCATTCGCCGATAACGCACCACGCCATGCCAATCGCTGATTCGCCGCAACGGTGTAACAGCCAAAGTAATCAGCAGGAACCGTAGGGCCCAAATACCGCTTTCCCGCATGATGGCTTCGACAGGATTGGCTCC
>Ga0256914_1000819_pt1 | contig 29956 bp, 28 predicted proteins | sample HulkmetaG_FD_191571 | JGI IMG/M metagenome (GOLD analysis project Ga0256914, IMG submission 191571) | Hydrothermal chimney microbial communities from Main Endeavour vent field at the Juan de Fuca Ridge, Pacific Ocean - Hulk | ecosystem: Environmental > Aquatic > Marine > Hydrothermal vents ... | reverse complement strand
TATTCGCGACCTCAAATCTAGGTTTAGGTGATTACCATAATTGGTACTGCGTGAAGAATTTTTATATAATTCGCACTGATTATATAAGAGTTGGTTGGATAATAGCTTTTTTGATAGTTTTTAAATGGCTATTCTAAGGCTATCTTCTATCCAACCATGACGCAAATATAGGTGCAAAAAACACACTTTAGGAGTAACCAATGAAGGTTAGACCATCAGTAAAAAAAATGTGTGATGATTGTAAGATAATCAAGCGAAAAGGTATCGTAAGAATCATCTGCAAAAATCCAAAACATAAACAAAGACAAGGATAAGCATGGCACGTATATCAGGTGTTGATTTACCTAAGAAAAAAAGAGTTGAGTACGGACTAACTTATATCTATGGTATAGGTCTTCATAGTTCAAGATTGATTCTTGATGCAACAGGTATTGACTATAATACAAGAGTTTTTGAGTTGACAGGAGCACAAGCTGCTGCTATCCGTAATGAGATTACTGAAAATTTCATGGTGGAAGGTGATCTTAGAAAAAAAGTTACTATGGATATCAAAGGTCTTATGGACTTGGGCTCTTATAGAGGACTTAGACACAGACGTGGTTTACCATGTAGAGGTCAAAAAACTAAGACAAATGCTAGAACTCGTAAGGGTAAAAGAAAAACTGTTGGCGCAGCATAAGCGAGGATTGATTAATGGCTAAGAAAAAAGCAAAAAAGAATATTGCTAAAGGTGTAGCATACGTTGCTGCTACCTTTAATAATACAGTAATTACCGTGACCGATGAGATGGGAAATGTTCTTGCTTGGAGTTCTGCTGGTTCTTTAGGATTTAAAGGAAGCAAGAAGTCAACTCCATTTGCAGCAACAGAAGCTGTAGCTGATGCAATGGCAAAAGCGATGGAACATGGAATCAAAGAGGTTGGAATCAAAGTTCAAGGTCCAGGTTCGGGTAGAGATACTGCTGTTAAAGCGATTGGTGCAACAGAGGGTATTAGAGTAGCATGGTTAAAAGATATTACTCCACTACCACACAACGGTTGTAGACCACCTAAACAGAGAAGAGTTTAATCACTAACGTGATTACTTATAATTAATAGAATAATTTAAAGGTAAACAGATGGCAAGATATAGAGGTCCAGTTGAAAAACTAGAGCGAAGACTTGGTGTTGATCTCGGTTTAAAAGGTGAGAGAAGACTAGCAGGTAAATCAGCTTTAGAAAAGAGACCATACCCACCGGGGCAACATGGTCAACGTAGAACAAAATTGAGTGAATATGGTGAGCAACTTCAAGAGAAGCAAAAAGCCAAGTTCATGTACGGTGTAAGTGAAAAGCAGTTTAGAGCATTGTTTGCTGAAGCTAAAAGACAAGAGGGGAATACAGGTTCACTCCTTATTCAACTTCTTGAGCAAAGACTTGACAACGTAGTTTACAGAATGGGTTTTGCAACAACCAGAAGATTTGCAAGACAACTTACAAACCACGGGCATATTCTTGTTGATGGGAAAAGAGTAGATATTCCTTCATTTAGAGTAAAAGCTGGTCAAAAAATTGAGATTAGAGAAAAAAGTAAAGCAAATACACAAGTAGTGAGAGCTATGGAATTAACCAACCAAACTGGTATGGTTGAGTGGGTAGATGTTGAAAAAGAGAAACTTTTTGGTATCTTTACAAGAATTCCAAACAGAGATGAAATCTCAATCCCAGTAGAAGAGCGTTTAATCGTCGAACTTTACTCTAAGTAGTAGTTAATCAAAAAAGGCAAAGAATGAAAAAAATTAAAATAGCACCGTCACTTCCTGAAAATGTGGAAGTGAATGAGCTTGGTGAAAATCGATCTGAAGTTATTGCCTATCCTTTTGAGAGTGGTTACGCTATCACCCTTGCACATCCATTAAGAAGACTTGTACTTGGTTCTTCTGTTGGGTATGCTCCTATCTCTATCAAGATAGAGGGTGCGGCACATGAGTTTGATAGTGTTCGTGGTATGCATGAAGATGTTGCTGTGTTTATTATTAATCTTAAAAATATCCGTTTTAAACTACAAAAGGGTGTTGAGAAACAAGAAGTTACTTATAGCTTTAGAGGTCCAAGAGAGATTACCGCTGCTGATTTGATAACCGAAGAGGTAGAGATAGTTAATCCTGAGACATTTTTAGCCACACTAAATGAAGATGCTGAGTTAAACTTTACAGTGATTATTGCACAAGGGTTAGGGTATGTTCAGAGTGAAGATTTGAGAGATGAAGTAGCTGATGATGCTATTGCTCTTGATGCATTCTTTACTCCTGTCAAGAAGTGTAACTATGAGATTGCAAGTGTTTTGGTTGAGGATAATCCTAACTATGAGAAGATTACTTTTGATATCGAAACAGATGGTCAAATCTCACCTGTAAATGCGTTTACTAATGCTTTGGAGACAATGTATAAGCAACTCTCTGTCTTTAATGGTGTTCTTGATGTTGAAATCAATGCAAAGCCTGTTAAGCGTAGCAATGATGATATTGAGATTAAAGCCTATTTAGACCAGATTGATGCTTTGGGCTTAAGTGCACGTTCGTTTAACTCACTAGACAGATCAGGTATTAAGTATTTAGGGGAACTAATACTTATGAGTGCTAATGAGATTAAAAACATTAAGAACCTTGGAAAGAAATCACTTGATGAGATAGCGGATTGTTTAGAGACGCTTGGTTACGGTGAAGATTTTGAACTACCAGAGAACACAAGAATGAGTCTTGTAAAGAAAATAGAGCAGTTAAAAGAAAGCTCAGAACGAAAGGAAGATAAATGAGACATAAGCATGGATACCGTAAACTGAGCAGAACCTCTTCTCACAGAGCGGCATTATTGAAAAATCTATCTATCGCTCTTATTAAAGCAGGAAGAATTGAAACTACTCTTCCAAAAGCAAAAGAGCTTAGTAGATATTTTGAAAAGTTAATTACAAAAGCAGCAAGTGGCGAAAATGCACACAGAGCTGTTTTTGCACTGTTACAGGACAAAGCTTGTACCAATAAAATGGTAATTGAAGTAGCTCCTGAGTATGCAGAACGTAAGGGTGGTTACACAAGAATCATCAAAACACGTATGCGTAGAGGTGATGCAGCACCAATGGCAATTATCGAACTCGTATAGTTGTATTTCTTCTGAGTTTCCCTATTTTGTGGGAAACTCTACTCTCTTAAAATTTTATTAATTATTAAAACTATATCTTTATTATCATCTATTTTTTATAGTTGTGATAAATAATAACACTTTAATTTTTTTTTAAAAAAAAATTCATTATAATATATAAGTTTTAAATATTTAAATTAAAATCATAATATTATTTAATATTAAATAATATTAATCAAAAGGAGTTTAAGATGGAAGCAGGAACGATTGTTTTAGTTGTGGTTATGGTTATGGTGGTATTGCCTTTTTTTAGGGCGGAGAAGAGAGAGTCAGATATAGGTATTAGACTCTTAAAGTTGTAAGTGTAAAATATATATGCTAGGCTGTTTAAACTTTGTATCTTTTTTAAGTATCTTTTTTAAAGGGTACAGGGTTTATTTGATAGAAGAAACATCTCTCTCTTCAATTTTCAATCATAAATCACCATTAATATCTTTTTTTAAATTTTATTATACTACTATTGAGTATTTATTATCAAAAATAGTTTTATATAAGATATAATTAACTAATTTTATTATAAATACAAGTCTATATAAGGTATACTGTATCATAAATAATATTGCTTAAAAAGGATAAGAATGAGTAGTAATATAAAAAAAGAGCCTTATGTGGTTAAAGATGTTGCAGGGAAGCTAGGTCAATCTTTTTTAAAAAATCCACTAACCGCTGTTTTAGGAATTGTTATTTTGGCATTGGGGTGGATTTCACTGACCACCATGCCAAGAGAAGAGGATCCACAGATTGCTATCTCAGGTGGAGGGGTGATTGTTGCGATGCCAGGTGCTACACCACAGGAGATTGAGAATGTCATCTCAAAGCCCTTGGAGACAAAACTTCGAGAGATTCAGGGAATAGAACACGTTTACAGTATGTCGATGGAGAATGTTGGTATTGTTAATGTCATGTATTTTATTGGTGAGGACAGAGAAGACTCGAATTTAAAATTGTATGATAAAGTAATGCAGAATATGGATCAAATGCCAAAAGGGGTTATGCCTCCTGTCATTAAGCCGTTTGATATTGATATTGATGTTCCTATTGTAACGGTTGCATTTTATCAAGCAGAGGATTCAAAACTCTCCCTTATTGAGTTTACAGAGAAGATACGGGCGTTAGACCATGAGCTTGGCGGGGTTGATAATGTTGCTAAAACAAAACTGCATGGAGCGCATAAAGCACAATACAATGTTAAAATAGATGTTAATAAACTTACAGGGTATCATCTCTCTATGGGACAGGTGATGATGGCGATAAAGCAATTTTCAGCCAATGCCCCGAATATTAAAGGGAGAACCAATAATGGTCAATTAATTAAGTTTGGAATTGCACATGCCATTAACAGTATAGATGATATTAAAGATATCATGGTATCTCGATATCGAGATAAACCTCTCTATCTTAGTGATATTGCTTTTATTGAAGAGGGTATTGATGAGCAAAATTTTCAAGAGGTAGAGTTTATCCATCGACCTGATAATGATAGCTCAAAAGCATTAACGAAAAGTGTACCTCAAATTACACTCTCTATCTCTAAACTGGCAGGAACGAATGCTGTTTTTACAGCAGAAGATATTGTGGCTCTTATTGAGAAGTATGAGGATGAGTTTAAAGAATTGGGGATTGAGTATAAGATAACAAGAAACTATGGAGAACGTGCCAATGAAGCCGTTGATGAGTTGATGCATCACCTTCTTATCACCATTCTTATTATTGCATTGATGTTGGTCTTTGCTTTGGGTTGGAGAGAGTCGCTTATTGTTACCTTCTCTGTCCCTGCTATTTTGGCAATTACGCTATTTATTGCACATATGACTGGGCAGACGATGAACAGGATTACACTCTTTGCCTTTCTGCTCTCCTTGGGACTCTTGGTGGATGCCGCAATTATTGTGATTGAAAACATACACCGTCACCTGCATGAAGAGGGGGCAGGAGACAGAGAGATGGAGGAGATATTGGTCGAAGCGACCGATGAAGTAGGAGGACCTACTAACATTGCAACCTTGGCGATTATTATGACCATGGTACCAATGGCATTTGTTGGGGGAATGATGGGGTCATTTATGAAGCCGATTCCTTACAATGTTCCTGTAGCACTTTTTGCTTCCTTGGTTATTGCCTATATATTTACACCTTATTTGAGTTTAAAACTTTTGAAAAAACCAGAACCTACCAAGCCTCTTGAGCTTGAACAGGATGACGACAATAAAGGGGAGAAGTAGATGAAAAAATTTGAAGATTTAATTTTTTGGATTCTAAACAGCAGTTTTAGAAAAAATATGATAATAGTTCTAACAATTATAGCATTTTTTGCCTCACTACTGATGTTTCCATCAGGAGGAGTCTTGGCACGTATGTTACCAGGAAAAAGTAGTACAACATTTTCTATCTATGTAGATACACCTACAGGAAGCTCAATTGAGAAGACGAGAAAAGTAACCGAGTGTATTATTGATAATCTAAGAGCAGAGAAGTCTATTTTAGATATCTCTATCTTTTATGGACAGGGAATTCCTTTGGATTATGCAGGTTTGGTCAAAGGCTCCATTATGAAGCGTACTGAAAATGTAGCAGAAATTTTGATAAACTTAACCCCTACACATGATAGAGATGAGCCCTCTTTTTTGATGGTGAGTAGATTGCGTCCTGTGATACAAAAGAGCTGTCAGTCAATTGTTCCAAATACTGTTATTAAACTTATTGAACAACCAGCAGGACCTCCTACTTTGGCACAGATTGTTGTTGAGGTTCATGGTGAGAATCTTGATAAAATACGACAATTATCTGTGGATGTTGCGAATATTTTAACTAACACAAAAGATTTGGTTGATATTGATATTATGGCAGATGATGAGTATAATACTTATAAATTGATTCCTAATATTAGAAAAATTGCAGATGAATCACTGGGGATAGAGCAGGTTAATAATATTCTTTATCTTGCGTTTGAGGGGATGGTTGTTGCAACCAAGAACTCTAAAGATAGCTTGGTTCAGATTCCTATATTTTTGGTCTTAGACAATAAGAGTAGACGGTTAAATGAAGATACTACGGAGGCAATTTATAAAAAAATTGAGGGTTTAAAATTGATGAACAGAATAGGAGAACAGATTTCTGTAGCAGAGATTGTAAGCATTGAGAAAGTAAAATCAATCCCCTCTATTATGCACAAAAATTTAAAGCGAATGGTTAATGTTATTGCTGAGACAGATAATGTCTCTCAGGTCTATCCATTGCTAGAGGCTCGTGCAACCATGATGGAGTATTTTAAAAAAGAGTATATCGTGGAGACAGTACCCTTCTCAACCTATATGTTTGATTTGGAGCTGACCGATAAAGAGACAGGTGAAAAATTCTTGTTGCGTTGGGATGGGGAGATGAAAGTAACCTTGGATACCTTTAGAGATTTGGGTGCTGCGTTTATTGCTGCATTGGTACTTATCTTCTTTTTATTGGTAATTTACTATAAAAGTTTTGCACTAAGTGGTATTATTTTAGGAGGTTCATTCCTCTCACTTATTGGCGTTATTTTAGGGCATTGGGTTGCTGATATGGTTACGGTTAATACGTTCTTTTTAACAGCTACCTCTCTTATTGGATTTATTGCACTGATGGGAATATCATCGCGTAACTCACTTCTGCTTATTGATTTTGCTATGGCATTGATTAATGACCTTGGCATGGAGAAGAGAAGAGCCATTGCACACGCATCAGCCACCCGTGCAATACCTATCTTTTTGACTGCTATTGCAATTATCTTAGGTTCTGCACTACTTGCGAGTGACCCTATTTTTGGTGGTCTTGGTGTGGCATTGATTTCTGGTACGGTAGCGGCTGTTTTTGTATCACTGCTTTTTGTTCCTGTACTGATGGACAATACCAAAGCGATGGATAAAAAAGAGGAGGAGTAATCTTCTCTTCTCATCAGAAAGGTAGATGATGAGAACAATTATAAAACACCTATTGTTGATGTCTCTTTTATTGGTAGGGATTGCTATTTACTTTTTAAAAACAGATAAGGGGCATTTAACTTTGGGAGTTTTAATTGAAGATTATCTCTCCACACATACTTATAATAAGATAAAAGTACTCTCATTTAATCTGGAAAACTATCCCTACATTGTGTTAGAGTTACAGCTTAATGAGACAGCAAACATAATATTAAAAGGGGAGTTGAGTAGCTATCATATTGATATGAACTATCATCTTCGAGGAGAGGAGTTACATTTTAATGATTTTCATCTAAAGGAGAGAATAGATGTTAATGGAACACTATTCGGTGCTTTCTCCTCTTTAAAAATTACAGGGGAAGGAGAGGTTTTTGAAGGAGATGTGAAATACAGTTTGACCAGTGTTCCTCATAGTATTAAAGAGATGAACATAGAGATGAGAAGAGTAAATATCAAGAAGATGTCTATTTTTTTAGAGGAGAAGAGTGTTTTAAATGGTCTTGCCAATATTGATGCTCATTTTGGTTTTTTTTCAAAATATGCCAAAGAGGGACAAGCAGAGATATATATGCAGAGTGCCTCTTTTTCTCACATCAAAGAGAATTTGCCTTTTATTTTAAATGCAACTATTGATTTTCAAGGTGTGGAGTATCTTTATCGTGCAGATATGGATGCAGATATTGGTAGGATTGTCTTTAGAAATGGATATTATCACGATGGAAAACAGATAGCAACAGGGGAGTATAAACTATATTTAAAAGATATAGCAGATGTAAAAAAACTCTTAAATCATAGTTATCAAGGAGCGTTTGAGACGAGTGGAACAGTCACTTATGATACCCGTAGTAAGTTAATGGAGGTACGAGGTAAGACGGGTCAATTTGGAGGAGAATTGTCCTATCTTTATAAAGATGAGTATCTTGATATGAGACTAAAAAAGGTCTCTTTGAAACGTATACTAGAGCAACTATCTTATCCTCTACTTTTTGTATCGAAGATTGATGGTAGGATACAGTTTAACATAAAAGATAAGAGAGTATTTATTAATACGGATTTAAAAGATACCCATTTTGTACGAAGTAAACTGACTGATATTATTTATGAAAAAACCTCTATAGATATTTTAACAGAGGTTTATGATAAAAGCTCTTTTGCAGGGGGGTATCAAAACTCTATATTATCTTCAACATTGAAAATTGATAATGGTAAAAATCATATTTATTTGACAGATACGACATTGAATGTTGCCAATAGTGAACTTAGTTCTAAGTTTGAGATAAAGATAGAAGGAGAAGAGTTGTTAGGGAAAATTTATGGTACGATAGATGAGGTTAAAGTATGGATTGATAAAGAAAGATTTATAGAGTATCAAGCAGATAAATATTTAAGTGATTGGTTTAGAACAGCAAGATAACAGTTTAAGTTATTTAAAATGTAAAGAAAATAAACATATAAGAAATAATTATGAATAAAAATTATAAGAAAGGTAGTTTTTAAATAGAATTTGTTATTATCTTATATAATGAGGACTAAAAAATGAAAATGATGAAAAATATACTGCTATCTGTTATACTTCTATGTGTAACATTTAGTGCCGTAAGTGCAAAAAAATATGATGATGACGAGTCTTATTGGGATAAATTTACAGACTTAATTCCTACGGATAGAATAGATACAATACTCTCTGATATTTCAGATGAATTAGATATTGATGATAAAGAGGAGTCTATGGTAGACAGTCTAGAGGATTCTCTTCCTGATATTATTAGTAAACCTGCATCGTATGCGGTCAAGTCTGCTTCTGATATGATGAGAGCCACACTGGCAAATGATAAAGATATTGACAAGTTGGCAGAAGAAGATTTGAAAAAAATGGATGATAATCAGACCATTGCCCCAGATATTGACCAATACTATATCGACTTATTAAAGGTGATGAAAAAAATTGATATCCCTGATGATTTAAAACTGGATGTAAAAGTTTACCTCAATCCTTTTTTATATATATTTACGATGTCCAATGGGGCGATTCGTGTCAACAGTGGGATTATTGAAAAGTTTAATGATGATGAGTTACTATTTTTGATGGCACATGAGATAGCACACCTCAAAGAGAAAGATTATAAGAGTAGTTATCGAAAAGCCCATGCGATGTTTGCATTGGAGAATGCGATTAATATGAGTGGCGAGATAGTAGCTTCGGCATCCAATGGTGTGCTAGAGAGTGTTACTTCTAGTATGAGAAAATCTAGATTTCAAAAAGATGCAGAGTTTACAGCAGATGAGTATGCGATTAAAGTGTTACGAAAGAACGGGATTAAGAAAAAAATAGCTGTGGATGTTTTAGAGTACCTTCAATATATGAACGCACCACTTTTAAAGCTTCACCCAACAGGATATGAACGAATCAAGCATATAAAAGATGATCTTTAGTATTTACATTTAAAGATTCTTGGCTTTGCATTTTTTACTGAAAGAATCCAAAGTCTATTAATAATAGCATAGCAGAGTGTTGATATCCCTACGGAGTAAGGAATGGTTCCTATATAGAGTGGTATAATAATCTCATCCCAGTTGTTACTAAACCAGTCCAGTGTCATCTCTATGCCCTCTAATCCCTCTTTCCCCAATAAAAAATTACCAGTTTGATACTCCATATAGTACATAAACGGCATAGTAAGTGGGTTACTAAGCCAAACCATGGAGATGGCAATGGGAACATTAAATTTAAAAAAAGGTGTCATTGCCAAAACAGCTAACATCTGCATGGGCATGGGGATAAAGCCCCAAAAAAGACCTAAAAATATACCAACTGAGATAGATTTTCTATTGATAGAAAGATATTCTCTGGGAATATTATACTTTTTAATAAAAGCATTAAGTTTGATATTAGAACCTTTTTTTTTGAATAATTGTCTTATCATGAAAGAGTCACACTCCTTTAATTTACTGTATTGTAAAACGAACTTTATTATAGTTTATTTAAAAGTGTGAAATAAAGTAAGAATATGAAAATTGGTTTGATACAAAAGAGGCTATAGCCCTCTTGACAAAAGTTTAAATATAATGTATATTTAGAGTAATATATGAATTTAAGGAGAAGCAGTGCTTCCATTTACAGATGAAGAGTTAAGACCAATTGTAGAAGAGCGTCTTGAAAAAGCGAGTGTTTGGATAAAAAAAGATGGAGGAGATGTTACGCTGATAGATATCGTAAATGGTACAGTTTTTGTTCAATTGCAAGGGGCGTGTGTTGGTTGTGGTAGTTCAGGAACCACCATTAAGTTTGGAATCGAAAAAGAGATGAAGACGTTTATTCACCCAGAGATAACGGTAATGAATGTTCCCCATGGTTGGGAAGACAAGTTAGATCAATTAGGATAAATTATGGCAAAAATAAGCATTAGTAGACTACTAACACGGGCTGAGAATCAGTTTTCATTAGGGAAATATAACGATGCTTTGACGACATATGGACTATTATTAAAAGCAGATGCTACTCATAGAGTGGCAAAAATAGGGGTCTATCTTTGTGATATAGGATTGGATAATAGCGATGAGGCTCAAGCACTTTTTGACTATTATCAGATTATAAAAGGTGAAGAGAGAGATGCTGAAGAGGTAATGGAGAATCTTATTGCCACACTAGATAGTAGTAAAAGTCAACTCTCAGAGATATTAACACCCATAGAGGATAAAATTGAGTATCAAGATGGTATCCGTTATGAGGACTTTCTAAAATTTGTAGAGCAACGGGGTGATTTCAATAAAGCATTTGAAGATGTGATGTTCTCTACCAAGGTTATTTTAAAAGGTAAAGAGGAGTATGTACTCTTTATTACTGAGCTGATAAGCCAAGGGCAACATAAATTAGCCGAACACTTTTTGGACTCCATGACCAATACTTTTGGAAAAGACCAAGATATTTATAAACTTTATCATAAGTTAAAAGAGCAGTAATATTAAACTAAGAATATTAAGATTAAAAAAGAGAGAAACGTGAAAATAGATTATAATTTAGATGGACATAAGTATATTACTGATAATAGCAAAGCGATATCTGAGGATACACTATTTCTATTAACGGCTCAAAATAGAAAATATTTTGAAGCACTAGATTCAAAACCTATGGTTATTACCCCTCAAGAGCTTATTGGTAAATGGGAATTAGAAGAGATGAGGGTTGTTGGTGTTACAGGAACAAATGGCAAAACTACAGTGACTGCGGGTATCTACTCATTTTTATTGGATTTGGGTGAGGGTGTTGCTCTGCTCGGTACACGAGGGTTCTTTGCGAATGAGGAGAGAGTAGGGGAGAAGAGTATGACCACCCCCTCTATTTTTGAAATTTTAAACTACATAAAAATAGCCAAAGAAAAAAACTGTCATTATTTTGTAATGGAAGTAAGTTCTCATGCCATCGACCAAGAGCGAATTGAGGGAATAACCTTCGCCCTTAAAATTCATACCAATGTGACCAGTGATCATCTCGATTATCATGGAACGGTTGAAGAGTATAGAAGAGTAAAAAGTCTATTTTTTGCTGATGAATCTCCAAAACTTCTGAACAAAGATGATATCAAAAGTATCACTTATAATCCAAAAAATGCACAGAGTTATGGTGTGGATGAACCTGCAACCTTTAAAGTTCAAGCATTTGCTCTAAAGTATGGAATCACAGCAGGGATTAAACATATGCAAAAAGAGGTGACATTTCACTCACCAATGGTAGGGCTTTTTAACCTTTTTAACCTAATGGCTGCTGTTGGTGCTGTTACGATGTTAACGGGAAAAGATGTAGAAGAGGTCTGTAAAGTGGTAGAGAACTTTGCAGGAGTAGCAGGTCGTATGGAGGTGGTAAGCACCACACCTTTAGTAATTGTCGATTTTGCACATACCGATGATGGAATGTTACAAGTACTTGATAGCATGAAAGATAGAGACATCTCTGTGGTATTCGGAGCAGGTGGAAACCGTGATGGAGGAAAAAGAGCCAGAATGGGAGCCGTGGCTGCAAAATTTGCAAAAAAAGTCTATGTGACCAACGACAATCCACGTGATGAAGAGGCAGAGCAGATTATCAAGGAGATACTCTCAGGAATCCAAGACCAAAGCTATACAAGAGCAATGGTAGATAGAGCCTTTGCGATTTCCGAAGCTCTCAAAGAGTTAGAAGAGCATGAGGTGCTTATGATTTTAGGAAAAGGTGATGAGGATACAATGGAGATAAAAGGTAAAAAAATCCATTTTGATGACCGTGAAGTGGTTCGGGCTTTGTTGGCTCAAATGGACTTTTCTACTCATCAATAATATAGGTAATCTCCGTTCTATTTTTTTTAGTCTGAATCTCTTTTATCGCAAGGTTTTTTATAGAGAGATTCATAAACTCCTCTAAACTATTAATCCCTGCTTTGGCAACTTCTCTTAAGACAATACCTCGATAGGCTTTTGCCCAATGACTGATTACTTTTCCATCTTTTATAAATTTGAGAGTGGTATAATTTTTGGTTGGTTTATAAAACTTATCATAAAATATAGCCCGTAAATCTAAAATATCCTCATCTTGTAGATACACCTCCATTAAATGGCTCTGTTCTTTATAGAGCTTTTCAGGTTTTATCTCTCCAATGGCTTCACCTTGTTTGAGTCGATATTCAGGAATCATATCATCTGCTTTTAAAAACCCAAAAAGATTAGAGCATAAGATAACATTTTTATCAATATAGCTCTTTTCTATACTCTCTAAACCATTATAGTCAAGATACTCAAAGGCAACACCTGTGTATCTCTCTATACTTTTCATGGTTAACTCATGAGTAATATCTCTGTTATGATAATTTATATCAACCTCTTTTTTTAAGCCAAACATCTTTGAAAGCTCTTGGAGGTTATTTTTTTGTAAAATATTCATATAGCCATGTAAAATCTTTTTTCTTTTAGAGGTGAGTTCTGAAAAAAGTAGAGAATTTAAATCAAAGTTTTGCGTTCCACCTTGTTTTTTTGTTTCGCTAGGGGCTAGAAGAATTTTCATAAAAAAGCCTTTTTTAGTGGATTATAGCGAATTTTAAAGAATTTTAACTTTTTTTATAAAAACCCTTGACATAAATATATTTTTTGTCTATAATGCGACTCCATTTAAACGATGACTTAAAAAAAATCTTTAAATGAATGGTGCTGATGTAGCTCAGTTGGCTAGAGCAGCTGATTTGTAATCAGCAGGTCGGGGGTTCGAGTCCCTTCATCAGCTCCATTAAAATTTTATCAGTGTTTGACCAGAAATATACATTATATGGTGAGTTACTCAAGTGGCCAACGAGGGCGGATTGTAAATCCGCTGACTACGTCTTCGAAGGTTCGAATCCTTCACTCACCACCATGTATTATTTAATAGTTGCGGGAATAGCTCAGTGGCTAGAGCCCCTGCCTTCCAAGCAGGATGTCGCGAGTTCGAATCTCGTTTCCCGCTCCAATATTAAAGCAATCTGGAAGCTGGTGTGAAAATTTTTAAACTACTTTCACATTACCGATCAAAATCAATCACTTATTAAAATTATATCATACTTTTGTAAAAAATATGCCCATATGGCTCAGGGGTAGAGCACTTCCTTGGTAAGGAAGAGGTCGTGAGTTCAAGTCTCACTATGGGCCCCACCGAAAATATATGGACAAAAATGTTATAAAACGTCATTTTATAATATTTTTGTCCATATTGTTATGGTATTAAAGCAATATACAGTTATGTCTGATATAATGTCGGCAAAATTTAAGAATTAAAACTTAGGAGAAACAGATGGCTAAAGAAAAATTTGAACGAACCAAACCACATGTTAACATTGGTACAATTGGTCACGTTGACCACGGTAAAACTACACTAACAGCGGCAATTACTGCTGTTCTTGCAACTAAAAACAACTCAGCTTTTATGGATTATGATGCAATTGATAATGCACCAGAAGAGAGAGAAAGAGGAATTACCATTGCTACTTCTCACGTTGAGTATGAAACTGAGGGTAGACACTATGCTCACGTAGATTGTCCAGGTCACGCCGATTACGTTAAAAACATGATTACAGGTGCTGCTCAAATGGATGGTGCTATTCTTGTTATTGCTTCTACTGATGGACCAATGGCTCAAACTAGAGAGCATATCCTTCTCTCTAAGCAAGTTGGTGTACCTTATATTGTTGTATTCTTAAACAAAGAAGATCAACTTGATGATGAAGATAAAGAAGAGATGTTAGAGCTTGTAGAGATGGAAGTTCGTGAGCTTCTTGAAGAGTATGATTTTCCAGGTGACGATACACCAATCGTAGCTGGTTCTGCATTCCAAGCACTAGAAGAGGCAAAAGCTGGTACTCTAGGAGAGTGGTCTAATAAAATTATTGCACTTATGGATGCTGTTGATGAGTATATCCCTGAGCCAGTAAGAGAAACTGATAAAGATTTCCTTATGCCAATCGAAGATATCTTTACAATTCAAGGTCGTGGTACTGTTGTAACTGGTAAAATTGACAGAGGTCAAGTTTGCGTTGGTAATGCAGTTGAAATTGTTGGAATTAGAGACAACCAATCAACTACTGTAACTGGTGTTGAGATGTTTAGAAAAGAGATGGATTGTGGTCTTGCTGGAGATAACTGTGGTGTTCTTATCAGAGGTATCGACAAAGATGCAGTTGAAAGAGGTATGGTTCTTTGTAAGCCAGGATCAATAACTCCTCACTCTAAGTTTACAGCTGAGGTTTATATCCTTAAAAAAGAAGAGGGTGGTAGACATACTCCATTTTTTAACAACTATAGACCACAGTTCTACGTAAGAACAACAGATGTTACTGGTTCAATTACTCTTGGTGAGGGTGTTGAAATGGTAATGCCTGGTGATAATGTTACTATTACTGTTGAACTTATCAACCCAGTTGCTCTTGAACAAGGTACCAAGTTTGCTATCCGTGAAGGTGGTAGAACTGTTGGTGCTGGTGTTGTTGCTGAAATCGTTGAGTAGTAAAAATTATAAAAGAGTTTAACTCTTTTATAATATTCTGTAGGAGAAACTAATGAGAGAAACAATTCACTTAGGTTGTGAGAAATGTACAAGACGTAACTATCACACTACTAAGAACAAAAGAAACACTGCTGAAAAGATTGCTTTGAAAAAGTATTGTAAGTGGTGTAAGTGTCATACTACACATAAAGAGATGAAACTATAATTGAGTTTCAAAGATACCCATAAAGGGTATCTCTACAAATTATGTAGGGGTAGCCCTTGTGGTTATCCTTTTATATTCTTAGGCCAATAGCTCCAACGGTAGAGCACCGGATTCCAAATCCGGGTGCTGGGGGTTCGAATCCCTCTTGGCCTGCCACAATTAAAAGGTAATTATAAAATGGAAAAATTAACAACATATTTTTCGCACGTAAAATCAGAGATTCAAAAAGTTATATTTCCAACAAAAACACAAATAAGACAGGCATTTGTTGCTGTTTTCATTGTCGTAACTGTTATATCAATCTTCTTAGCACTTGTCGATATGTTAATGTCCTCAATCGTTAAAGCGGTAGTAGGTAGTTAAGATGGAAGAGATGGAGTTTCATTGGTATGCCATTCAGGTTTATTCAGGAAGTGAATTAGCTGTAAAAAAAGGGATTGAACTCTTAGCAGTTGAAAATGGAATTGAAGATAGGGTAAAGAGTATCATCGTTCCAACTGAAGAGGTGATTGAAGTTAAAAATGGTGAGAAAAAAATTACAGAGAGGGTACTCTATTCTGGTTATGTTTTTGCTCATGTGAGTTTAAATACAAGCCTATGGCATCAAGTTCAATCTCTGCCTCGTGTATCACGTTTTATTGGAGAAGGTAAAACAGCAACACCCTTAAGCGAAGCAGATATTAAAGTTATTCTTGAGAAAATGGAGAACAAAGCGGCTCCTAAACCAAAAGTTGACTTTGAAGATGGAGAGATGGTTCGTATTGTTGAAGGTCCATTTGCAAACTTTACAGGAATGGTAGAGGAGTATGACCTAGACCATGGGAAGTTAAAGCTTAACGTCTCTATTTTTGGAAGAAATACTCCTGTAGAGATACTCTTTACACAAGTAGAAAAAATTATATAATAAATTATAGAGGTAATCTTTTAGATTGCCCACACAGAAGTTTCGATGAAGTTTCAATAATAAAAATATTATATTTTTATTATTGAAGTTTTTATTTTTTGAAAATAAACGACTATTTAATCTAAGGAGACAATGATGGCAAAAAAAGTAACTGAAAAGTTTAAAATGATGATTCCTGCTGGATCTGCTAATCCATCACCACCAGTAGGACCTGCTCTTGGTCAACGTGGTGTTAATATTATGGAATTCTGTAAAGCATTTAACGAAAGAACAAAAGACAAAATGGGTTTCAAAATTCCTGTTGAAGTAACTGTTTATGCGGACAGAAGCTTTACTTTTGAGACAAAGCAACCACCTGCATCGGAGCTTATTCTAAAAGCTGCAAATATTAAAAGTGGTTCTGATAACCCTCTTAAAAATAAAGTTGCCTCGTTAACAAAAGCTCAGATTGATGAGATTGTTGAGAAAAAAATCTCTGATTTAAATACAGACGATAAAGAGATGGCATCAAAAATTATTATGGGTACTTGTAGAAGTATGGGTGTTGATATTACTGAGTAATATCGATTTTGAACTAATGACCACTAATTAGTGGGAGATTTTTATATCGTGGAGAGTATAGATGGCAAAAAAAGTAAATAAAAAAAGAGCAGCGCTCTTAGAGAAAATAGAAGTAGAGAAGAAGTACTCTGTAGATGAAGCTACAGTACTTCTTGGAGATTTAAAATCAGCTAAGTTTGATGAAACTGTAGAGATTGCATTAAACTTAAATGTTGACCCAAGACACGCAGACCAAATGCTTAGAGGTTCAGTGGTTCTTCCAAATGGTACAGGTAAAGTGGTAAGAGTTGCTGTATTTGCAAAAGATGATAAGGCTGATGAAGCACGAGCAGCAGGTGCTGACTTGGTTGGTTCTGATGAGCTTATTGATCAAATTAAAGAGGGTATAATTAATTTTGATACGGTAATTGCAACGCCTAACATGATGGGAACACTTGGAAAAGTAGCCAGAATTTTAGGACCAAAAGGTTTAATGCCTAACCCTAAAACAGGTACAGTTACTATGGATGTTACCAAAGCTGTTACCGAAGCTAAAGGTGGTAAAGTTAACTTTAGAACTGATAAAAAAGGTAATATCCATGCAGGTATTGGAAAAGTATCTTTTGGTGCAGAGAAAATTAAAGAAAATTTAGAGACTTTTGTTCAGATAATTAACAAAGTTAAACCAGCATCAGCAAAAGGTAGATATATCTTAAATGGTGCGTTATCATTAACTATGAGTCCTGCTGTAACACTTGATACAGCTGAACTTATGGATATGAAAGCCAAAGCGTAAGAGTTTAAAGCTTAGAGCATCATTTTTGATGCTCTTTCCTTTATGCTTAGCATATAATAATCTAGGTTGAAGATAATTGGGGCGAGAGCTTAATAGAAAACTTTGAAAAAAGTTTGTTAATAGAAGTCTCTTTCTATTACCCTTTTAGAGATCGAAAGGAGAAAAAATGACTAGAACTGAAAAAGAAGCTATTGTAAATGAACTGACAACTGCTTTTACAGATCAAGGTGCTGTAATTGTTTGTGATTACAAAGGAATGACTGTTGAAGCGTTAGAAGGTGTAAGAGCATTGGCTAGAGAAAATGATGTACAAGTACGTGTTGTAAAAAACACATTGGCCGGAATCGCACTTAAAAATGCAGATTGTGAAGCGATGGAGCTTGTAGATACAAACATCTTTATTTGGGGTGAAGACCAAATTGCTACTTGTAAAGTAGCTGATAAATCTGCGATTGCAAATAAAGAGAACTTTTCTATTAAATCGGGAGTAATTGAGTCAAAAGTAGCTGATTTAGCAACTATTGAAGCGATGGCTAAACTTCCAGGTAGAGAAGAACTTCTTGGTATGTTACTTAATGTTTGGAATGCACCAGTGCAGAACTTTACAATTGGTATGAGTGCATTAGCTGAAAAGCTAGAAGAAGAGGCGTAGATTCGATTTTATCGAACAAATTAAATATTAAAAAATAGAATAATAAAAGGAATTAAAATGGCAACAACTAAAGAAGATGTTTTAGAATTTATCTCAAATATGTCAGTATTAGAGCTTTCTGAGCTAGTTAAAGAGTTTGAAGAGAAATTTGGTGTATCTGCACAAGCTACTGTAGTAGCTGGTGGAGCAGTAGCAGAAGCTGTTGAAGAGCAGACAGAGTTTGATGTAGTTCTTACTGATGCTGGTGCTAAAAAAATCAATGCTATTAAAGTGGTAAGAGCAATTACTGGTCTTGGACTTAAAGAGGCTAAATCAGCTGTTGAAGATGTTCCAACAACTCTTAAAGAGGCTATCTCTAAAGATGAAGCTGAAACAATTAAAAAACAAATCGAAGAAGCTGGTGCTTCTTGTGAGCTTAAATAATTTTTATTTAAATCACGCTGTTCAGATGAGATTTTTTCATCTGAACGAATAACCTATTACGACCCTTTCTTCTACTGCATTAGTAACAGTAGATTATCAGTATAAAATCAACATAATAAAATAAAAACAAGTAAATAAATAGGCTTTTTGGCTATATATATAAGCTATTGTGCAATAGTTTTTTCGTATATCTATACATTCTTAATTAACATAACTATAATAAGGTTTGCCCATGTTAAATTCTTTATATTCTGGAAATAGACTTCGAGTCGATTTCTCTAAGACCCCTCGACAAATCGCTGTTCCTAACTTGCTTCAACTTCAACAGAAATCCTATGATGATTTTTTGATGATAGATGCTAAAAATAGAACCGATTCAACCATTGAAAAAGTATTCCGTTCAGTTTTCCCACTTAATGATCACCAAAATAGATTGACCCTAGAGTATAAAGGGAGTGATATTGTTCAGCCGAAGTATACCATTCGTGAGTGTATGGAACGTGGATTGACCTACTCTGTATCACTTAAAATGAATATCTCTTTGACCATTTGGAACAGAGATGAGAAGACAGGTGAGAAGCTTGACCCAAAAGAGATTAAAGAACAAGCTGTTTATGTAAGAGATATTCCACTTATGACCGACAGAACCTCATTTATCATTAATGGGGTTGAGCGTGTTGTTGTAAACCAGCTTCACCGTTCACCAGGTGTTATTTTTAAAGAGGAAGAGGCGACAACTGTTGAGAATAAACTTATCTACTCTGCACAGATTATCCCAGATAGAGGGTCATGGTTGTACTTTGAGTATGATGCCAAAGATATTCTCTATGCAAGAATTAACAAACGAAGAAAAATCCCTGTAACTATTCTATTTAGAGCATTAGATTATGCCAAAGAGGATATTATGAAACTCTTCTATGAGTCAAAAGAGATCTTCGTAAAAGATAATAGATTTGTGACCAAATTTTCGGTGAAAGAGTTTGCTACACGCGCCCCCTATGAGGTACGTGATCTTAATGGTAATATTGTGGTAGCTGCGGCAAAAAGATTAACAAAGAAAAAAGCTCAAAAGCTTCTTGATGAGGGATTAGAGTGGGTAGAGTATCCTTTGGAAGTATTAATAGAGAGACACCTATCAACCCCGATTATTGACCAGGATAGTGGAGAGGTTCTTTATGATGTGGTTACCTCTCTTGATGAGATTAGACTTAAAAAAATTCTCGATTCAGGAATCGATAGCTTTTTGATTGCAGATGACTTAGCAGAGGGTGCTGATGACTCTATTATCAAATCATTTATTGCAGATCAAGAGGCATTAAGACTGCTTAAGCAGACAGAAGAGATAGAAGATGAAAATCAACTCGCAGCCATTCGTATCTATAAAGTGATGAGACCAGGTGAGCCTGTCACCCCAGAAGCGGCTAAAAACTTCTTGCGTCAACTTTTCTTTGATCCTGAGAGATATGATTTGACTAAAGTTGGTCGTATGAAGATGAACCATAAATTGGGTCTTCATGTTCCTGAGTATGTAACGGTGATGACAGCTGATGACATTATTCATACCGTTAAATATCTTAGTAAAGTTAAAAATGGTTCAGGTCATATTGATGATAGAGACCACCTTGGAAACAGAAGAATTAGAGCCATTGGTGAGCTTCTAGGGAATGAGCTTTATAACGGTCTTACCAAGATGCAAAAAGCAATTCGCGACAAGATGACAACCCTTTCTGGTCAACTTGATGAGTTGATGCCTCATGATTTGGTAAACTCTAAGATGATTACCAATACTATTTTAGAATTCTTCTCGTCAGGGCAGTTGTCTCAGTTTATGGACCAAACTAACCCACTTTCAGAAGTAACCCATAAAAGAAGACTTTCAGCACTTGGTGAGGGTGGTCTTGTTAAAGAGCGTGCTGGTTTTGAAGTTCGGGATGTTCACCCAACTCACTACGGTCGTATCTGTCCAATTGAGACCCCAGAGGGTCAGAATATTGGTCTGATTAACACCCTTGCTACCTATGCAAAAGTAAATGATCTTGGATTTATTGAAGCTCCTTATAATAAAGTTATTGATGGGGTTATTCAAGAGGAGATTGTCTATCTTACAGCAACGCAAGAGGAGGACAGAATTATTGCTCCTGCGTCAACAAAAGTTATTGACAGAACGATTGTTGATGACCTTATTGAGACCCGTTGTAATGGAGAGATTCTTTTAAATGAGACCAAAAAAGTTTCATTGATTGATATCTCACCACTCATGGTTTCAGGTTCAGCGGCAGCCCTTATTCCTTTCTTGGAACACGATGATGCCAACCGTGCATTGATGGGGTCAAACATGCAACGTCAGGCAGTGCCATTGCTTAAAACTGATGCTCCTGTGGTAGGAACAGGGATGGAGGCGGTTGTAAGTCGTGATGCATGGGAGTCGGTCAAAGCAAAGAGAGCAGGGCGTGTTGAGAAGGTTGATTCTAAAAATATCTATATCTTAGGTGAAGATGAGGGAGGTGTCTATATTGACCATTACCCAATGGAAAAAAATATGCGTACCAACCAAAATACCACCTTTACCCAATCTCCAACAGCAAAGCTTGGTGATGTGGTGAAAGAGGGTCAAGTTATTGCAGATGGTCCAAACATGGACATGGGAGAACTTGCCATTGGTAAAAATACAATGGTTGCCTTTATGCCGTGGTATGGATACAACTACGAAGATGCGATTATTATCTCTGAAAAAATTCTAAGAGAAGATACCTTTACCTCTGTGCATACTTATGAGAAAGAGATTGAAGCCCGTGAGCTTAAGCATGGTACTGAGGAGATTACACGAGACATCCAAAATATCCGTGAAGATGAGTTGACCCACCTTGATGAGAGTGGTATTGTAAAAGTGGGTACACACATTAAACCAGGGATGATTATGGTTGGTAAGGTTTCACCAAAAGGTGAGATTAAGCCAACTCCTGAAGAGAGACTTCTTCGTGCTATCTTTGGTGAAAAAGCGGGTCATGTGGTTAACAAATCACTCTACTGTCCTGCCTCTATGGAAGGGGTTGTTGTTGATGTTAAGGTCTTTATTAAAAAGGGTCAAGACAAAGATAGCAGGGCTATTCAGTCATATGAAGAGGAGAAAGCAGTTCTTGATGCAGAGCATCATGATAAGCTATTGATGATTGACAGAGAAGAGACACTTAGAATTGCAGCACTTCTTTCTGAATCTGAATTGGTATCAAATGTTACGATAGAGGAGAAAGAGTATAAACCAGGTGAGTATGTTGATGCAGCGGTAATTGCAGGAGTCAATAGATTTGCTCTAAAATCAGTGGTTCAAGCCTATGATACCATTGTTGAGAGTGAATACAACTCTACTAAAAGTTATTTCCAACGACAGAAAAAGAAGCTTAAAGATGCACTAGAAGAGAAGCTTTATATCTTAGAAAAAGATGATATCTTACCAAATGGGGTTACTAAACTTGTAAAAGTCTATGTGGCTACTAAGCGTAAGCTAAAAGTTGGGGATAAGATGGCAGGTCGTCACGGAAACAAAGGTATTGTTTCAAATATTGTACCTGAAATAGACATGCCATACACCAAAGATGGAAAAACTGTTGATATTATTCTAAATCCACTGGGAGTTCCATCACGGATGAACATCGGACAGATTCTTGAAGTGCACCTTGGTCAAATTGGTAAAAAGCTGGGTGAGCAGATTCAAGATATGTTTGATGCACAAAAAGAGACCATGATAGCTGACCTTAGAGAGAAGATGTCAACGATTGCTGATGTTGCAAAGCTTATGAATGCCAAAGAGACACTAGCAAAACTAACAGATGAAGAGCTACTTGTTTATGCTAGAGACTGGGCAAATGGTGTGAAGTTTGGGGTTGCTGTATTTGAGGGAACAAATGTAGAGGAGTTTGATAAGCTCTTTGAACTTGCTAAAATAGATGCTGATGGTAAGACCGAGCTTTATGATGGTAAGACAGGTGAGAAGATGATAGAGCGTGTCAATGTTGGTTATATGTATATGTTAAAACTACATCACCTTGTTGATGAAAAAGTTCATGCACGTTCAACAGGACCATACTCACTTGTTACACAACAGCCTGTTGGAGGTAAAGCACTCTTTGGTGGACAGAGATTTGGAGAGATGGAAGTTTGGGCATTGGAAGCGTATGGAGCTTCACATATTCTTAAAGAGATGTTGACCATTAAATCAGATGATGTTGATGGACGTACCCGTGCGTATAAAGCGATTACAAGAGGTGAGAGTGTACCAGAGTCGGGTGTACCTGAGACGATGTTCGTCCTTACCAAAGAGCTTCAAGCATTGGGACTTGATGTAGATTTGTTTGAGAAAATAAAAGAAGAAACAGTAATAAAGAAGGACGCATAATGAGTGATTTTTTAGACGGTTTAAGCCCTATTGATTTGACTTCAGAAGATAGACCAATGGATATTTTAGCAATGCGTTTGCGTGTTGCCAGTCCTGAAAAAGTACGTTCATGGAGTTATGGAGAGGTTAAAAAACCTGAAACCATCAACTATCGTACCCTAAAGCCAGAGAGAGATGGACTTTTTTGTGCCAAAACATTTGGTCCTGTAAGAGACTATGAGTGTCTTTGTGGTAAGTATAAAAAGATGCGATACAAAGGTGTCGTTTGTGAAAAGTGTGGTGTTGAAGTAACCACCATGAAAGTAAGACGAAACAGAATGGGTCACATTGATTTAGTTGCACCTGTGGCACACATTTGGTATGTGAGTTCACTCCCATCAAGAATTGGTACACTCTTGGGTGTAAAGATGAAAGATTTGGAGCGTGTACTCTATTACGAAGCGTATATTGTAAAAGATCCTGGTTTTGCAGCATATGACAGTGAAAGCACCACACCTCTTTCTAAATTTGATGTTCTTAATGAAGAGCAGTTTCAAGCTATTACCAAGCGTTTCCCTGAATCAGGGTTAGATGCAAGAATGGGTGGAGAGATTGTTCAAGAGCTTTTGGCTGATTTGGATTTGGTGGATATGTTTGCACAACTCAAGGAGGATATCCAAGCGACTAAATCAGAGGCGAAAAGAAAAACTATTATTAAGCGTCTAAAAGTTATTGAGTCATTTTTGGATTCAGGAAATAGACCAGAGTGGATGATGTTGACCATCTTGCCTGTTATGCCACCAGACCTTAGACCACTTGTAAGCCTTGATGGTGGTAAGTTTGCCGTTTCAGATGTTAATGACCTCTACAGAAGGGTTATCAACCGAAACCAAAGACTTAAAAGACTAATAGAGCTTGATGCTCCTGAAATTATTGTAAGAAATGAAAAGAGAATGCTTCAAGAGTCTGTGGATGCACTTTTTGATAATGGACGAAGAGGAAACTCTGTAAAAGGTGCAAATAAGCGACCACTTAAATCTCTTTCAGAAGTGATTAAAGGTAAGCAAGGTCGATTTAGACAGAACTTGCTTGGTAAACGGGTTGACTTCTCTGGACGGAGTGTTATTGTTGTGGGTCCGAGCCTTAAGATGGATGAGTGTGGATTGCCTAAAAAAATGGCGATTGAGTTGTTTAAGCCTCACGTTATGGCGAAGCTTCAAGAGCGTGGATATGCCACCACACTCAAACAAGCAAGAAAAATGATTGAGACCAAAGCCAATGAGATTTGGGAGTGTTTGGAAGATGTGGTTGACAGTCACCCAGTACTGCTTAACCGTGCACCAACCTTGCACAAACTCTCTATCCAAGCGTTTCACCCAAAACTGATTGATGGAAAAGCGATTCAGCTTCACCCACTGGTCTGTGCTGCGTTCAACGCCGACTTTGATGGTGACCAGATGGCGGTGCATATTCCTCTCTCATCAGAGGCAATAGCCGAAGCTAAAATTTTGATGCTTAGTTCGATGAACATTTTGCTTCCTGCATCAGGTAAAGCGATTGCCGTTCCTTCTCAGGATATGATTTTGGGACTCTACTACTTGACTTTGGAAAAAAGAGATGTAGTAGGTGAGCATAAACTGTTTGCCAATGTGGATGAAGTTGTTATTGCCAATGAGCAGGGAAGTTTGGATTTAAATGCCAAAATTAGAACCCTTATTGAGGGTAAAATTGTTACCACAACAGCAGGTCGAGTTATCTTAAATGATATTATTCCTGATTATGTTCCTCAAGCATACTGGAATAAAATTATGAAGAAAAAAGATATCTCTGCGTTGGTTGATTATATCTATGCACAGAGTGGTATCTCATACACTTCAACTTTCCTTGATGATTTGAAAGATTTAGGATTTAAGTTTGCGACGCGTTCAGGTGTCTCTATCTCTATTGATGATATTAAAGTTCCAGATGGAAAAGAGCCAACCGTTGTAGCTGCCAGAGCCAATGTTGTTGAGATTCAAAAACAGTATGCAAAAGGTCTTTTAACTGAGCAAGAGCGATACAATAAAATTATTGATATCTGGACAGATACCAACAATACCGTGGCATCAGAGCTTATGGCACTGATTAAAGTGGACAAAGATGGATTTAACTCGGTTCACATGATGGCAGATTCAGGTGCGAGGGGTTCAGCGGCTCAGATTAGACAGCTTTCAGGAATGAGGGGTCTAATGGCAAAATCTGATGGTTCTATTATTGAGACACCAATTACCTCAAACTTTCGTGAAGGTCTAAACGTGTTGGAGTACTTTATTTCAACTCACGGTGCGAGAAAAGGTCTTGCCGATACAGCGATGAAAACAGCGTCAGCTGGTTACTTGACAAGAAAGCTTATTGATGTTGCTCAAAATGTTAAAGTGGTCATGCACGATTGTGGTTCGCATGAGGGTGTGGATGTATCTGATATTTTGGTGGGTAATGAGCTTATTGAGCCATTGGCAGACAGGGTTTATGGGCGTGTGATTTCACAAGATGTTATCGACCCTATCACTTCAGAAGTGTTGGTCAGTGAAGGAACCATGATTGATGAGCCGTTGGCACGATTAATCACCGATGCAGGGGTACGTTCTGTGAACATTAGAACCTCTGTAACCTGTAAAGCACCAAAAGGTATCTGTGCAAAATGTTATGGTCTAAACATGGCAGAGAACAAGATTGTAAAAACAGGTGAGGCTGTTGGTGTTGTTGCTGCTCAATCTATTGGAGAGCCTGGAACACAGCTTACGCTTCGTACCTTCCACACGGGGGGAACAGCAACAGCTGGTAAAGAGGAGCGTCAAGTTATTGCCAAAAAAGAGGGCTTCATTCGTTACTACAACTTAAATGTGAACAAAAACTCAGAGGGGCAATTGCTTGTATCTAACCGAAGAAACGCAGGGGTACTTCTTGTTGAGCCTAAAGTAAAATCATTGACACGTGGACGTGTCTCTATTGTTCACTCACATGATGAGATTATTCTTAATATCCAACAGGGTGCAAGAGAACAAAAGTATACCCTTAGAAAGAATGACTTAGCCAAGACCAATGAACTTGCAGGTGTGGGTGGAAAGGTTGATGGTAAACTCTTTATTCCTTATGAAAATGGAGATATCATTGAAGAGGGTGACTCTATTGTTGAGGTGATTAAAGAGTCATGGTCTGTACCAAACCGTATTCCATTTGCTTCTGAACTAAAAGTTGAAGATGGTGCACCTGTTACTCAAAATATTGAAGCTGATGCAAAAGGAAAAGTGAAATTCTTCTTGTTAAAAGGTGATTATATTGAGAGAATTAACACCATTAAAGAGGGTGAACAGGTCAAAGAGAAGGGTCTTTTTGCTGTTATTGTTGATGAGAATGAGCGTGAGGCAGCACGGCACTATATCGCTAGAGGTTCATTGATTAGTGTAAAAGATGATACCGTGGTATTACGAGGGGAACTGATTGCCAAGCCAAAAAATGATGACCAAGTAGTTATTGCTGAGTGGGATCCCTACTCTGTACCAATTATTGCAGAATCTAATGGGGTGGTGAAGTTTGAAGATATTATCCCTGGTGTTACTGTTGTTGAACAGTTTGATGAGCTGACAGGAACGAGTAGATTGGCACTAAATGAGTATATCCCAGCGACCTACAAACCAGCAATTATATTGGCAACGAGTGACAATGAGCTAATTACTTATAATCTAGACCCTAAAACGGCTATCTTCGTTCAAGATGGAGACAGCGTACAGATTGCTGATATCCTTGCCAAGACCCCAAAAGCGGCTCAAAAATCGAGCGATATCACTTCGGGTCTTCCAAGAGTATCGGAGCTATTTGAGGCACGTCGTCCAAAAGATCCTGCACTGATTGCAAAAATCACAGGTTCTATTGCGTTTGGTAAGCCTCTTAGAGGGAAAAAACGTATTATTATTACTCCTGAGTATGGTAATCCTGTAGAGCAGTTTGTTGATAAACAGAGAACGGTGGTTGTGAATGATGGTGATTTTGTTCACACAGGTGAGATGCTTACCGATGGGACAGTATCGAGTCATGATATTCTTATGGCACTGGGTGAAAAAGCCCTCTATGAGTATATTGTAGAAGAGGTTCAAAAAGTTTACCGTAGACAAGGGGTTAATATCTCTGATAAGCACATCGAAATTATCGTCTCTCAAATGATGAGACAGGTAAAAGTGATTGATGCAGGAGATGGTAAGTTTATCGCAGGGGATTTAATCTCTAAGCGTAAATTCTCTACAGAAAATAGAAAAGTACTTAAGCTCTTTGGTGAACCTGCTCTTGCTGAACCACTTCTTATTGGTATTACCAGAGCCGCTGTTGGTGCAGATAGTATTATTTCCGCAGCATCGTTCCAAGATACCACAAAAGTATTGACCTCTGCGTCGATTGCAGGAACGGTTGATATGCTAGAAGACCTTAAAGAGAATGTTGTTATTGGTCGTCTTATCCCTGTGGGAACGGGTATGGTAAACATGGATAATATCGTCTTTACCCACGCAGATAAGAGTTAACTCTCTTCTGCTTTTAAGTTGTAAAAAACTAGGAGATAAGGGTTGCCAGTAACCTGTCTCCTGCTATCTCTGTAATCTTGGCTTGGTATATCTTACCAAAGAGTATCTCCAAATCAGAGGTATCATTTATCAAAATATCCCCATCTATATCTTTCGCCCATAGGGTCGGACGTGCAGAGAGGATATACTCATGCTCATCACTCTCCCCCTCTAGTATCACCTCAATGGTTTTTCCTACCATGTTTTTTAATGAAATTTGAGTTGTCTCATTGGCAATCTCTTCCAATACCTCAACCCTCTCTTCAATCACACTCTCCTCCACAGGTTTCATGGTAAACGCAGGAGTGGTCTCCTCATTGGAGTAGAAAAAGACATTAAATCTATCAAATTTAAACGCACGCATAAAGTCACAAACCCTCTCAAATGCCTCATCACTCTCACCTGGATGCCCCGCGATAATAGAGGTGCGAATAAACGCGTCTTTCTTAGATTTCATATGTTCCAAAAGCTCAATGGTCTTCTTCTCTCCAAACCCTCTTCTCATCATCTTCAAAATCCCATCATCAATCTGCTGAATGGGCATATCATAATAGGTCTCAAAGACAGAGGAGTTGGCAATGGTATCAATAAGAGCAAAGGTGGTGGTACTTGGGTAGAGGTATAAAATCCGAGCCACCTTAACCCCTTCAATCGCTTCAACCGTGTTAATCACATCAATTAGACCATCTTTTAACCCCATATCCCGACCATAACTAGAGGAGTCCTGAGAGATAAAGCTAAACTCATAAAATCCTTGTGCCACCAGTGCTGACACCTCTTTTTCTATTGAGAGTAGGGTGCGTGAGTGGAGTTTTCCTTTGAAGCTGGGGATGGCACAAAAAGAACAGCTCTGATTGCACCCCTCTGCCATTTTGATATAGGCGTGGGTATTTGATCCTGTAATCACCCGAGCAGAGTTCTCATTGGCAAGGTAGACCTCAGGAGAGAACGTCGCCCCTCTCTTTTCCAAGATAAGCTTGTCTATCTGCTCATAATCCCCCACCCCTGTAAAGATATCCACTTCAGGTAAATCACGCTGAAGCTCCTCTTGATAACGCTCGGTCAAGCACCCACTCACCACCAAGATAGACCCCTCTTTTCGTTCATCGTGTAGGCTCAAAATGGTATTGATACTCTCCTCTTTTGCAGCATCAATAAATCCACAAGTATTGACAATAATCACATCAGCAGTATCAGCATCATCCGAGACCTCATACTCTCGCAGACGACCCAACATCACCTCACTATCGACAAGGTTTTTGGTACAGCCAAGGCTTACAAGGTGTAGTTTTTTAGTTGACAAGTTTTACGCTCCTATGGCTAAATTAGCCAGATAATATTTTTGTGACATTATATCATACTCTATATTTTTCATTAAAAAATGTTATTATTTTAAAAAAGAGAATGAAGCATAATTTTATAACCCCATTCAACCACCATACCCAAATAAATAGAGTCGAGTTTACCATTCCAAAGTTTCAAGATAAAAACTACAAGATTGCACAGATTAGTGATGTTCATATCGGCTACTATTTGGGTGAAAAGTTTTTAGATGACTTGGTAAATAAAATTATAAATCTCAACCCTAATATCTGTGTCATCACAGGTGATTTAATTGCTTCTCATAAAGATTTCACCACAGATATATTAACCCCACTAAAAAAGCTAACAGCCAAGATAGATACCTATTTTGTCTTGGGCAATCACGAAGTAGGATTGTATAAATTTAGAGTAGAGGAGTTTTTAAGTGAGCTTCGAGCTTTAGGCATCCACACACTTCACAACGAATCAACAACCGTTCATAGTAAAAATTTTAAATTTAATATGGTTGGTATTGGTGAAAAAATTGCTAGTCAGTATAATGCCCCTGTAGATATCAAAAAATCATTCAGCAATATAGATAGGAGCTTAGAAACTATCGTTTTGGTTCATCGCCCAAATACCGTCAAATATTTCAAAGACTATCCCTTTATCTTAGCTCTCTCAGGACACAATCACGGGGGACAGCTTACGAAATTGGGTCTTATTAGCTCTATTTTAAGAAAGGAAGGAACCTATCTAACAGGGAAGATAGTTTTGGAAAAAAACAAATTTATCTATGTCACCTCAGGTGTGGGGTATTCACGTATTCCCCTGCGACTATTTGCTCCCAGTGAGATAGCTTTGGTGGTGATTAATGGGACTGAAACCTCTTGATTAACCCCAAAATCTTCATGAAATAGATTGTCTTAATATACGCTCAAATCCAAAAAATCCAATTTTTTTATCATATACTTACTTTAACCAAAAAAAAAGGATATATCGTGATACAACTACAAAAATACAAAAATCACATACTTGCTCTTTT
>Ga0256914_1000818_pt1 | contig 29978 bp, 25 predicted proteins | sample HulkmetaG_FD_191571 | JGI IMG/M metagenome (GOLD analysis project Ga0256914, IMG submission 191571) | Hydrothermal chimney microbial communities from Main Endeavour vent field at the Juan de Fuca Ridge, Pacific Ocean - Hulk | ecosystem: Environmental > Aquatic > Marine > Hydrothermal vents ... | reverse complement strand
GGGTTCTCGTGGGGGCGGCCGGAAGGCCGCCCGCCGGTGCCGGATCCGCACCGTGCGATCGACGCGCGCGGTCCCGTGGTGCGCGGTCGCCGCGGGAGGCGCGGCGCCCGGGCCGCCTCCCGGCGGCCCCTGCACGAAACCCGGATCGCCCGCCGGCGGCCCCTGCACGACGCGCGTCACGAAGGGGGTTCGCAGGGGCGGCCGGAAGGCCGCCCGAGGGCGGCGGCCAGGGCCCGGGCGACCTCGGCCGGCTCCCCCGGGAGAAGCGTCCGCGGGTCGAGGAGAACCTCCCCCTCCCGCGCCCGGGCGACCACGGGGGGATCGCCGGCCCGCAGCGCCGCGAGGAGCCCCTCGTCCCCTGGCGGGTCCGGCGGGCGAACGGCCACCAGCCGGGTGGGCAGGTCCTCCTCGGGAGCCGCCCCGCCCCCGACCCTGGAGGCGCCCGGGACCACCCGGACCGACACGCCTCCCACCCCCGCGCGGGCCAGCGCTCGCCGGACCCGGCGCGCGAGGGACCGGGCCTCCCGGCCCAGCTCCTCCTCGCCGAGGGACAGCATCCGCGCCGCCGGGACCAGGGCACCCGGGTCTTCCGAGAGGTGCGCCCGGCAGGTGGCCGCGAGGGCGGCGAGGGTCAGCTTCCCGGGACGCAGGGCGCGGGCGAGGGGGTTCTTCCCGCAGGCGGCGACCAGGTCCGGGCGGCCGACGAGGATCCCCGCCTGGGGACCGCCGAGCATCTTGTCCCCCGAGAAGCAGACCAGGTCGGCCCCCTCGGCGAGGAGCTGCTCCACCGCGGGCTCGGAGGCGGGTCCCGGCGAGTCGCGGAACAGCCGCCCGCAACCCTGGTCCGCGACCAGGGGGACTCCCCGCTCCCGGGCGAGGCGCGCCAGCTCCGGCAGCGGCACCGACCGGGTGAAGCCGATCACCCGGTAGTTGCTCGGCCACACCTTCAGCACGAGCCCGGTCCCGGGACCGATCGCGGCCTCGTAGTCCCGCAGGTGGGTCCGGTTCGTCGTCCCGACCTCCCGGAGCACCGAGCCGGAACGCTCGAGGATCTCCGGAATGCGGAACGAGCCACCGATCTCGATCAGCTCGCCCCGGCTGACGACGGTCTCCCTGCCGCGGGCGAACGTGTTGAGGGCCAGCAGGACGGCGCCCGCGTTGTTGTTGACGACCATCGCCGCGTGCCCCGGGAACAGCAGCCCGAGCAGGTCATCCACGTGGTCGTGGCGATACCCCCGCCGCCCCGCCGCGAGGTCGTACTCGAGGTCGCAGTACCCCCGCGCGGCCCGGACCAGCTCGTCCAGGACCCCGGGGCCCAGGGGAGCCCGTCCCAGGTTCGTGTGGAGGACGACGCCCGTCGCGTTGATCACCCGGCGGGGCCGGGGCCGGCGAAGCCGGGCACAGGCGGCACCGATCTCGGCGACGATCTCCCCGTGGCCGGGAACCGGTCCCCCGCGCCGCGCCCGCTCCCGGGCGGCCTCGAGGGCCCGGCGCACGACGGCCAGGCGGGTCCGGCGGGCAAGGCCGGCGAACGCCTCGGCCAGGGCGGGATCTTCGAGCAGGCGATCGACGGAGGGCAGTCGGCTGCGGGGGTCCATCGGCGATTCCTTCCTCCCGGTCCGGGACCGGGCGGCCATTCTCGCCGCGCCCCGCCCGCGCCGACAAGTCGCGGGGCGGGCGCCCGCGAACGCCCGCGGGCGGGGACGGGCGGGGGGACTGGCGGGCAGGCGATCCGGACCCCACGTTCCTCCGGGGGGGCGCATGGGACGGGCGACCGGCCCGGGCAGCAAGGAGCGCGCGGTGGGCGACCAGCTCTTCACGCCGACGGACGTCCAGAGCGATCTCAACCACTTCGAGAAGCTCTTCAAGAAGCTCTCGACCGAGTACGAGATGTTCTTCATGGACGCGGCCAGGATGCCGCCCCACCGCACGATCGCGGAGATCGAGGCGATCGTTCGGCACTACACGAAGCATCCCCCCCGGCGCACCGCCGACCGCTTCCGGTTCAACACCCTGGTGCATCGCTACCGGACGAACATGGAGCGCTGGGCGCGCCGGATGCGGCAGGTCGAGCTGGAGGGAGGACGCCGGGGGGGGCCGGGCGGAGCCGTCCGCCGGGAGGACCTGGATCCGAACCGCCCCCAGGTGCTCGCCGCGGTCCGGGCCCGGGACGGAAGGCCGAACGGGAACCAGTTGCGGGACCTCTACCTCGCCTATCGCCAGGCCCGCAAGGCCCGCGGGATGAACGTCTCCAACCTCGCCTACGAACCGTTCGCCCGGAAGCTCCAGCAGCGCCTCGAGGAGGCCCGGCGACGCGCGGGCCGACGGGACCTGGAGTTGCGGGTGGACGAGGTCGGTGGCAAGGTGAGACTCGCCGTGCGCCCCGTCCGGACCCGCGGACGCGACTGATCGGCGCCCGGCGGGAGACGTCCATGCGTCGGTTCCTCCTGCTCGTCCCCGTCCTCGCGGTCCTGCTCGCCCTCGCCCCGGCCACCGCCGGCCGCCGCGCGCGGCACGAGAAAAAGAAGGATGCGGCGCCGGAAGAGGGGGCGACAGGATTCAAGCTCCGCTCCGAGATCCTCTCCCGGATGCCCGAGGTGGCCGCCGCCCTGGAGGCGGTCCGGTCGAACCCGGGGGACGTCACCGCATGGCGGGCTCTCGGCCGGGTTCTCTCCGAGCAGGGGGCGCACGAGGACGCCATCCGGGCCCTCGAGCACGCCGTGGAGATGGCGCCGGAAGATCCGGACGCCCTCGTCGACTACGGCGCCGCCCTGGTCCGGGCCGGCGAGCTCCGTGGCGCGGTCAAGGCCCTGCGGGACGCCCTCGAGATCGAGCCGTTCCACGCCCTCGGTCACTACGACCTGGGGCTCGCCTACCAGCGGCTCGGCCGGCACGACGACGCCCTCACCGAGTTCGAGGCCGCCCTGCTCCTCGAGCCGAAGCTCGGCGACCCCAGGGTGAACGCCGGCGCCCTCAACAACCCGGACCTGCCGTACGTGAAACTGCGGGTCTACATGCGGACGGTGGGCGCGACCCCGGCCCTCTTCACCGGCGATCTCGGCGACGGGAACTGAGAACCAGTTCCACGGTCAGCAGCGCCGCCGCGGCCAGCATGAAGACCGCCAGCAGGTCGTAGACCGCGTCGAAGGCCCAGGACGTCGTCGCCCGCAGCATCAGCGCCTTGCCGAGGACCCGGGCGCGGACCGGGTCCGCCGGGCCCAGCGAGGAGAGGACCGCCAGCAGGGCGGGCCGGTCCGGCTCGAGGAAGTACCGCGTCGCCTGCATGTACTCCGCGGTGCGGGCGGAAAGGGTGGCCGTCGCGAACGCGGTGCCGATCGAGCCCGCCACCAGGCGCAGTACGTTGACCAGCGTCGAGCCGTCGTTGACCTCGTCCTCCCGCAGCCTCTCGAGGGCCACGACCGTGACCGGTGCGAAGGTCCCGCCGACCGCTCCGCCCCACAGGACGTAGTAGAAGACCAGCACGTGGAGGGGCGTGTCCGGGTCGGTGCGGAAGACGTACGAGGCGACCGCGGTGGCGAGGAGGAAGACGATCCCGACCTTGCGCGGGTCGACCCGGTCGGACAACAGGCCCGAGGCGAGGGTCGTCCCGGCGGAGACGAGGGCTCCGGGAAGGAGGACCAGCCCCGCCTGGAGCGTCGTCAGCCCCCGGAGCCGCTGGAGGAAGACGGGCAGCAGCAGGAAGAACCCGTACGCATTGATCGAGAGGAAGGCCATCGTCCAGAGGGCGAGGACGAAGGAACGCACGGTGAAGACCCGCCGCGGGAAGAGGGGCTCCCGGGCGAGGACGATGCGCAGGACCGCGAGCGCCCCCGCCACGACCGTCACCACGCCGAGCCAGACGATCGTGTCGGACGTCCACCAGCCGAGCTCCTGCCCCTTCCCCAGGAGCACGATCAGCGCCGAGAGGGCGAGGGAGACGAGCCCGAACCCGAGCACGTCGAACCGCCGACGGGTCCCGCGCGCCAGTGGCGCCAGCAGGGCGAGGATCAGCAACGCGTCGAGGATGCCGACCGGCAGGTTGACGTAGAAGACCCACCGCCACGAGAGGTGCTCGGTGATCAGGCCCCCGAGGGTGGGGCCGAGGGCCGGGGCGAAGGAGGCCGACAGGCCGTAGAGGCCCATCGCCGCCCCCTGCTCCTCCGGGGGAAAGACCCGGTAGAGGATGATCAGTCCGACCGGGACGATGATCCCCTCCCCCAGGCCCTGGACGAAGCGGGCGGTCAGCATCGCCGCCAGGTTCCACGCCATCCCGCAGAACGCCGAGGCCCCGACGAAGAGCAGCAGTCCGAGCACGTACAGCCGGCGCGGCCCGAGCCTCTCCGCCAGGAAGGCCGCCGCGGTCATCGCCACCGCCGACCCGATGAAGTAGACGATGACGACCCACTGGACGCCGTACAGGTCGGTCTCGAGGGACGACATCATCTTGGGCAGGACGATGTCGACGATCGTCGTGTCCAGGAGGGCGATGAAGATGCCGACCGAGACCAGGCTCCCGGCCAGCCACTTCCCGGTACCCCGAGCTGGCGAGGTCCCGGTCACCGCTCGTCCCGGCCTCCCTTGCGGGCGGCGACCGTGACGGAAAGGCCCGGAAGCAACCGCTCCCACCGATCCCGCTCCTCCGGCAGGAACGAGATCTCCACCGGAACCCGCTGGGTCAGCTTGGTGAACTCGCCGGCGGTGACGTCCCGCGGGATCAGGGCGAACTCGCCGGCCGCCGCCCGGTGGATCACCCGCACCCGCCCCCGGAGCGGCTCTCCCGGCAGGGCGTCCAGCTCGAGGGTGACCAGCTGCCCGGGCCGCAGGTGGCGCAGCTTCGTCTCCTCGAAGCGGGCCTCCACGTAGAGGGTGGCCGGGTCGTAGACCGCCACGACGGGGCGCCCGGGCATGGCCAGGTCCCCCGGCTCGGGGAACACCCGGGCCACGACTCCGCCCACCGGGGCACGGATCTCCGCCTTCTCCCGGGCCACACGGGCAAGGGAGAGGGCATTCCGGGCCGCCGCCAGGCCTCCCTCCGCCTCGGCCAGGGCCCCCTCCGCCTCCGCGATCTTCGCCCGGGAGGCCTCCGCCCGGGCGACCTGGGCCTCGGCGGCGGCCACCCCGGCCCGGGCCGCCGCCAGGTCGGCCGCGGCCGCCTTCCAGGCGGCGTCGATCTCGTCGAAGCGGGCCCGGCCGATCGCCTCGTCGTCGAGCAGCCCCTGGAACCGTTCCCGTTGCCGCCGGAGATACGCCTCGCGGGCCCGCGCCTGGTCCTCCTTCTTCCGCGCCGCCTCGAGGGCCGCCCGGGCCGCGTCGATCGCCGCCGGGACCTCCCGCCGGGCGAGCTCCAGCTTCGCCCGGTAGCGGGCGACCTTCCCCTCCATCACCGCGACCTTGCCCTCGGCGACCTTCACCTGGTCATCCAGGGACGCCCGGTCGAGGACGACGAGGAGCTGGCCCGGCTTCACCGGGTCCCCCTCGTCGACCAGGATCTTCTCGATCCGCGCCGGCACCTCGGGGGAGACGAGGGTGATGTCCGCCTTCACGAAGCCGGCGTTGGTCACGACGTGCCCGAGCCGCCAGGCGAGCCAGTGACCACCCCAGGCGAGGACGATCACCAGCACCGCGACGACCAGGGCGATCTTCGTCCAGCGGACGAGGTCTTCCCTCTTCATCGCGTCTCCTCGGCGGACCCCGGGAGGTCCGCACCCACCAGGACCAGGGCCGCCAGCCGGGCGGCGGCCCGGCCGGCCCGCGCCGCCGCCAGCATCTCCCGGGCACGGGCCAGGTCCTCCTCGGCGTCCAGCAGTTCCCGGCCCCCGACCAGGCCTTCCCGGTACCGGGCCCGCGCCGCCTCCCAGGCCGCCGCGGCGGCCTCCCGCGCGGCTTCCGCGGCCCGCACCCTCTCCGCGGCGGCCCGGTCCTCGGCGAGCGCCCGCAGGACCTGTTCCCGGATCGAGCGCCGGGCGGACTCCAGCTCCGCCTCGAGCTCCCGGGCGCGGGCCCGGGCCCGGGCCTCGCGGGCGGCCAGGGCGCCGCCGGTCGCCAGGGGAACGCGCACGGCCACCGCGACCGCCGCGTTGTCGCGCCGCGCCTGCCACCGGTCGTCCAGGCGGTGGGCCTCCCCGAGGAGCCACAGGGACGGGCGTCGTGCGCGGCCCGCCGCCTCCGCGGCGGCCTCCGCCGCCTCGCCCCGCAGGGAAAGGGCCGCCGGGAGAGGGCGGCGGGCGAGAGCGAGGGCCACCAGGTCGTCCTCGTCCCCGGGGGGCAGGGCGGGCAGCTCGGGGGGCCAGCCCGGAACGGCGCCGGGGGGAAGGTCCCGGCCGACCAGGCGCTCCATCGCCAGCCGCGCGGAGGTCTCGTCGGCCCGGGCCCGGGCGAGGTCGTGGCGGGCCATCGCCAGGGCCGCCTCGGCGGCCAGCAGGTCCTGCCGGGGAACCTGCTGGTGCTCGAGGAACGACCGGACCTGCCGGACGAGCTCCTCCCGCTCGGCGACGGTCGCCTCCGCCGCCGCGCGCCGCCGGGCGGCTGCCTCCCACGCGGCGGCCGCCCCGAGCACCCGGAGCCGGATCGCCTCGGCAACGACCTCTTCGCCGAGACGGGCGGCCTCGCGGGCCCGGGATGCGGCGAGGAGCACGTGGCGGGCACGGCCTCCGTCCCAGAGAAGCTGCATCGCGGTAACCGCGAGGAACTCGGCGTTCCGTTCGGCGAACGGAACCTCGTGCGCGGGAACCGTCACCGGGCCCAGCGGGGTCGGCAGGATCGAGGCCGGCGTCCCGAAGCCGGGCGCACTGGCCATCCGCCACGCCGCCCCGTAGAGGTCGACGTGCGGCCGGAACGCGGAGCGGGCCTCCCGCTCCGCGGAGGCCGCCTCCTCGAGGCGGGCCCGGGCCCGCTCCGCCTCGGGACCGGCGAGCGCCTCCCGGACGAGGTCGCCGAGGGGGATCACCCGGGGGGCGGAGGCAGCGACCACGAGGTCCGGGAACGACCACCAGGCGAGCAGGACAGCCGCGAGAAGGCCCGCCGCCCGGGCTCTCATCGGTTCCCGCCCTCCCCGTGGGCGAGCAGCCCGTGGAAGACCAGCTCGAGCAGGCCGTCGAGCAGCTCCGTGCCGGCGATCCTCTCCCCGCCGAACATCTCGGGAAGCTCGAGCGACCGGACCATCGCCTGGAGCGCCCGGACCGCCGTGTCCATCAGCGGGATCGGGCGGAAGACGCCCCGCTCCACCCCGTCCCGGAGAAGCCGGGTGAACAGCTCCCGCTCCCGGCGCGAGAACTCCCGCTCCTTGGAGAGCACCAGGGCGGCGAACTCCTCGCCGAGCTCCCGGCGCAGGCCGAGGACCTCCCGCAGCTCGCGGAGCACGCGGAGCTTCTCCTCGATCACCGCCCGGAGGGCGGCCGCGGGGTCCGGCGCGCGTTCCGCCGCCGCGACCATCCGGGCGAGGAGCCGCTCCTCCTCCCGGGAGACGACCGCGTCCAGGAGCTCCTGCTTTCCTCCCGGCACGTGGTAGTAGAGAGCCCCCTTCACGACCCCGAGATCCCGGGCGATCTCCGCCATCGAGGTCTTGCGGAACCCGTAGCGGGCGAAGCGGCGCATCGCCGCATCGAGGATCCGCTCCCGGGTCAGGGCCTGCCTCGATCCGTTGGTGGGCTGCGACCGGTTTGACTTTTCGACCATCATGGTCAAAACGGTAACATCGTTCCGACCTCCGGTCAAGCCGCGAGAAACGCGGCCCGGCACGAGGCCGGGCCGCGCGGTCACCATCCCTGTTCTCGACCGAGGATCAGGCCGACATCCTGTCGAGCAGCGCCGCGAGGAGCTTCCAGAAACGCTCGACCGAGGGGATGTGCACCCGCTCGTCCGGCGAATGCGCCCCGCGGATCTCCGGCCCGAAGGAGATCATGTCCATCCCGGGGACCCGCTCCCCGAGGAGGCCGCACTCGAGGCCGGCATGGATCGCGGTGACCTCGGGCTCCCGCCCCGTCAGCTCGCGGTAGACCTCCTTCGTCGCGGCGAGGACCGGCGAGTCCATGTTCGGCTTCCATCCCGGGTACCCGCCGACCTCCTCGGTCTCCACGCCGGCGAGGCGACCGATGGCGTTCAGGGTGTCGAGCACGTCCCGGAGGGCCTCCCCCACCGACGAGCGCGAGCACGAGACCGCCTCGACCACGTCGCCGTCGGTCGTGACGACGCCGAGGTTCGTGGAGGTCTCCACCAGGCCGGGGATGTCGGCGCTCATCGCCAGCACCGAGGACGGGATCGCCCGGAGCAGGTCGAGCAGCCGCGCCGAGTCGGCGGCGGAGAAGGCATCGGCCGGGGCCGCCGAGCCCGCGGGGCCGGTCTCGACGGTGAACCCGTCGTCCAGGCCCCGGTACTGGGCCGCGATCAGCTCCCTTTCCTTCTCGACGGCGGCCAGGAAGGCCGACTCGGTATCGGCCGGCACGTACACGACCGCGGAGGACTCCCGGGGGATCGCGTTCCGCTTGCTGCCGCCGGCGATCGTCGCGACGCGAACCTCGGCGGCCCGGCCTCCCGCCTGGAGCAGGCGCACGAGCGCCTTGATCGCGTTCAGGCGGTTCCTGTTGATGTCGAGGCCCGAGTGACCGCCCTGGAGCCCCTTGACCGCGACGGAGATCGCGGCGGTCCCGGCCGGCGGCGCCGTCCGCCCGGCCCGGAAGCGGAACTTCGTGTCGCATCCGCCGGCGCAACCGACGAACAGGACCCCGTCCTCCTCGGAGTCGAGGTTCAGCATGGTGCGGCCCCGCACGAGGGAGGCGTCGAGGTTCTGGGCCCCGGTCAGGCCGGTCTCCTCGTCGATCGTGAAGACGAGGTCGAGCGGACCGTGGGCGACCGACGGGTCCTCCGCGGCCGCCATTGCCGCGGCCACGCCGACGCCGTTGTCCGCCCCGAGGGTCGTGCCGTCGGCACGGATCCACTCCCCGTCACGAACGACGTGGATGTTGCCGGTCTCGGCGTCGTACGGGCTGTCGGCGTTCCGCTCGCAGACCATGTCGATGTGCCCCTGCAGCACGATCGGGGCGGCGCCCTCCCGGCCCGGGCTCGCGGGGACGTGGACGACCAGGTTGCCGGCCGCGTCCTCGTGGACCTCGTAGCCCTTCTCCTTCGCCCAGTTCCGGATGTACTCCCGCGCCGCTGCCTCGTTGCCCGATGGACGGGGAAGGCGCGTCAGCGCCGCGAAGTGCTGCCACAGGATGCGGGGCTCGAGCCCCTCGAACGGATTGCTCTGGCTCATCGGGATCCCTCCAGGTTGACGGGTTGCGGAGCGCGGGCCCCCCGGGGGCCGCGAGGAAGCCATTCTATGCCCGGCCGGCCGCGCCCGCCCCCGCTAGAATGGCCCGGCGGCCGTGCCGGCCGCGAGGAGGTTGCTCGGATGGCCCAGCCCGCTCCTCTCCCCGGCGTTCCCCTCGAGGAGCACGCCCGGCGCCGCCGGGAGGTGCTCGCCCGGATCGAGGGGGACGCGATGATCCTTCCCGCCGGGCGCCCGCCCACCTATTCCCGGGACGTGGAGCACCGGCATCGCCCGGACAGCGACTTCCTCTGGCTCACCGGCTACCCGGAACCGGAGGCGATCGCCGTGCTCCGGCCGGGGGCCGACGCGCCGTACACCCTGTTCGTCCTTCCGCGGGATCCCGAGAAGGAAACGTGGACCGGGCGGCGCCTCGGGCCGGAGGGGGCCCGGGAACGGTACGGCGCGGACGCCGCGTTTCCGCTCGCCGAGTTCCCGCGGCGCCTGCCCGATCTCCTCGACGGGGCGGAGCGGCTGTGGTACGCGCCGTGGCGGGACCCGGAGCTGGACCGGCACGTGCGCGCGGCCCTCCAGTCCCTCCGGGCGAAGGAGCGCTTCGGCCGCCGTGCCCCGGGCATCCTCGCGGATCCCGGGCTCCTCCTCCACGAGTTCCGGCTCGTCAAGGGCCCGGCGGAGCTGGCCGTGCTCGAGCAGGCCTGCCGGGTCACCGCGGCCGGCCACCTGGCGGGGATCGCCCGTTGCCGGCCGGGCGCCACCGAGCGACAGGTCCAGGCCGCGATCGAGGAGGTCTTCCTCGCGCGCGGGGCGGCCGGGCCGGGGTACCCGACGATCGTCGGCGCCGGGGCCAACGGCTGCATCCTCCATTACATCGAGAACTCGGCCGTGATCGGGGAAGACGACCTGGTCCTGGTCGACGCCGGGGCCGAGCTCGGCGGGTACAACGGGGACATCACCCGGACCTTCCCGGCCTCCGGGCGGTTCCTGCCCGCCCAGCGGGCCCTTTACGACCTGGTCCTCGCCGCGGAAGAGGAGGCGATCGAGGCGACCCGGCCCGGGGCGACGATCGACGGGATCCACGAGGGTGTGCTCCGGACGCTCTCCCGGGGCCTGGTTGAGCTCGGACTCCTCGCGGGTCCGTGGGAAGAGGTGTTCGAGGAGAAGCGCTACGAGCGCTACTTCATGCACCGCACGAGCCACTGGCTCGGCATGGACGTGCACGACGTCGGCGACTACCGGGTCCGCGGCGTCTCCCGGCCGCTGGAGCCCGGGATGGTCCTGACCGTCGAACCGGGCCTGTACGTGCCGCCCGACGACGAGTCCGTACCCGCCGAGTTCCGCGGCCAGGCGGTGCGGATCGAGGACGACGTCGTCGTGACCGACGATGGATGCCGCGTGCTCACCCGGGACGTGCCGGTCGACCCGGATGCACTGGCGGCAATGGTGGGCCGTGGCTGACCTCCGACCCGGCCGACGACCGGGCGCCGGGTACCCGCCCCCGTGGGGGCCCGGCGAGGTCGCCCTCGGCCTCGTGGCGGCGATCTCCCTCTCGATCCTCCTCGTCTTCGCCCTCTCGGGGCTCGCCGTCCTGGCCGGCCTGGAAGAGGGGGCGCTGCTGCTCCGCTACGCGGTGTTCGTCGCGACGGAGGGGTGCCTCGTCGTGGTCGCCTCGGCGGCGCTCCTTCTCGCCGGAACGGGCCCGGAAGCCCTGGGCCTTCGTTCTCCCGCCCGGCCGACCGGGGCCCTGGGGGAAGGCATCGCCGTGGGCGCCCTGCTGGCGGCGATGACGCGGGGCTGGACCCTCGCCCTCGCCCGGTGGGCGCCGCCGCTCCATGCCCGGCTGCTGCTGGAGGAGCACCGGCAGCTCGAGTTCCTGGCCGCGCCGTGGCCCCTCCTGCTGGTCGCCGCCCTGGTGGCGGCCCCGGCGGTGGAGGAGGTCTTCTTCCGGGGATTCGTCTTCGGCGGTCTCCGCTCCCGCCTGGACTTCCCCCTCGCTTCCGCGGCATCGGCCCTGGTGTTCGCCCTGATCCACCTGATGCCGGTCTCGGCACCGCCCCTCTTCGTCGTCGGCCTCGGCACGGCGGCCCTCTACGAGCGTCACCGCTCCCTCCTGCCCTCCCTGGCCGCCCACGTGACGTACAACGGGATCGCGCTCGCCGCCTCGTTCCTCGGGCTGTAGGGGCCTGCGCCTCCGCGGGTCAGGCCGGGGCGAGCGCCCCCTGCTCGCCGAGGACCCGCGACTCCAGGATCGCCCGGGGGATCCGGTCGAGGGGCAGCACGTCCTCGGCGGCCCCGAGCTCGACGGCCGCGCCCGGCATGCCCCACACGACCGACGTCTTCTCGTCCTGGGCGATCGTGTGGGCACCGGCCTCCTTCATCTTCAGGAGACCCGCCGCCCCGTCGCGGCCCATGCCGGTGAGGATCACCCCGATCGCGTTCGGCCCCGCGACCTCCGCCACCGACTCGAACAGCGGATCGACGGCCGGCCGCTGGAAGTGGACCGGCGGATCGTCGTGCAGCGTGACGAGGTAGCGGGCGCCGCTGCGCCGGAGCCGCATGTGACGGTCGCCGGGGGCGATCAGCACGACGCCCGGCACGACGGCGTCTCCGTCCCTCGCCTCGCGAACCTCCATCCGGCACAGCCCGTCGAGCCGCTCCGCGAACGGCCGGGTGAAGTTCTTCGGCATGTGCTGCACGATCACGGTTCCCGGGACGTTGGCCGGGAGCCGCCGCAACACGTCCTCGATCGCGCGGGTCCCGCCGGTCGAGGCCCCGATCGCCACGAGCTTGTGCGTCGTCGTCTGCAGGAGCTTCGTCGCCTCCACCGGGGGCGGCGCCTCGGCCGACCGGCGCTGCACCTGGAGCTTCGCCCGCGCGGCCGCCCGGATCGCCCGCGCCAGGTGCCCGGCGACCTCGGGGACGGTGTAGGCCGAGCCCGGCTTGCTGATCACCTCGACGGCACCCAGCTCGAGGGCCCGCAGGGCCGTCGGCGAGTTGGCCGGCGTCAGCGAGCTGACGACGACCACCGGCTTCGGGTAGTGGCGCATCAGCTTCTGCAGGAACGTCAGCCCGTCCATCCGGGGCATCTCGAGGTCGAGCGTGATCACGTCCGGGTCGAGCTTGACGACCATCTCCCGGGCGACGTACGGGTCCATCGCCGCTCCGACCACCTCGATGTCGGGTTCCTTGTTCAGCTCCTGCGTCAGGACCTTGCGAACGACGGCGGAATCGTCGACGACGAGCACGCGGATCATGCGGGTTCACCCTCCGGTACGCCGATCCTCACCTGCAGGATGACCAGGACCCGTCCCTCGATCATCCCCTCGAGGCCCAGGCGCGCCTCCCGGCACCCGGTAATGTCATCCCGCAGCCTCGGCGCGCGTTCCTGGATCGGCGGAAGGATCGTGATGTCGGCCTCCCGGAAATGCTCGCAGGAGAAGAGGTTGCCGCAGACGATGTTCCCCATCTCCTTGAAGGCGTCCACCTGCCGATCCAGCGGCAGCTCCTCCTCATCGACGCCGAGCATGTTGGCCGCGATGGCCGCCACCATCGATGGCTCGGCCGAGAGAATCAACCGGCCCTCGGCGTCCCCCTCGAAGTCGACGACGACCGTGATCCAGTCGTCGGCCGGCTCGGGCGGCTCCGGCAGTTCCTCCGGCACGATGAAGGCCGCCGTCGAGAACGCCTCCTCGACGTACTCCCGCAGAACATCAGCCAGGTCACGCATTGGTCGTCACTCCCAGCAGCGCGGCCACCTTGTCCCGCAGCTCGGCCGCCTTGAACGGCTTGTGGATGATGTCCGCACCGAGGGCGAGGATCCGCTCCCGGCGCGCCTCCTGCCGGTCCGACGTGACGACCAGGACCGGGAGGTCCCGGAACTCCTCCTTCTTGCGGATCGCCCGGAGGAACTCCTCCCCGTTCATCCGCGGCATGTGGATATCGAGGAGGACCAGGTCGACCGGCTCCTGGACGATGGTGCCGATCGCCTCCCAGCCGCTCGCCGCCTCGAGGATCGTCTCGATGTCGAACCCGGCCAGCCTGATCGTGCGGATCACCATCGAGCGCATCACCGCGCTGTCGTCGACCACCAGCACCCTGAGGCCCATCGCGTCACCCCACCTTTCCCGCCAGCTCTCGCTCCCGTCCGTCGACCCGGAGGATGACCCGCCCCGTGCCCACCTCGAGGCTCATCGTCCGGGAACAGTGCCCGCCGACGTCCTCCGCGTCGACCAGGACACCGTTCTTCCACAGGAGCTTGCGCAGCATCGCCACGTTCCGCTTGCCGATCTTGAACAGGTCCTCCTCGTCGGACTTGCCATGCACGGCTGCCCCGCCCGCGACCCGGACGATCAGCCGCGACTTCTCCGCTCCCAGCCGGTACGCCTCCTTGAAGAGCAGTGGCACGCCGGTATCAACGAACATGAACGGTCGCTCGGCAGCCTTCTCGGGGTCGATGCGGGAGCAGGGCAGCATCACGTGGAGCATTCCCCCGATCCTGGCAACCGGGTCCCAGACGGTGATCCCGAGGCAGCTCCCGAGGGCGTGCGTGATGATCACGTCCTCCGGCGAGGACGAGTGCTTCATGTCCGCCACGCCGACCGTGATCGTCACCGGCCTTCCCCGCGGCGCCGGTAGATCGCCGGCTGTACGTACTCGTACGGGTGCTCGACGTTGGTCAGGCTCTCCGAGTGCCCGACGAAGAGCCAACCTCCCGGCCGCAGCAGGTCGTGGAAGCGGGCGACGAGCCGCGCCTGCGTCGGCTTGTCGAAGTAGATCATCACGTTGCGGCAGAAGATCACGTCGAACGGCCCCCTCATCGGCCAGGGGTCCATCAGGTTCAGCCGGGCGAAACGGACGAGCCGGCGCACCGCGGGAACCACGGTCCAGCAGTCGGCGCCCGCCTCCGGCGCCGGGCGGAAGTACTTCTTTCGCAGTGGCCCGGGCACGTCCTCCAGTTGCTCGCCACGGTAGATCCCCCGCCGGGCCAGGGCGAGGATCGTCGGGGAGATGTCCGTGGCCAGGATCCGCGGGTCCCAGCCCTCTCCGCGGAGATCCTCGAGCAGCTCGATGGCGATCGAGTACGGCTCCTCCCCCGACGAGCAGGCGGCGGACCAGATCCGCAACCGCCCCGGCGGGGTCGCCGGGATGACGGTCTCCCGGAGGAACTCGAAGTGGGCCGGCTCGCGGAAGAAGCTGGTCTTGTTCGTCGTCAGCAGGTCGATCATCACGAGGAGTTCCTTCCCCGTCCGGTCCTTCCGGACGTGGGCCACGTACTCCTCGAACCCGGCCAACCCCAGCTCGGTGATGCGCTTTCCGAGGCGCGCCCGGACCAGTTCCCGCTTCCCCTCCCCGAGGTGGATACCCGCCACGGCGTGGACCAGCTCCGCGATCTCGCGGAACGCCCTGTCGGTGAGCTCACGCGCCGCCACCAGCATCACGGCCGTTCCCCGCTCAGAACTCCGCCAGCACCGCTTCCTCGTCCTCCTCGAACGGGATCACGGCCTCGGGCGAAGCCTCCGGGGCCGGGTCGACGGGCCTGCCCGGCGGCGCCTGCTCTGCTGCGACGGGTGGAATCTCGCTCTCCGGGTCCCGGTCGAGGTCGAGGAAGTCCGGCCCCGGGTCCATCGGCAGCGGATCGGCCGCGCCGCCCGACTCGGCCACGCCGCTTCCCTCGAACTGGAACCTCCCGATGATCGCCCGCATCTCGCTGGCCTGGCTTGCCAGTTCCTCGGCCGCAGATGCCGACTGCTCGGCATGGGCGGCGTTGGACTGGATCACGCCTTCCATCTCGCCGAGCGCGTGCTCGACCTCCTGGATCCCGGTCTCCTGCTCCTTCGCCGCGCTCGCGATCTCCGCCATCACCTCCTTGACCTGCTGGACCCGTTTCTTGGTCTGCTCGATCTCCTCGAGGACCTCCTGGTTGATGGCGACCCCCTGCTCGGCGCGCTGGACCGACTCGGAGATCAGCTCGGCCGTGTCGCGGGCCGCCTCGGCGCTCCGCATCGCCAGGTTTCGCACTTCCTCGGCGACGACGGCGAAGCCCTTCCCGGCGTCCCCGGCCCGTGCCGCTTCCACGGCGGCGTTCAGCGCCAGCAGGTTCGTCTGGAACGCGATCTCGTCGATCGTCTTGACGATCTTCGCCGTCCGGTCGGCCGCCTCCTTGATCTTCGCCATCGCGGCGTCGAGCCGCTCCATCTGCCCGGCGGTCCGTTCCGAGCTGGCCAGGCTCTCCATCGCCATGGCCGAGGCCTCCTCCGCGTTCGCGGCAGTCTGGGCGCTCATCGCGGAGATCTGCTTCATGTTGGTCGTGATCTCCTGGATCGAGGCGGCCATCTCCGTGGTCCCCTGGGCCAGGCCCTGGCTCCCGGACGAGACCTCCGCCGACGCCGCACGAACCTGGTCCGCGCCCGCCGCGATCATCCGCATCCCGTCCTCCGTCTGGGCCAGCGTCGTGTTGACCGCGTCCCGGATCCTGCCGAAGGCGCCGCGGTAGTCACCGGTGATCCGGGCCCGCAGGTCACCCTCGGCAGCCTGCTCGAGGACGCGCACCGCCTCGTCGATCGGTGCTTCCACCGTCGCCATCAGGTCGTTCATCGCCTCGGCCAACGCCGCCCAGGCACCGCGCATGTCTGCCGTTTCGATCCGCGAGGAGAGATCACCCTCCCGCGCCTGGGCTACCTGCTGCTCCAGGCGGCCCACGACGCGCCGGACGCGCCGGAGGAGGTCGGCGAAGGCGTTCCCCAGCAGGTCCCCGGCCCCGCGCGTTTCCACGCTGCAGTCCAGGTTCCCCTCCGCGAGGGCCCGGGCCACCTCCGCCTTCTCCTCCACGTAGGCCTTCAGCTGGCGCAGCGCCTTCCCCATGCGCGCCAGCTCGTCGCGTCCCTCGGGCAGGTCGATCTCCTCCGGCACCTCGCCGCGGGCGAGGGTCTCGAGGTGCCGGGTGGCCCGCTCCAGCGGAGCCCCGATCCGGCGGCCCAGCACCCACACCAGCCCGCCGAGCATGAGGACGCCAATCCCGAGTCCGCCGAAGAGATAGCCGCGGAACGACCGAACGAGGGCCACGGCCCCGGAGCGATCGTGGAGCCCGGCGATGTAGCCGGCCACCTCCCCCGAGTAGTCCCGGAACGGCACGGCGAGGACGGCGTACGGCTTCCCGTCCCGCACCACGTGGACGACCTGCGCCTCGCCCCGGGCCAGCGCCTCGTTCCCGAAGCTGACGTCCTTGCCGAGCGCGAGTCCCTCGCGCGAGGCCGCGAGGAGACCGCTCCGGCCGTCCCAGTTGACGGTTCCCTCCCGCGTGCTGTAGATGATCCAGTCGTCCCCGGTCTGCTCCTTGAGGCGCGCAGCGAACTCCTTCCCGAAGGACCTGCCCAGCTCGAACGAACCGACGTGACGTCCCTGGTAGTAGACCGGCACGACGTAGCGGAACCCGAACCCCGCTCGGCCTTCCTCGAGCCCGGAGATCTCCTTTTTCTCGGCGTTGCAGGCGAGGACGGTCTTCCGGAACCCGGACAGGTCGTCACCGTACTTCTGCGGCTTGTGCAGCCGCAGGAAGGACGTCGCGGGCGGGAGGTGGAACTGGCCCTGCGCGTATCCCTGGTTCTCGAGTTCGCGCCAGGCACCCTCGAGGAGCTTCCACAGCCCCTGGCGGTCCCGGAGGGCGAACAGCCGCTGCACTTCCGCGTTGCCCGAGATCGACTTCGCCGCATCGGCAGCACGCCGGATTTCCTCGCGCATGGCGGTCTCGGCGCTCGTGGCGAGCGCCTCCATCTCCTGCGTCTCGACGCGGCGCACGCTCTCCCGGTAGGCATAGTCGATGGTCGCCACGACCACGACGAAGCACGCGACGGCCACGAGGACCAGGGTCAGGGTGAGTCGCTGGCTGATGGAATGGAACTTGATCATCGTATCCTCCGGGACCGGCAGGAGCCCCCGGCTCCACGCCTCAGGCGAGCACCCCCTGCTCGTCCGTCACCGCGTCGTCCATCAGCTCCAGCTCGGCCGGGGTCAGCACCCGGTCTATGTCGAGGAGGAGCTTGACCTTCCCCTCGGCCTTGCCGATGCCGAGCAGCAGGTCCGTTTCCACGCCCATCCCCAGCGCCGGCGGGTCCTCGACCTGGGCCTCGTCGATGTCGAGCACCTCCGAGACCTTGTCGACGATCACGCCGATCAGGGCCCCCTGGATCTGGACGACGATGATGCAGGTCTCCTCCGTCTCCTCCGCCGCCTCCATGCCGAGCTTCAGCCGGAGATCGAGGACCGGGATCACCTTGCCCCGCAGGTTGATCACGCCCCGCACCCAGGGATCGGTCTGCGGGATCGGCGTGATCGGGAGCATGCCGATGATCTCGTTGACACGGAGGATCTCGATGCCGTACTCCTCCTCGCCCAGGAAGAAGGTCAGGTACTTCCCCCCCCGGCTGCGCCCGTTCCCGGGGGTCTTCCCATCGCTCGCGCGGACTTCGCTGCTCACGGGTCTTCTCCCTCTCGCCCGCCCGCGGCGGGCGGTGCATGACCTTGCTAGACCGCCATCATGTCGAACGCGCCGGAACCCCGGCGGGCCAGGGCGCCGAGTCCCTGGGGATCGAGGATCAGGCCGACTCGGCCGTCGCCCAGGATCGCGGCGCCGGAGACTCCGGGCACCTTGCCGATCCCTCCGCCCAGGGACTTGGCGACGATCTGCTGCTGGCCGAGCAGCTCGTCCACCAGCAGCGCGTAGTCACGGTCTCCGCCCCGGACGATGACGAGGAGGCCGCGGGTCGGTTCCTCCACGGCGCCCGGGATCCCGAACAGCCTGCCGAGCCGGAACATCGGGATCAGGCGGTCACGAAACAGGACCATCTCCCCCTGGCCCGCCACCGTCGACAGGTCCTTCTCCTTCGGCTGGAAGGTGATCACGATGTTCGCGGTCGGCAGGATGTACCGCTCGGACCCGCAGCGGATGAGCATCCCGTCGGTGATCGCCAGCGTCAGCGGCAGGTAGATTCTGAAGATCGTTCCTTTCCCGCGCTCCGACTCGATGTCCACCCGTCCGTGGAGGGCCTCGATGTTCTTCTTGACCACGTCGAGCCCCACCCCGCGACCCGAGACGTCGGTCACCTTGTCCGCGGTGGAGAAGCCCGGCTCGAAGATCAACTGGAAGACGTCCGAGTCCGAGAGGCCCTTGTCCGAGTCGATGACGCCGCGCTCGATCGCCTTCTGGACGATCTTCTCCCGGTCGAGGCCCCGGCCGTCGTCCTCGATGGCGACGACGACCGACCCCCCGGAGTGGCACGCGGACAGGCGCACGGTGCCGACGGGGGGCTTCCCGGCGGCGACGCGTTCCTCCTCGGTCTCGAGGCCGTGGTCGACGGCATTGCGGATCATGTGGACCAGCGGATCGCCGATCGCGTCGACCATGTTCCGGTCGATCTCCGTGTCCTCGCCCTCGGTGACCAGGACGACCTTCTTCTTCACCTTCTGCGCCACGTCACGGACCAGGCGATTCATCTTCTGGAAGGTCGCGCGCAGCGGGACCATCCGCATCGACATGGACAGGTCCTGGAGCTCCCGGACGATCTTGCCCATGTGGGTGATCTTCCGGATCAGGTCGTAGTGCGCCCCGTCGGTCACCACCTGGTCCTGGGCGACCATCGAGTGAGCGATCACCAGCTCCCCGACCATCTCGATCAGCCGGTCGAGCCGGTCGGTACGGACGCGGACGGACGCGTCGACCGATCGCCGGACGCGGTCCAGGCGCTTCTGCTTCCGGAGGGCTTCGGCGACGTCGGTGACGCGGGCGGCTCCCGCCTTGACGAGGGCCTCTCCGAGCGGTTTTTCCCCCTTTTCCCTCTCCACTCGCTGGATCACCTCGTCGGGAACCTTGCCCTCGGAGGCGAGAATGTCGCCGACCCGCGCGTGGGGCAGCGGCGGTTCCTCCTCGCCGGCCTCGGCGGCATAGCGGTCCGGGTCCGCCAGGTGGCGCATCAGCGGGTCGTACTCCTCCGGGCGGTCGACCGGCTCGCCGGCGGCGCCGGCAACCACGAGGTCGAGCAGCTCCTTGAGCATGTCGACGCTGCGCAGGGCCAGGTCCGCGTAGGGACCGCCGTAGCGGATCTCCTTGTCACGCACGCGCGCGAGCAGCGTCTCCGCCCGGTGGGCGAGTTCCGAGATCGCCTCTAGCCCGAGGAAGGCGGACGTTCCCTTGAGCGTGTGAAAGGCCCGGAAGACCGTGTTGATCGCCTCCTCGTCCCCCGGATCGGTCTCCAGCGTGAGCAGCGCGGCCTCGGCGTTCTCGAGGAGCTCCCTGCTCTCGGTGACCATCTCGCCGATCAGCTCGACGTCGGGCTCCTCGGGCAGGAGGACGAAGGGGACCTCCTCCCCTGCCGGCTCCTCCGCGCTCTGCCCGGTCTTCGCTTCGTCGCCGTCCCCGGCCTCCCCGCCGGGCTCCCCGGTGGACAGGAGCTGCTCCATCGTCTCCACGAGGAGGGAGAGGGTTTCCCGGACCTTCGTCCGCTCCTCCTCGCCCAGGGAGTCGGCTCCTCCCAGGGTGTCGCGCGCCTGCTGGACCAGGGCGGCCAGGTCCTCCCGTCCGGGAGGCAGGGCGTCCTTCAGGTCCTCGAGGGCCCACGCGAGGCCCTCGGAAGAACCCTTCGTCTCGGGGTCCCAGGACTCCGCGGCGCGCCTGAGTTCCCCGAGCAGTCCGGTCAGCGTTTCGAGGCGTTCGCTCATCCTCTCTCCTCGCCGGCCTCCACGGGCCGGTCGCCCGTGCGCGACACGGGGCCCCGCCCGCTTATCGGCCCGCCGTCTCCTTCGCTTGAGCGCCGGCGGGGAGCCGGGCGGGGCGGGATCCTGCACAATGGGGCCCCATGAGAGACACCCGCCCCGGCCGGGCCCCCCGCGGCGCCCGCCAGCTCGCCCTCCTGGCGGGAGGGATCACGGTTCTCGTCGTCGCCCTGCCCCTGGTGGCGGGATACGGCGGGATCCTCGCCGCGCTCGCCCACCAGTTGGCGGCCGTCGGGGAGTGTCCCGCCCCGTCCTTCTGGGCACCCTGGCCCCTTCACGGGACCCGGATCGCGATTCTCCTGATGTTCGCCCTCGACCTCGGCCTGTGGATCGCCCTGCTCGGGTTGCTCCCCCTCGAGGACGTGCCGGGCGCTCCCTTCCTCTCGCTCCGGCGGAGGCTCCGCCGACGCTGGCTCCTGGCGATGACCCCGGTCTACCCGGTCGTCGCCGCCCTCGCCGGGGCGCGCCTGCTCGCCCGCGCCGTCTCCGCCTGCGGCGCCGGCGCCACCTGGTTCCTTCCCGGTATCCTCGGGATCGACCACGGGGCGGGCGCTCGCGCGTGGATCGCCGGGGAGCGGGGCCTGCTCGCGTTCTTCGCCGCGGCCTTCCTCCTGCACCTGCTGGTCCTCGCCGGTCCGTCGCGACCCGGGCGCTGGCTCGGCCGCGTCGCGGTGCTGTCGGCCGGCGGCGGCGTCCTCCTGGCGGCAGGCATCGGTCTCGTGCTCCCCGTGGTCGTCGGCGCTCCCTTCCGGGCCGCCGCCACCGCCCGGGAAGAGCTACTCCACGCTTTCCCGGCGCTCGCGGACGTGGACCCGATCGCCCGGGACGACCTGGCCTGGAACGCCTTCGTACGCACCGCCGCCGACGGGCCCGCGCTCCGGGGGCGCCCCCCGTGGGCCCTGCCCCCCTCGGTCGTCGCCCTGCCCCCGGCGCCCGTGGCCGGGCTCGCGGGCCTGCCGCTGCGGATCGCCGGTCCCGCGGAACCGGCCACGGGCGGGACCGGCCTCGAGTGGCGGATTCCCCTCGAGGGGCCCGCCGTGCCGCTCCCTCTTCCCCGGCCCTTCCGGCCCACGCGGGTGCTCAAGGCGGACCGGGCCCTGCCCTGGCACCGGGTTCGGGACCATCTCCTGGCGCTGGGTCCCGGTCCCCTGCGAGTCGGCCTCGCCCCGGTGCCCTGCGGCCCGCCCCGGGCGATTCCCCCCGGCCCGGCCCCGGTCGTCGTCCTGCGGAACGGCCACCTCCCGGGGGACGGTCCACCGACCGGGCAACTGCCCCTTCCCTTCCCGGAAGGAACAGCCCTCCCGCCGGGCGGGACGGAACGGGCCCCCTGGCCGGGCCGGGTCCGGCCGGGGCGACGCGACCTGTTCTCCCGGGAGCTGCCGACCGACGTGCTCTGGCAGCGGGCCCTTCCCCTCCCGGTCCCGGTGGTCCCCGACGAGAACGGAACGGTCCGCCTCGCCGTGCCTCCCGTGACACCGTGGGACGACGTCGCCCGGGCCCTGCTTGCCGAGACCCTGGCCGGCGCCCGGCGGATCGAGCTCTGGACCGGGGAGTGATCAGAGACGGCGGAGACGCGCGGCATACGCCGCCGGGTCCGCCTTCCCCGTGCGAAAGGCCTCGCCGGCATGTTCGACCAGGACCTGCAGGATCCGGTGGATCGCCTCGTGCCGATCGAGACCCCGGGCGGCCAGGCGCGCCAGGGCCTCCCCGACCTCCGGCGGCTCTCCCCTGGCGAGCTGGGTCTCGACGAGCTCGTGGAGGTGCACGTGGAGGAACGGGTTCTCGTCCGAGTCCGGGTCCGCCCCCTCCCAGAACGGCCGGTACTCGCGGTGCTCCTCGAGGATCGCCAGCAGCCGGCGCTCGACCTCGGTGAGGGTCTCCCGCTCGTCGCGCCGCGCCCACAGCCGCCGCACGGCCTCCCGTCCGATCTCGGCGAGGGCCCGCAGCGCCTCCGCGTCCCGGTCGGCCGGACCGTGATTCATGGCCCCTCCTCCCCGTCGAACCGGGCCCGGAGGGGTTCCACCGGCGGCGGCGCGACCTCCTTGAGCACCGCCCGGCGCCCGTCGAACAGGAGCCGGGAGTACTTCCCGTAGTGGGTCACGCGCCGGGCCAGGTCGGCCAGGTTGGCCGGCACCAGCGCGTCGAGGAGGGCAAGGGAACCTGCGCCCGGACCGGGATGGTCGATCACGAGGGCGAGCGCCGCCCCCGGTCCCCGGGCCTCCTGTCCGCCGAGTCCCAGGCGATCCTCGTCGAGGACCAGGGACGCCGGCAGCCGGGGCAGCAGGCGCTCGAGCAGGACGGGGCCGGGCTTCCCGAGAACCCACACCCGGCGGGCGGACTCCAGTTCGCCGTCGCTCACCTCACGGTCGAGCCGCACCGGGATCCGCCCCCCCGCCAGCCGCTCCGCGACGGCCCGCTCCGCGTCCAGGGCATCTCCGCCCCGGCCGGTTCCGAGGATGACCAGGTCTGCGTCCCCGGCGAGGAGCCGGGCGAACGTCGCCGGGATCTCCTCCGGGGCGAGCCGCCGGAAGACGTCGACGTCCGGGTCGATCACCAGCTCCACGGGACGCGCGGAGACCCGCCGCTCGAAGCGGCAGGAGCCGCCCCGGCTCCAGGAGACCATCCGCTCCCGCCGACCGTCCTCGAGGACGACGTCCGCCGGAACCCGGAGCCTCCAGTCGCCGGTCTCCACCCGGGCCCGGACGACCCACCAGGGCCCCCGGCGTTCGGCCCGCGCCTCGACGAGCCGGAGCCGGGGAGCCCCCGGGCGCTCCACCCACTGGGCGAAGAACCACGCGAGGTCGTTGCGGGTCACGCGCTCGAACGCCTGCCGGATGTCGGCCCAGGAGGCGACCCGGTAGCGATGGGCCCGGTAGAACTCCCGCAACGCCCCCCGGAACGGCTTGTCCCCCACGATGTGCCGGAGCATGTGGAAGATCATCGCGACCTTGCCGTACCCGAGGGCTCGCGTCCTCCGGTCGGTCCGCTCCCGGAACGAGGCCACCGCCGGCTCCCCCCGCTCGGGGACGTACTCGGCGTAGTCCCGCAGGATCTGCCGCCGGTACTCCACGTCGCCCCCGGGGCGTTCCTCGCCGGCGTAGGCGTGGTCGGCCATGTAGACCGTGAGTCCCTCGCACCAGTTCCCGCGGTCCATGTCGACGTACACGCCGTTCCCCCACCAGTCGTGGAGGACCTCGTGCCCCAGGCTCGTGCGAAGGATGAACGGGAGGCGGATCACCCCCCGCCCGAGGAGGGTGAACGACGGCATCCCGTACCCGGTCGGGAGCACGTGCTCGACGACCCGGAAGGCGGGCCAGGCGTGGGGCCCGATCTCGTCCTCGTACCGCTCGAGGTAGCGCGCGGTCGCGGCCAGGTAGGACCGCGCGAGGCTCTCCGGGGTGTCCGCGAGGAACCAGGTCTCCACGGGGACCTTCTTCCCGGCCGGGTGGTGGAGGACGCGGAACGGGGCCGCCACCAGGTCGATTCCCTCGATCGGGTGGAGGGCGTCCCACGTGCTCGTCCTCCGGTCTCCGTCGACGGTGTCCTCGACGAGTCCCCCCTCCGAGACGACCCGCCAGCGCGCGGGGACCGTGACCCGGGCGGTGAAGCGCGACAGCTGCTGGTTCCCCGTCGGGTACCAGCCGCCCCGGGCCTCGAGGAAGCTGCCCGCCTCGTCCAGGTACCCGGCCGGCATGCCCGCGATCTCCTCGTGGCTGAACCGCACGTCCTTCGGGATCGGGCCGGGTTTCGCCCTCCAGCGAACCCGCAGGACCGTCGCCTTCGCGGCTCGGCGGGACGGCCGCAGCACCCAGCGGACGAGTTCCGCGTTCCCTCCCGCCTTCCCGGCCCGCTCGAACTCGAGCCTCCGGGCACGGTTCCCGACGAGCGCCTCCATCGCGAGAACCTCTCCCGCCGGACCGAGGAGCAGCGCGCGGGGGTCGCGCCCCAGCGGACCCTCGAGCTCGAGCCGCGCCGTCCCCTCGAGCAGGCCGCTTCCCGGGTCCAGGGACACGGTGAGTCCGTGGGCGACGACCCGGAGGGGAGCAGGCGGCGTGGCGGCGAGACCGGGCAGCGCCACCAGCAGGGCGAGACCGGCAACGAGCGGGATGGAGCGGCAACGCATGGAGGACCTCCTCGGGAATCCGCGGGATGGCATTCTATCCTTCCCCGGAAGGGAGGACCTGCCGATGGAGCGGACGATCGGGACGACGCGCCTCGTGCTGGTGCAGGGCGACATCACGGAGCAGGAGGTCGATGCCATCGTCAACGCCGCCAACAGCCGGCTCGCGGGGGGCGGCGGGGTCGACGGGGCGATTCACCGCCGGGGAGGTCCCTCGATCCTCGAGGAGTGCCGCCGGATCGGGGGCTGCCCGACCGGCTCGGCGGTCGTCACGGGCGCCGGGAACCTGCCTGCCCGCCGGGTGATCCACGCGGTTGGACCGGTGTGGAGCGGAGGAGGCCGGGGCGAAGACGATCTCCTGGTTTCCGCCTGGCGGGAGAGCCTGGAGCGCGCCCGGGAGATCGGTGCCCGGAGCGTCGCCTTCCCTTCCCTGTCGACGGGGGCCTACCGGTTCCCCGTCGACCGCGCGGCTCGCCTCGCCCTCTCGACCGTGCGGGACTGGCTCTCGGCACACCCGGGAGTGCTGGACGAGGTCCGGGTCGTCCTGTTCGACCGGCAGACGTTCGACGCCTACGCGGCGGTCCTCGACGAGCTCTTCCCCGCGTAGCGCGCGGGGACCCGGAACGTCGCCGGCGGCCCCGTCAATCGGGGCGGGGAAGGCTGCGGGGGACGGACCGCGCCCGGCGTGCCAGTTTCTCCAGGAGTTCCCGGGCCTCGGCCTCCTCGGCCGGGTCCGGGTCCTCCTCGAGAGCGTGGTAGAGGTGCTGGTACGCGGCGGTCGGAAACCCGAGGTCGTCCATCAGGACCCGGGCCGCGCCCAGGTGTGCCCGGGCCCGGCCGGGCCCGCGGGGATGGTCGGCCAGCGCCCGCTGGTAGGCGGCCAGGGCCGCGCGCGGATGGCCCGCGTTCGCCAGGGCGTCCCCGAGCCGGATCTTCTCCCGGGGGCCGAGGGCGTTGCGGGTCACCTGGCGCGGCAGGTCGAACAGCATCGCCGCCGCCTCGGAGAGCCTTCCCGCCGCCAGCGCCTCGCGGAAGGCCCGCGGCAGGGTCGCGGCGGCCGGGACGTCCGGCGGCCGTTCCCGGGTCACCTCCGGGCGGTGCAGCCAGTGCCGGTCCATCACCCAGGCGAGCGCCAGGCCGGCGATGAACCCGCCGATGTGCGCCCCGTAGGCGACTCCCCCGCCCTTCCCGCCCGTGACCAGCACCGGGAGCAGGTTGTCGACCACGAGGTACATCGCCAGCACGAGGCGCGCCGGCAGCTCGATCACGTCGGCGAAGAACGGGAAGAACCACACCCACAGCCGCACCCGGTTGAGCGGGAACCACAGGAAGTAGAGGCCGAGCACCCCCGAGATCGCCCCCGACGCCCCCACCGCCGGGATGTCCGAACCGTGCCGGAGCAGGAAGTCTCCCCCGGCCGCGGCCAGGCCCGTCCCCAGGTACGCGAGCAGGTAACCGAGCCGGCCGAGCCGGGCCTCCACGTTGTCGCCGTAGATCCAGAGGAAGAGCATGTTCCCCAGCAGGTGGGCCCATCCCCCGTGGAGGAACATCCCGGCCAGGGCCCCGGCGAGCGTCGGGTGGGCGGGCCGGAACCCGTGGCGGTACGTGAACAGGTCGTAGGCGCTGACCTGGCGGACCAGCCGCGGGACGTCGGCGGGATGGACGCGGCCGTCCTCCACCAGCGCCTGCACGTAGCGGGGCAGGTCCGGGTCCCGCGGGTCCGCCGGCCGGAAGCTGAGGGGCCAGAGGGCGAGGAAGACCGCCACGTTGAGGACGATCAGCGTCCAGTTGATCCAGGCGACCCCCCGTGGATTCGGGCTGTCGCCGATCGGCAGGATCATCGGAGAGCCTCCTTCCGGCTGAGGCGAATCCTTCCCTTCTCGTCGACCCCGAGTACGCGGACATCGACCATGTCACCGACGGAAAGCACGTCCCCGACCCGCGGAACCCGGCGGGTGTCGAGCTCCGAGACGTGAAGCACCCCCTCCACCGAGGCGCCGAGCCGCACGATGGCGAAGAAATCCCTCACGAGGATCACCTCGCCCCGGTAGACCTCCCCGACCTCCGGTTCCAGCGTCAGGTGGCGGATCCGCCGCATCGCCTCGGCGGCCCCGGCCTGGTCCCGGGCGTAGACGCGCACGAGGCCGTCCTCGCCGATGTCGACCTGGACCCCCGTAGCGGCCTGGATCTCCTGCACGTTCCGCCCGCCCGGCCCGATCAGTTCCCGGATGCGCTCCCGGCGGATCCGCAGCGAGGTGACCCGGGGCGCCCGCGGCGAGAGAGAAGCCCGGGGCTCGGCGAGGGTCCTCGCCATCTCGTCCAGGATGTGCAGGCGGGCCGCCCGCGCCTGGCCCAGCGCCCGCTCGAGGACTTCCCGCGGGATCGCCCCCAGCTTGTTGTCCATCTGGATGGCCGTGACTCCCTCCCGCGTCCCGGCGACCTTGAAGTCCATGTCCCCCAGGTGGTCCTCGTCGCCCAGGATGTCGGTGAGGACGTGGTAGTCGTCCCCTTCGTGGACCAGGCCCATCGCGACCCCGGCCACCGGCGCCCGCAGCGGGACGCCCGCGTCCATCAGGGCCAGGGTGGCCCCGCAGACGGTCGCCATCGACGAGGACCCGTTGGACTCCGCGATGTCGGAGACGACCCGGATCGTGTACGGAAAGTCGTCGGGAGGCGGCAGCACCGGCTCGATGGCCCGGTGGGCGAGGTTCCCGTGCCCGATCTCCCGGCGACCCGGGCCGCGGAGCGGCCGGACCTCGCCGACCGAGTACGGGGGGAAGTTGTAGTGCAGGAGGAAGCGCTCCGAGCGCATCCCCTCGAGGGTCTCGACCTGCTGCTCGTCCCGGCCGGTCCCCAGGGTGCAGGAGACGAGCGCCTGGGTCTCTCCCCGGGTGAAGATCGCCGAACCGTGGGGTCGGGGCAGCCAGGAGACCACGCAGGAGATCGGCCGCACGTCCTCGAGTCCCCGGCCGTCGATTCTCGTTCCCTCCCGCGCGATCCGCTCGCGAATCACCCGGGCCACCAGGGCCCCGTAGAGTTCCCGGGCCTCGTCCTCGCGGCCCGCCACCTCCTCGCCCCGGTCCGCGAGCCAGCGCTCGAACAGCTCGGCGAGCCGGCGGCGGCGGGCCCGCTTGGCCGGCTCGTTCACCGCGTCCCGCACGCCGGCCTCGAGCTCCTGCGCCACCCGCGCCGCGAGATCCTCCGCGGCTTCCGGTTCCCGGTGGGGGCGCTTCTCCCGGCCCGCCCGGGAGGCCAGGTCGGCGATCGCCTCGGCGATCTCCCGCGCCGCCCGGTCCGCCCGCTCCAGGGCACCGATCACCTGCTGCTCGGGCGCCTCCCTCCCCTGCCCCTCGACCATGACGAGACCGCCCGGGCCGGAGGAGACGACGAGGTCCAGGTCGGCGGCCTCCCGCTCCCGCCTGGTCGGAAAGAGAACCCACTCCCCGTGAACCCGGGCGACCCGGACACCGGCCACCGGGCCCCGCCAGGGAACGTCGGAGACCGCCAGGGCGGCCGCGCCGGCCGTGATCGCCAGGGACTCTGGCTCCACCTCCTCGTCCGCGCTCAGCACGGTCAGCATCAACTGGGTCTCGCAGAGGAATCCCCGCGGGAAGAGGGGACGCACCGTCCGGTCCGCCAGCCGGGAGGCGAGCACCTCGGGCTCGGTGATCCGCCCCTCCCGGCGCAGCCAGGACCCGGGAATCCGGCCCGACGCGGCGAACCGCTCCCGGTACTCGACGGTCAGGGGAAAGAACCCCTGGCCGGGACGCGGCTCCTCCGCGGCCACGACCGTGGCCAGGAGGACGTTGTCCCGGTACCGGAGGACCACGGCCCCGTGGGCCTGCCTGGCGACGTCCCCGGTCTCGAGGACGAGGGGCCCGCCGGGAAGGTCGACCTGGACGCGCTCGGCCATCGTGCCCCCGCTCACTCGGGGCTGGCCCACGGCGGGTAGACCACCGCGAGCACCCGTTCCCCGGCCTCGCCTTCCGCACCCTCCGGCCGCCGGGGCCGGAAGTCGGGCACCAGGGTCCCGTCCTCTCGCCGCGTGGCCGGCCAGGGGCGGGCAAGGAGCTTCAGCCCGCTCCCGGTCTCCACCACCTCGGCGACGAGGGGGGCGCCTGGACGACCGTCCTCGAGGGGCCGGAAGGCCACCTTCCAGACCGGGTCGTACCGGCAGCGGGTCGCGTCGATCTTCACGTCGGAGAAATGGCCGGGCACGTGGACGAGGGGAAGCTCGTCCTCCCGGGGCGGCCGGTAGATCGGCCCGTCCGGCCCGCGATCGGCGACCCGGAGGTTGTCCACGGTCGGCCCGGCCCCGGGGCCCAGCACGGCGAGGAGGGCGGCCCGGACCTCGGCATCCGGCGGCGGGGTCGGCGAGATCCCGCGGCCGCCGCAGGCCGCGGCAACGAGCAGGACGGCCCCGGCGAGGAACGGGGCGATTGAAGCTCGGCACGTGCGCATCGTGACCTCCCGGCCGCTACAATACCCCCTCCCCCGCCCCCCGGGGAGCCCACCGCCCCCGTTTCCCCGCCGCGAGGAGCCAGACGATGGCCGGATCCCTAGACGCCCTGCTCCGTCCCCGCTCGGTCGCCGTGATCGGCGCCTCGAACCGCCGGAAGTCCCTCGGCGGAATGGTCACCGAACGCCTGTTCGACTTCCGCTTCACCGGGAAGGTCTTCCCCGTGAACCCGCGCCAGGAGGCGATCCACTCGGTCAAGGCCTGGCCGAGCGTGCTGGACGTTCCCGACCCGGTCGACTGCGCCGTCGTGGTCGTCCCGCGGGACGCCGTCCCCGCCGCGATCGACCAGTGCATCCAGAAGGGGGTCGGAGCGGTCATCCTGATCACGTCGGGCTTCCGCGAGACCGGCGAGGAGGGACACCGACTGGAGCGGGAGATCTTCGCGAAACTGCGGGATGCCGGGATTCGTGCGATCGGCCCGAACTGCATGGGCCTCCTCAACACGTCGCCGGAGATCTCTCTCGACGCGACGTTCACGCCCGTACCGGCGCTCCCCGGCCCGATCGGCTTCGCCTCCCAGTCCGGGGCCCTCGGCGTCGTCGTTCTCGGCATCTCCGGGGAGCGGGGCATCGGGTTCTCCCAGTTCGTCTCCCTGGGCAACAAGGCGGACGTGACGGAGAACGACCTGCTCGAGGCCTGGGAGGACGACCCGGAGGTGCCGGTGATCACGACCTACCTGGAGTCGTTCGCCGACGCCCCGGGCTTCCTGCGGATCGCCCGCCGGGTCACCCGGAAGAAGCCGGTGATCCTGGTCAAGGCGGGCCGGACCGAGGCCGGCGCCCGGGCGGCCAGCTCCCATACCGGGGCCCTCGCCTCGGCGGACACCGGCACGGACGCCCTCTGCCGGCAGGGCGGCATCCTCCGGGTCGACACGGTGGAGGAGATGCTGGACACCGCCTGGTTCCTGGCGAAGGCCCCGCTCCCGGCGGGGCCGCGGGTCGGGATCCTGACCAACGCGGGCGGACCCGCCATCCTCTGCGCGGACCGGCTCGGGGAGCTCGGCCTCGAGATCCCGCCCCTCGCCGAGGCCACGCGAGAGGTTCTCTCCGGCCGGCTGCCGCCGGAGGCGGCGACGGGCAACCCGGTCGACATCCTGCCGTCGGCCACGCCCGGGGACTTCGCCGCCTGCCTCGGGGCGATGCTGGACGACCCGGGGATCGACGCGGTGATCTCGATCACGGTGACCCCGCCGCTGTACCCGGCCCGGGACGTCCTCGAGGCGATCACCCCGGTCGCCCGCCGGGCGACGAAACCCGTCCTGCCGGTCTTCATGGTCCCGGCGGCGGCTCGCCGCGAACTGCTCGCCGTGGGCG
>Ga0256914_1000817_pt1 | contig 30079 bp, 30 predicted proteins | sample HulkmetaG_FD_191571 | JGI IMG/M metagenome (GOLD analysis project Ga0256914, IMG submission 191571) | Hydrothermal chimney microbial communities from Main Endeavour vent field at the Juan de Fuca Ridge, Pacific Ocean - Hulk | ecosystem: Environmental > Aquatic > Marine > Hydrothermal vents ... | reverse complement strand
GGAAGGCGAACACGTCGGCCACTTCGCTCAACGAAACCCCCTTCTCCCGCATCTTGCAGTAGAGGCTATAGATGTGCTTCTCCCTTCCACTCACCTCGCAGCGGAAGGACTCCTGGGCGAGCCGGTTGCGAATGGACTCCTCGATGTGCGCCACCACCTCCTTTCGATGGCCGCGCAGTCTCAGTAGTGCCTCGTTGAGCACCCGGTAACGCCAGGGGTAGTAGGCCTGCATGCCCAGCTCCTCCAGCTCCAGGCGGATGCTGTTGATCCCCAGGCGCAGGGCGATGGGGGCATAGATCTCCAGCGTCTCGCGGGCGATGCGGCGCGCCTTTTCGGGCCGCATCACCCCCAGGGTGCGCATATTGTGCAAACGGTCGGCCAACTTTATGAGAATGACCCGAATGTCGCGGGTCATGGCCAACATCATCTTGCGGAAATTCTCCGCCTGGGCCTCGGTGTGGGTCTGGGTATCGATCTTCGCCAGCTTGCTCACCCCGTCGACCATCTCGGCCACCTCTTCGCCGAACTCTTCGGCCAGTTTCTCTTTGGCGGTCGGGGTGTCTTCGATGACGTCGTGAAGAATGGCGGCCATCAGGCAACGGTAATCGAGCCGCATCTCGGCCAGGATCCTGGCCACCGCCACCGGATGACAGATGTAGGGTTCGCCGGTGAGGCGTCTTTGATCCTTATGCGCCTCGGCCCCGAACAGATAGGCGCGAAAAACCTCCCGCACCTCCTCCGGCGGGAGGTAGCGCTCCAGGTAGGCGCACAAGTCGGCGATATTGTAGCGGGGGCGGGTGGGCTGCCCGAGGTGCTCGGACACGGCCGACGACCAGCGGCTTCCCGGTTTATGGGGAAGGGCCGTGGCCATGCCGGCCTCCGGTCAGAGCCCGTCGACGGCCGCCTGTACTTCCTGTGCCAGTGCCGCGGCCAGCTCTTCGTCGATGGAGTCGGTCTTCTTCTCCTGCGCTTCCACCGTCTCGGGGGTGATGAGGCCGGCGGCGATCTCACGCAGGGCCACCACCGTCGGCTTGTCGTTGTCCCAGGGCACCAGGGGTTCCACCCCGTGCTCGAGCTGCCGCGCGCGCTTGGCGGCCAGCAACACCAGATTGAAGCGGTTGTCCACGTGCTCCAGGCAATCTTCCACGGTGATTCGTGCCATTTTTCAACCTTTCTCGTGTCTTCTCAATCCGATCGATCATTCATTTTAGCTGCAAACGCTCTCTTCAATGAAAATTTTGCGCCGGCACCACTTTCGCCGACCCGCCGCCTCGAGGATCGGCGACGGCCGCCACCCGCCCGGCGGCGCGGTCCCAGAAGACCGCTTGGAGGTTGCCCCAGGATCGAGGCAAAAGGCGCACATGATGTCCCCGCGCCTCCAACGCGTCGATGACGGCTTCATCCAGTGCCTTGGGTTCGAGCTGAATCTCGTCTGGAAGATACTGGTGGTGGATGCGGGGGCGCGTCACCCAATGGTCCACGGGCGCACCCGCCACCGCCTCCAGGAGCGCGAGCAACACCGTGGTGATGATGCGCGAGCCGCCCGGGCTGCCGAGGATGGCCACACCCCGATCGGATTCCACGAAAGTGGGGGTCATGCTGGACAGCATCCGCTTGCCCGGCGCGATGGCATTCGCCTCTCCACCCACCAGGCCGTAGACGTTGGGCACGCCGGGCTTGAGGGAGAAATCGTCCATCTCGTCGTTGAGCAACACCCCCGTCCCTTCGGCCACGAAAGCGGAACCGAAGGGGTAATTGATGCTCAGCGTGGCGGCCACCCGGTTGCCTTCCCGATCCAGTATCGAAAAGTGGGTGGTGTGCCACCCCTTCGGCTCGGACGCATCCAGCCAAATGCTCGGCGTGGCCTTTTCCGGATCGAAATCGGCCAACATCGCCTCGGCGTGGGCCATGGAGAGCAGCCGCGCCACGGGCACGTCCACATGGTCGGGGTCGCCCAGAAAGCGGGCGCGATCGAAATAGGCGCGGCGCATCACCTCCACCAGTCCATGCACCGCGTCGGCGTCGTCGCCCTTTTTCCACTTCAGTGCGCTGAGCATGTTGAGCATCTCGATCAACACCACTCCCCCGGAGGAGGGTGGCGCGGCGCTCACCACCCGATGGCCTTTGAACCGCCCCACCACCGGCGCACGCTCCACCACCCGATAGCCGGTCAAATCGGCTTCGGTCCAGATTCCCCCGGCTCGCCGTACCGCCCGCACCAGGCGCTGCGCCACTTCGCCGCGATAGAAGCCGTCGTGCCCCTCGCGTGCCAGCCGTTCCAAGGTCTCCGCCAACTCCGGCTGACGGATGCGGTGGCCGACAGGCGGCACTTCGCCGTCCGCGAGAAATATCGCCGCCGCACGCGAATGGCGACGCAAAGCCTCGAGTCGCCAACGTGCCATCCGCCGGTAGTGCGCATCCACTTCGAACCCTTCGCGCGCCAGGCGGATGGCCGGTGCCAAGGTGCGTGTCAACGGCAGGCGCCCATAATGGCGGGCGACATGGGCCAGAGCCGCCGGCTGACCGGGCACGGCGGCGGCCAACGGGCCGTCGATGGAAAGGCTGGGGATCACTTCGCCCCGCGCGTCGAGATACATGTCGCGCCGCGCCGCCAGAGGCGCCCGTTCGCGAGCGTCGATCATCACCTCGAAGCCATCCACGGCCCGGTGGAGCAACCAGAAGCCCCCGCCGCCCAATCCAGAGCCGTAAGGTTCCACCACACCGAGAACCGCGCCTACAGCCACCGCGGCATCGAAGGCATTGCCACCGACGCGAAGAATTTCCAACCCCGCCTCGGTGGCCAAGGGGTGAGCGCTGGCCACGGCGGCGGCCGGCGGCCGCTCGGCGGCCCATGCCGTCAGGAAAGCTAGAAGCCAGAAAAGAAGAAAGCTCCCGACGGGAGCTTTCTGGAACATCTTGCGAGCAGCCGGCATCACCCTTGTTCGGCGATGATCCGCTCGTACTTGGCCATCAGCTCCTCGCGGGTCTCTTGGTGGTCGGGATCGACGATGATGCAGTCTACGGGACAGACCTCCACACACTGCGGTTCATCATAGTGGCCCACACACTCGGTGCACAGGTCGGGATCGATCTCGTAGATTTCCTCACCCATATGGATGGCGCCGTTGGGGCACTCGGGCTCACACACATCGCAGTTGATGCACTCGTCGGTAATCTTCATCGCCATGGGTCGGTACTCCACTCAAAACTATTGAAATCGTGCCGTCAATGCCTGCTGCACCGCGGGATGGACGAATTCTGCCACATCTCCTCCCAGGCGCGCTATTTCCCGCACCAGAGACGAGGATATGAAGGCGTACTGCTCGGCCGGCGTCAGGAACAGGGTCTCGATCTCCGGCGCCAACCGGCGGTTCATGCTCGCCAGCTGGAACTCGTATTCGAAGTCGGAAACGGCGCGCAGGCCGCGGATCACCACCTGGGCGCCCCGCCGCCGGCAGAACTCCACCAGAAGGCCGCGGAAGGCGGTGACCTCTACGTTGGAAAAATCCGCCAACACCCGACGGGCCAGGTCCACACGTTCGTCCAGCGGACAGAAAGGCCGTTTGCCGGTGTCCTGGGCTACCGCCACCACCACCCGTTCGAACAGCCGCGCGGCGCGCGCCACCAGGTCGGTGTGGCCGTTGGTGATGGGATCGAATGTACCGGGATAGACGGCAGTGATCATTGACGATCGTCAGATGGAAAAATCAAGCCATGTTAGCACGATGAAGCAAACGACATGCGGCTTGGCCGGCCTGCGCCTGACGATGCAAACGCCAACCGACAGGCGGCTCGGGCCAGGGTCGGGCGGCGTCCTGTTCGATGTAGATCCACGCTTGCGATCCCAGCCAACCGCCTTCTTCGAGCCGTCGGCACAGCTCGGGCAAACGACGCATCGCATAAGGAGGATCCAGGAACACCAGGTCGAAAGGCGTCCGCGGCGGGCGCGCAAGAAAGCGGAACGCATCGGCCCGCACCACTTCGGCCTGGGATTCCACGCCGAGTCGGCGCAGGTTCTCGTTCAGTCGACGCGCCACGGCAGGAGCCGCGTCCACCGCCGTGAGCCACGCCGCTCCGCGGGAGAGGGCCTCGAACCCCAACGCGCCGCTGCCGGCGAACAGATCGAGGCAGCGCGCCCCTTCCAATTCGCCTTGCAGCCAATTGAACAGGGTTTCGCGCAACCGATCGGCCGTGGGCCGCAGGCCGGTGGCGGAAGGAAAACCCAGGCGCCGGCCGCGAAAACGCCCGCCGATGATGCGAATGGAATTGCCACGCCCCATGGGGAAAATTGATAGAGTAATGCGCCTTCCGATTGTTTCAAAACCGCCGGGGCCTTCCAAGGCTCGGGCGGCATCCCCCAAACGAGGTTGTTCAGCACGTCATGTTCGGTTTCGGCAAGAAGAAGACAGCCGCCTCCTCGCCCGAGGAGGAGGCGAAAAAAGCGCGCCCCGGGCTCTTGCGACGGCTCAAGGAGGGGTTGGCTAAAACCCGTGCCAGCTTCACCGACGGCCTCGCCGCCCTCGTGCTGGGGCGCAAGCAGATCGACGAGGCGCTCCTCGACGAGCTGGAGACCCTGCTGCTCACCGCCGATGTGGGCGTGGAGGCGACCCGGCGCATCATCGACGACCTGACCGAGCGGGTCAGGCGTAAGGACCTGAAAGATCCCCAGGCCCTTACCGAAGCACTCGAAGCGCGCCTGGTGGAGATCCTGCAACAGGCGGAGCGGCCGGTGAAGCAACCGGCGCCGGGACGCCCCCAGGTGATCCTCATGGTGGGCGTCAACGGCGCCGGCAAGACCACCACCATCGGCAAGCTGGCCAAACAACTGCAACAAGAGGGGCAGAGCGTGATGTTGGCCGCAGGCGACACCTTCCGCGCCGCCGCGGTGGAGCAGCTCCAGACCTGGGGGGAACGCAACGGAATTCCGGTGATCGCCCAGCACACGGGCGCCGACTCCGCGTCGGTGATCTTCGACGCCTTGCAAGCGGCCACCGCGCGCGGTATCGACGTGCTCATCGCCGACACCGCAGGGCGTCTCCACACCAAATCCAATCTCATGGAGGAGCTGGCCAAGATCGCCCGTGTGATGAAGAAGATCGATCCTGACGCGCCCCACGAGGTGATGCTGGTGGTGGACGCCACCACGGGCCAGAATGCCATCAACCAGGCGGAGCAGTTCAACCGCGCCGTCCCTCTCACCGGCATCACACTCACCAAGCTGGATGGCACCGCCAAGGGCGGCATCGTCTTCGCCATCGCCGAGCGGCTGAAGATTCCCATCCGGTTCATCGGCGTCGGCGAAGGCATCGACGACCTCAAGCCTTTCGACGCCCGCGCCTTCGTGGCGGCCCTGTTCGAAAGGGAAGGCTGACGCCACGACCACGCGCCGCAGGGTCCCCATGATCCGATTCGACCGTGTGAGCAAGACTTATCCAGGCAGTCAGGGCGGGCTGCACGAGGTGAGTTTTCGGATCGAGCGGGGCGAGATGGTCTTTCTCACCGGCCACTCGGGCGCCGGTAAGAGCACCCTGCTCAAGCTGGTGGGCTTGATCGAACGGCCCAACCGCGGCCAGATCCAAGTCAACGGCCAGAACCTGGCCCGCATCGGCCCTCGCCGCCTGCCCCACTACCGCCGCCAGGTGGGGATGATCTTCCAGGATCACCGGTTGCTGGCCGACCGGACCGTGTTCGACAATGTGGCGCTCCCCCTGGTGGTGGCCGGGCTGGAGCGAAACGAGATTCGGCGCCGTGTGCACGCGGCCCTGGACAAAGTGGGGCTTTTGAAAAAGGCTCGCGCCCTGCCGGTGACCCTCTCCGGCGGCGAGCAGCAACGGGTGGGCATCGCCCGCGCCGTGGTAGGACGCCCCCCGGTGGTCCTGGCGGACGAACCCACCGGCAATCTGGATCCCGAGCTCTCCTTGGAGATCATGACCCTGTTCCGCCAATTCAACCAGGTGGGGGTGACGCTGCTCATCGCCACACATGATCTGGCCCTGGTGGAGCGGCTGGCGCAACGCACCCTCACCCTTCGTGAGGGACGGTTGGTGGGAGACACCACCGCATGAGGCGCCGACGCACGGGCAAAAAGGGAAGCTTCCACTTCAATCCAGGAACCTGGATCGCCCGCCATATGCAGGCGATGGTGGGCGCCCTCGGTCGCCTCTGGCGGCGCCCCCTGGGCAACCTGATGAGTCTGATGGTGATCGCCATCGCCATGGCCCTTCCGGCGGGCTTGCACCTGCTGGTGAACAATCTCGAACGGCTCGCCCAGGGATGGCAAGGCACGACCGGCGCCACGCTCTTCCTGCGCATGTCGGTGAAGGCGCCGGACGTGGACCGACTGATCCGCCGCTTGCGCGCCGATCCGGACACCGGTCGGGTGGTGCACCGCACGCCCGAAGAGGCGCTGGCCGAATTCCGCCGCCATTCGGGGCTGGGCGCGGCCGTGGCGTTGCTCGACGAGAACCCATTGCCCCATGTGATCCTGGTGCAACCCGCGGACGGGCGGCTTCCACCCGAAGCCTTCGCCCGTTGGTTCCAACGGCTTCAAGCCCAGCCGGAGGTGGATCGAGCAGTGGCCGATCTGGAATGGGTGGCCCGGTTCCAGGCCATCGTCGCCCTCATGGAACGGGGCGCTCAAGTGCTGGCGGTGCTGCTCTCGCTGGCGGTCCTGCTGGTCATCGGCAATACCATCCGCCTGGAGATCCAGAGCCGACGCCAGGAGATCGAAATCATGAAACTGGTAGGTGGCAGCCACGCTTTCATCCGCCGGCCTTTCCTCTATGAAGGCTTCTGGTACGGCCTACTCGGCGGACTGCTGGCGCTGGGCCTTTTGTCGGGCGCCTACCTGCTCCTGCAACAGCCGGCCCGTGAGCTGGCCCACCTCTACGGCAGTGGCTTCGCGTTGCAGGGACCGGACCGACTCACCGCCCTCGTCCTGCTTGGGGTCGGCGTGCTGCTCGGAGTGGGCGGGGCCTGGATCGCGGTCAGGCAACAACTGGAAGAGATCGAGCCGGCATGATCGGGGATGAAAATGCCGCACCTTGCAGCGAACAAACCGGTTCCACCCGCCCCCGATTGCTGGCGGGCGCCCAAACCTATAGTATTTGGGCAACCGTACAGGGGGAGGCATGAGCATCGGCGATCTCACCGGCCAGCTGCAGGACTTCACGGAATGGAAGCAGCAGCAGCTCAAAACCATGGATCGATTGGAGACCTGGCTCAAACAAGAAGGTCTCTACACATCCCAGGTCCAGCGTGCCCTCATCCAGGCCTCCGTCACCCTGAATCGTGAACATGTCACCGTGGCCGTGGTGGGAGAGTTCTCCCGCGGCAAGACGGAGCTGATCAACGCCCTCTTCTTCAGCGACCACAAGTTCCGGCTGTTGCCCACCGACGCCGGGCGCACCACCATGTGCCCGACCGAGATCTACCAGGACGCCGGAGAGCCTCCCTGCCTACGTCTGCTGCCCATCGAGACCCGGCTTGAGGAGGCGAGCCTGGCGGATCTCATCGAACGGGATTCGGTCTGGGAGCGGCTTCCTCTGGACTTGGACGACGCCGATCGGTTGCATGAGGCCCTCGCCCGCATCCGGGAACAGAAGCTGGTTCCCCGGGAGGTGGCGCAGAGCATGGGACTGGGCGAAGTCTCGGAAACGGCCGACGAGTTGGAAAGCATGGTCTCGGTACCGGCCTGGCGGCTCGCCCGGCTCAATTACCGCCACCCCCTTCTCGCTCAGGGGCTGCGCATCTTGGACACGCCTGGTTTGAACGCCGTCTCCAGCGAGCCCGAGCTCACCTATGAGATCCTACCCAGCGCCCAAGCGCGGCTGTTCGTGGTGGGGGCCGACACCGGCATCACCCAGTCGGACATGGAGATGTGGCAGCAGCTCATCCGTCAGCCGGGCACCCGCCAACGACTGAGCGTCATGGTGGTCCTCAATAAAGCGGACACTTTGTGGGACGAGCTGCGCACCGAAACCGAAATCCAGCAGACCATCGCCCGCCAATGCCGGGAAGTGGCAGAGGTCCTGGGCATCGACCCCAATCAGGTGTTTGCAGTTTCCGCCCAGAAGGGACTGGTGGCCCGGGTCAAAGAAGACTACAAACTCGAACAGCGGTCCGGCATTCCCGACCTGGAGAAACAGCTCGCCCGGGTATTGGTGGACAACCGCCAGGCCCTCATCGTGGAACAGTCCACCGAAGCAGTGGTTTCGGCCCTGTGGAACATAGAGGCGCTGGTCTCATCCCGCCTGCGGAGGCTGGAAAAACAGGCACGGGAACTCAAAGAATTGAGCACCAAGAGCGAAGCGGCCATAGACCAGTTGCTGCACCAAGCCCAAAAGGACAAGCTGCGTTACCAGGCCAGCATCCAAGCCTACAAGCAGGCTCGATCCGAGTTCACCGCCCACGGCAAGATCCTATTGGACGCCATCTCCCCCACCCGCCTCGACCAGATGATCGGCGAAGCGTACAAGCGCATGACCGGCGCCTGGACCACCATCGGCTTGAAAGAGGCCATGCGCGAGCTGTTCGAAGAAATCAACCAGCAGATGGAGATCGCCTCCAACCAGGCCCAGGAGATGCGGCGTCTGATCCGAACCATCTACCGCCGCTTCCAGAGCCGCCACGGTATGCAGCTGGCCGAGCCTCAGATGCTCTCACTCATCGGCCACCAGGTGGAGCTCAATCTGGTGCACCAGGAATCGGAGATCTTCCGCAAGAGCCCACGCACCACCCTTACAGAGCAGCACTTCGCCGTGCGCCGTTATTTCCAGACGATTGTCACACGGGTGCGCAAGATCTTTCTCCAAGCCCACACCGACGCCCGCGAATGGCTGGAAACGGCTCTAGATCCCCTCACCCAAGAGATTCATGAACACCGCAACATCCTCTCCCAGCAGCTGGCCGATCTGAAACTCTCCGGTCGTTCCCGTTCGATGGTGCGTCAGCGCCTGGCCTCACTCGATCATGAATGCGCCAAGCTCGAAGCCCAACTCGAAACCCTCCAGGAGACACGTAAACGGCTGACCCAAGGGGTACCTGGAACCCAGGGGGACCGCAAGGCCCATTTGCGGGTGGTGAGCAGCCGCAGCGTTTGAAACGCCTCCCTTTTTCACTGGTCTATACTTACGAAAGGGTCGGCCCAAAGCAGGGACAACGGCCCGCTCAAACCACAGATCAGGAGGCAACACCATGGTTCGAGGCATCTTGGCAACCTTGTTCGCCCTGGTTTTGAGCGCCTCGGCGCTCGCCGAGAACAGCACTCGGGTGGACGGTTACACCATCCACCACAACGCCTTTCTCACCAGCGATCTGTCGCCCGAAATGGCCAACCGTTACGGCATCCGCCGCAGCCCCAATCGGGCACTGGTGAACATCAGTATCATCAAGGAGGTGCCGGGAACCACGGGAGAGCCGGTGCGTGCCCTGGTGAAGGTGACCGCGACCAACCTGCGCGGCCAAGTGCGGGAGATCCCTTTGAAAGAGGTGATCGAGGAGAACGCGGTCTACTACCTTGGAGAGTTCCTGGTGGAGAATGGCGAGCGTGACCGTTTCGAAGTGGAAGCGATTCCTCTGGGCACCACCAAGCCTTTGAAAGCCCGCTTCGAGCAAGAGTTCTACACCCGCTGAGCTGAAACGCCGTCACGCTCTCAGCCTCCGGAACGCAGGCCGGCGAGCATGAGCACGCCCAGAAGCACCACCAGGCCGCCGGCCGTGTGGCGCACCAGCGGGCGGCGAAGCCAACCGGCAAGCCACCCCGCCGCCGCGCCCATGAGCAGCAGATTGGGCAAGGTGCCCAAGCCGAAAGCGCCCATCAACAACGCACCATGGAACGGCCCACCCGCAGAAAGGGACCAGACCAGCACGCTGTAGACCAGCCCGCAGGGCAACCAGCCCCAAACCATGCCCAGCAGAAAGGCGTGGCCGGTGTCACGCACCGGCAACAGCCGCCGCCCCAAAGGCTCGATGTGGCGCCATAACCGCCCCCCTGCCCGTTCCAGCCGGGCGAGCCCCGACCACCATCCGGCCAGATAGAGTCCAAGCAAGATCATGAACAACCCGGCCAGCCCATCGAGCAGGCGTTGGACCTGATCCAAAGGTCCCACACCGGCCAACAGCAAGCCCACCCCCCCAGCCAGCGCACCCGCCGCCGCATAACTGGCCAGCCGCCCCAGGTTGTAGGCCAACTGCAACCGCCAGAAGGCCGGCCTGCCGGCACTGCCTCGGGCCTGTCCCAGCGTGAGCGCACCCACGATGCCCCCGCACATGCCCAGGCAATGAACGCCGCCGAAGAGCCCCACCAGCAAAGCGCCGAGAAGATCAGGCCCCATTGCGTCCTCCGCCGTTCACCGGCACCCAGCGCCAGGCCAGCGCCACCAAGACGAGCACCGGCACCCCCATGGCCGCAGTGGCCAGGAAGAATCCAGGATACCCCAGCGCTTCCACCATGACGCCGGAAAAACCACCCACAAACTTTGGAAAGAGCAACATCACCGAACTGAACAGGGCGTACTGGGTGGCGGAATAGGCCACGTTGGTCAGCCCCGACAGATAGGCCACGAATGCCGCAGACGCCAAACCGCCGCTCAAGTTGTCGGCCGCCACCACCAGCATCAGCAACTCAAGGTCGGGGCCAGTCCGGGCCAACAAAGAAAAGAGCAGATTGGTAGCCGCCGCCAACAACCCGCCCAAGAAAAGGATGCGCATCACGCCGAAACGGGAGACCAGCACCCCGCCCAAAGCAGCGCCTGCCAGGGTCATGAGAATACCGAACACCTTGGTCACGTCGGCGATCTGGGTCTTGGTGAATCCCAGGTCGATGTAGAAGACGTTGGCGATGACGCCCAAAACGATGTCCGAGATGCGGTAACTGGAGATGAGCAAGAGCAACAGCACGGCGTGCCAGCGATAACGACGCAGGAAATCGGCGAAAGGGCTCACCACCGCCCGCCAGAGCCACTCCAAAAGATCCCGAAGCCATGCCGGCAGGCCCGCCAGCCGATGGATGCGGCGCACGCCGGCCCGTTCCACCTCCCCCTCCGAAAACGCCACTTCCGGCTCCGCCACCCGCAAGGTGGTGACCACCCCCACCAGCATGGCCGCCGCCATGGCGCCATAGGCCAGGCTCCAAGCTTCGGGGTGATAGCCTGCTCGCCCATTCCCCGCCCAATCGGCGATCCAAAGCGCGCCGGCGCCGGAAAGGATCATGGCCAACCGATAACCCACCATGTAGGCTGCAGCCAGAGCGCCCTGGAGCCGGGTCTCGGCGCTCTCGATGCGGAAGGCGTCTATGGCGATGTCCTGGGTGGCCGAAGCGAAAGCCACCAGTACCGCCAGCGCGACCAGAGGAGCCAGCCCCTGGGCAGGATCACTTGCAGCCATGCCCAGAAGCCCCGCCATCACCAAGAGCTGGCTCGTCAACAGCCAGCTTCGGCGTCGCCCCAAGCGCCGGGTGAGCCAGGGAATGGGCAGCTTGTCCACTAGGGGAGACCAGACCCATTTGAACCCGTAGGCCAAAGCCACCCAACTGACGAAACCGATGGTGGATCGATCCACCCCGGCTTCGCGCAGCCAGACGGAGAAGGTGCCGAAAACCAGCAACAAAGGCAGACCGGAAGAGAAACCCAGAAGCAACATCACCCGCGCGCGCGGATGGCGATACACCTGCAGCCCCTGCCGGCCGCGCCGGAGAAAGGCGGTGACGACGGACATGGCGGCCGATTATACGCTACCATTACGCAACTTCCGGACGCTGAACACCGCCATGCAGGACTACCAGAGAGAGTTTCTCGAGTTCGCCCTCGACCGGGGCGTGCTCCGTTTCGGCCGATTCACTCTCAAGTCGGGAAGGATGAGCCCCTACTTCTTCAACGCCGGGCTGTTCGACACCGGGGAGGCGTTGGCTCGACTGGGCCGCTACTACGCGCAAACCATCGTGGACGCCGGAATGGATTTCGATCTGCTGTTCGGCCCCGCCTACAAAGGCATCCCCCTGGCCGCCGTCACCGCCGCCGCCCTCTACGACCGCCATGGAAGGGATCCAGCTTGGGCTTTCAACCGCAAGGAGGCCAAGGACCACGGTGAAGGCGGCACCATCGTTGGCCATCCTCTTCAGGGGCGGCGGGTGCTCATCGTCGATGACGTCATCACCGCGGGCACCGCGGTGCGGGAATCCATGGAGATCATCCGCGCTCAGGGGGGGGAGCCGGCCGGGGTGATCATCGCCCTGGACCGTCAGGAGCGGGGGCAAGAAGCGCTCTCCGCCATCCAGGAAGTAGAACGCGACTACGGCGTGCCGGTGCACGCCATCGTCCGCCTCGACCACCTCGTGGAGTTCCTCGCCCAGCGGAACGACGATCCCGCCGCTCTCGCCGCCATCCGCGACTATCGAGCGCGCTACGGCGTCTGAAAGGGCTATATCAGCATTTCGTTATTTAATTGAGCCAGATCAATATCCCATTCCCAGGAAGGGGTAAACTACCGATCAAGGTATTGGAAACAATATCTTGCAACTCGGGTAATGGAAGTTATCCAGTAAATGTTCTCACTCCTCCTGACTGTTGTCAGACTTGGCCCGCCATCCCCTGGCGGGCTTTTTTCTTGTCCCGATCACCACGTCAAGCGGGCTGCAACCAATAGACACCGCCGCTGGCCACGGCCACGGTGACCAGCCCCAGAATCAGGTTGAAACCCACCAGACGGCGGATACGGGCCAACTCCCGAGCCCCCTCCTGCCAGTCACCGGCTTGGACCGCCATCTTGAGCGCGCGGTATGGGCTGAAAAATATGTAGAAGAAAACCAAGCTCATGACGACCCCGGTGGCGAACATGATGTGGACGTGTAAAGCCAATCCCCCCATACCGCCATAGACGCTGAAGATCATCCAAAAGCCGGTGGCCAAAATGCTGAGCACACAACCCCAGACCCAGGGAAAGAACCGGCCGAAAACGCCGGACCAAAGCCGCAACCGCTCCGGCGGATCGAGTAGATCGGCCGCCACGGGGCGCAGGCACTGGTGTGCGAAGAACATGCCGCCGACCCAAACGACGACCGCCAGCACATGCAGAGGAATGGCAATGTTCATGGGGTTCTCCTCGTGAAACGAAACCTCGGCCGATTCTACCCGACCGGCATCCCGCTTCCGCGGTAAAATCGTCCCGACACCACGGATTCACCGAACCGGATGCACCCTGCCGATCACCACGTCGCCGTTCTGGGCGCCAGCCCCAAGCCGCAACGGTACGCCAACCAAGCCATCCGCCTGCTCCTCGAGCACGGCTATCGGGTGACGCCCATCCACCCCAAGATCCCCGAAATCGAAGGGCTGGCGGTGGCCCCCGACCTGGCCTCGGTGGAGCGGCCCATCGACACCCTCACTCTTTACGTGGGTCCGGCCCGGCTCGAGCCCATGACCGAGGCCCTGGTGGCAGCCGCGCCCGGCCGGGTGATCTTCAACCCCGGCACTGAAAGCGTCAGGGTGCAACAGGCGCTCGACGCAGCCGGCATCCCTTGGGAGACCGCCTGCACTCTGGTGCTGTTGCGCACGGGACAGTTCTGAACACCATGGCCGGCAAGTCACCCTACATCACCCGCGCCGGCTACGAAGCCCTCCGAGCCGAGTCCGAAGCGCTGTGGAAGAAACGGCGTGAAGTGGTGCAAGCCCTCGCGGCGGCTGCCGCCGAAGGGGATCGATCGGAAAACGCCGAATACATCTACCGCAAGAAACAGTTGCGCGAGCTGGACCGGCGCCTCCGTTACCTTCAGAAACGGTTGCCCGAGTTGAAGGTGGTGGAGACCCGCCCGGCGCAGTGCGATCGCATCTACTTCGGCGCTTGGGTGGCGCTGGAAGACGAGTCGGGCGGCTGTCTCACCTACCGCATCGTGGGCTGCGACGAGTTCGACCCCAAACGCAACTGGATCAGCGTCGATTCCCCCATGGCCCGGGCCCTGCTGGGCCGCGCCCTGGACGAGGAAGTGGTGGTGAAAACCCCTTCGGGCCGGCGGCGGCTGCTGGTGGCGTCGATCCGTTACGACGACGCGGATGGATGAAGCACCCGCCGCAGGCGCTCCAGGATGGCATTCGGCGAGCCGCTGTGCTGGATCATGTCCACCAGCATGCCCCGTTCGTCCACCACATAGATGACCGAAGAGTGGTCCACCGCATAACCCAAAGTGGAGTCGGTCACCTCCGCCTTGCGGAAATAGGCGCCATAACGGTCGGCGAGCGCCCGCAACGCCTCCAGCGAGCCGGTGAGTCCGATCATGCGTGGATGGAAATACCGGGCGTATTCGGCGATCTTGTCCGGTGTGTCCCGTTCCGGATCCACGCTGATGAACAACGGCTGGATGCGCGCCATCTCCTCCGGCGCGAGCCGCTTCAAGGCCGCCGCCAACGCACCCAGGGAAGTGGGGCAGATGTCGGGACAAGAGGTGTAACCGAAGTAAATGAGCACCACCTTGCCCCGGAAATCGGAGAGAGAGACCGGCCCCTGGTTCGACTGCAGGGTGAAATCCCCCCCCATGCCGGGATAAGGGCCTTCGGGTTCACTCCCGTTCAACAAGAACCAGCCACCGGCGCCGGCCACGACAACCAGCGCCAGCAGCCAAAGGATCCGCTTCATCAGTGCTTCATCATGGGCATGTCGTGTTTCATGGGCATGTCATGCTGCATCTGATGCTTCATGTCATGCTTCATGTCGTGTTTCATCATGCCGTCGAAACGACGCACCTCGGCCTGAACGGCCTTCTTGCTGCCGTCTTCGAACACCAGGGTGATGTCGATCTTCTCGCCGGCCTTGAGCGGGCGCTTGAGCTGCATCAGCATCAGGTGCAGGCCGCCCGGCTTGAGCTCGGTCTTGCCGCCGGCGGGCACGGGCATGTCCTTCACGGGACGCATGCGCATCACGCCGTTGTCGTTGATGTGGGTGTGCAACTCCACCACGCCGGTGACGGGAGAGTCGGCGGCCACCAGCTTGTGGTCGACCCCTCCCTTGTTCATCATGGTGAGAAAAGCGGCGCTGGTGGTCATGTTGGGAGGCACTTCGCGCGCCCAGGGATCCATCACTTGGATGTCGTCGGCGGCGCTGCCGGCGAAGACCGGAGCGGTCAGGGCCAGGCTCAGCGCCACGGTGGAAAACAGTTTTTGCATCATCAGGAACGCTCCTTCGGTTGTCAGGGGGAATCGATGGTATCAAGCCGGTTTCCGAAGCGCACAGGACATATATCAATTTTGCCTGTGATTTCATTGGGTTGCGCCATTTCGCACAAGCTGTTGCAGTAATCATACAGTGGACGAATCGTTTTCCCGCTTCCGCCGCCGTCTGCTGGCCTGGCACCGCCGTCATGGTCGTCACGACCTGCCCTGGCAACGGCCCCGCACCCCTTACCGGGTCTGGATCTCCGAGATCATGCTGCAACAGACCCAAGTGGCCACGGTGCGCCCCTATTTCCAGCGGTTCGTCGAACGTTTCCCCGACGTGCAGAGCCTGGCCGCCGCCGACCTGGACGAGGTACTGCATCTGTGGTCGGGGCTGGGGTACTACGCCCGCGCCCGCAATCTGCACCAGGCGGCCCGGCGGATCGTGACGGACCACGGAGGCCGCTTTCCGGAACGCTTCGATGCCGTATTGGCCCTCCCCGGCATCGGACGTTCCACCGCTGGGGCCATCCTCTCCCTGGCCCTCGACCAACGTCATCCCGTATTGGACGGCAACGTCAAGCGGGTGCTGGCCCGCCATTTCGCCGTGACCGGTTGGCCGGGACGGGCCGCCGTGGCCCGGCGGCTGTGGTTCCTTGCCGAAACACTCCTTCCCGAGAAACACGTGGCCGACCACAACCAGGCCCTGATGGACCTGGGAGCGACCCTCTGCACCCGTCGCGCCCCCCGTTGCGACCACTGCCCGTTGGCCGATGACTGCCGGGCGCACGCCCAAGGGACGGTCGAACGCCTCCCGGAACCGCGGCCGCGCCGTAAGCGACCCGTCAAGGCGGTGCAGATGCTCCTGGTGCGCGAGCCGGGCGGCGGCGTGCTGCTGGAGCGTCGCCCGCCCACCGGCCTCTGGGGCGGGCTCTGGAGCCTGCCGGAACTGCCGCTCACGGAAGATTCCGAGGGCTGGTGCCGCCTCCGCGGTCTTGACGTGGTGGCGCAACGGCGGCTCGAACCACGTGACCACACCTTCACTCACTTCGAGCTGAAGATCCACCCCCGCGTTCTGGAGGTGAAAAAACCCCATCACCACTCATTGGATGGGCAGGACGCCCTCTGGTATAAACCGGGCCGGACCGTGGGTGGATTGGCCGCCCCGGTGCAACGCCTGCTACAGGAACTTCTTTTGGAGCCCCGCCCATGACCCGAACCGTCCACTGCATCAAGCTCGGTCGTGAGGCCGAAGGACTGGAGCGCCCACCTTACCCTGGAGAGCTGGGACGACGCATCTACGAAAATGTCTCCAAAGAGGCGTGGCAAGCCTGGTTGCAACATCAGACCATGCTCATCAACGAATACCGGCTCAGTCCCATCAACCCCAAAGACCGGAAGTTCCTGGAAGAACAAATGGAGCGCTTCTTCTTCGGCGAAGGCGCCGAAACACCGCCCCAGTTCCGCCCACGATGATCTCCGCCCTTGACGGCGGCCGCCCCTGCTGCTTGAATAGGCCGCCTTCGATCGATGCGCCCAGGTAGCTCAGTCGGTAGAGCAGAGGACTGAAAATCCTCGTGTCGGTGGTTCGATTCCGCCCCTGGGCACCACAAGCCCAACGACGCCCCGCCCGCCGGGGCGTCGCCGTCATGGCTCCCCGCATTTGACCCGCCGAACCGGTATCCCCAGTCGGCAGGCGCGCCGACGCAGGGCCTGTCGTAAGGCCTCCTGCCCCTGCGCGGCGAGCGCATCATCACCCCGCTGCTCCTGAGCGGCGACGAAGCCCCGCCAGAACGCCACCTCTTCGTCCCACAGCGCCACCGGATCGGGAGACTGTCCGCGATGTTCTTCCATCCGTGTGAGTGTAACGCCGACCCCCACAAATATCTTGACCTAAAACGACAACTGTTTGACTTGGCGCACCTTCAGGTTATTTTTCTCCTATTTTGTCCTGCTTTGAGGAGCAAATCTGCATTCAGCTGCATGCGTCAAGCTGTTAAGTTATCTGAATGGCTTTGAGTTACTACGCCCCGGCGCTCACCATCACCCTGGATCTCGCCCGTGACGCAGGCGTGGATTCGGAGCCCTTGCTGCGCGCTCACCGCATCGACCTGGAGGCGGTGAACAACCCCCGCGCCCGCCTTCGCCTGGATCATGTGCTCCAATTTCTCCAGGATTTGGAGGAGCGACTTCCGAGCCGATTGGCCGGCTTGGACGCGGCTCGATTCTGGACCCCGAACGCCATGGGCGTGCTGGGCCACGCCTGGCTCACCAGCCGGACCCTGCGCGCCGCTTTCCATCGGCTGGCCCGATTCAGCCGGGTGGTGAGCGAAGGGGTGAAGGTGAACTTGGTGGAGACGGAAACCGCGGCGACCTTGGAGTTCCACTTCTTGCATCCCGGGCTGGCCCCGTGGTTGCGACCGGACGGCACCCTGGCCATGCTGCTGGCCATGTGCCAAGCCTTGGGCGGCAAGAGTTTCCGTCCCCAAGAGGTCCACGTTCCCCACGCCCAACCCCGCCGCACCCAACCCTACCGCCATCTGTTCGGTTGTCCCGTCCTCTTCCGCGCCGAGGCGTGCCGATTCCAGATCAGCGCCCAGGCGGCCGATGCGCCACGCACCGCTCCACCGGAGCAGCTCGAACAGCTCCATGACCGGTTGATGCTGGATTACCTGCGCCAGATGGACGAAGCGGACCTGATCGGGCGCGTGAAAGGGGTGATCGTGGATCTGCTCCCTTCGGGAAACGTGACCGATGCCCGGGTGGCGCGGGAGCTGCACATGACCTCGCGCACGTTGCAGCGCCGTTTGCAGGAGCGTGGCACCACGTTCAAGCGGCTGCTCACCGAGGTGCGCACCGACCTGGCGGCCCAGTATTTGAGAGAAGGGCGGCACAACCTTTCGGAGATCTCCTTTCTGCTCGGTTTCTCGGAGCTGAGCGCCTTTTCACGCGCCTTCAAACGGTGGCACGGCCGACCGCCCAGCGACTATCTGCGCAGCGCTTGATGCCCTTCATTTCGCGCGAGACGCGTCGCTTCGCTCCAGATAGGTCCGAATCCGCAAGATGCGGTCTTCGCGCCGAGGATCGGGTTGCAGCTTCTGGGCCTGTTCCAGAAGCTCGAGCGCCCCTTTCCAGTCTCCCCGGGTGATGGCCTGCGCCGCCTGCTGTTGGAGTTCGTCCACTCGGGCGACCTCTCCCTCCTTCTCCGCCTCGGGCGGAGCGCCCGCACCCAAAAGGCCCGAATCGCCGGCGAAGAACAGACGCGAAGGGGTGCCGGCCAGGCTGTTCACTGCGAGCCCGGGTATCACCGCTTCGAGCACCCACCCTTCATCCGCGAGGCGGGCGACCCCTCCGCCGGCCCAACGCCCCGAAGCGTCCACCACCGGTCCGGCCGCGACTTCCGGCCCCTCCCGTCCCGGCAGGAAATCGGTCACCGACACCAACCGGAAACCCTGGGCATCGGCGGCCATGGGCCAGGAGAAGACCGTTTTTCGGCCCTCCCGCCAGCGGATGAAATCGCTGCCCGAAAAGCTCCAGACGTCGGTTCCGGCGCGCCGTAACGGTTGGTCCTTCCAATACACCTCCGCGCTGTCGGGCAGCGGCTCCAGCGTCTCTCCGTTCCAGCGCCAACCCCCTTCGCGATTCCACAAGACCAGATGCCCGCCATCGCCACGGGTGATGCGACCGAACGTGGGCCCGCCCCGCTCACCCGAATGGCGCACCACACACCCTTGCGCGCCGATCTCCACCAAGTGGGCGGTCACGGCCATGACGCCGCTGTGGGTGATGCCGAACAGTCGGCCGTTTCCATCCCTCGCCAGATCGACGAAACGCCCTACTTCGTCACACCCCGGCGCCTTCTGCCATCCGTCGGCGGTACGGTGCCACAGGAAGCCGTCTCCGCCGACCCAGAAATCCTCCCTGGAACGGCCTTCGGCCGCCGTGAGCATGCCACCGCCTGGAACGGTCTCGAAGCCCCACCCCGCTTCGACACGCCAAGCCAGGCGGCCGTTTTCGCCCAGCGCCACCACGCCCCCGTCTTCCAGCGTCACGAGGCGCAGAAACCGGGGATTGACCGGCACCGGCTCCGACGCCGTGGAAAAGCGGACGACCGCCCCGGCCTCGGATGCCTCTGGATCCACCGCCAGCGACAACACCGCTTCAGGCCCTTCGAGCAACAACCGGCGACCGGCCAGCGGAAGATCGGACGACGGCGCCCAGGGACCGAGGCGCAGTGGTTTCCAGCCACCTTCCCACAGGAGCCAGCCCCGGCGCCGAGACGGATCCTTCGCATTCGAGCCGATGACCGCCACCGTCCCCCCTTTCCTTCCATAGGTCTCCGGATGGATCGGCTCCGGGGGCGGAGGCAATGGTTCGAAACCCTTTCCGTTCCAAGCCCAGGTCTCTCCGTTCGGCAACACCAGGGCGCCGCCGGGCAGACGATCGAATCGAGGTCCTCCATAGCCGTAGCCTCCCGAACCCAGGAGATCGTTCTCCACCAAAGGGGCGACGGGCGGCGCCTGCCAGCGCCCATCGCCGAAAAAACGGATGCCGACGCTGGAGACGATCCAGGGTTGCCCCTGATCGTCCACGCCGATCCAGTAGACCCCGACGGAATCGCCCTCTTCATCTTTTGGATACTCGAGCCGGCTCCATTCGGTTCCGTCCAGGCGGAACAGATCGTGGTTGTATTCACTGGTCGCATAGACCCTTCCGCCGTTGCAATGGAGGCCATACGGAGGACGCTCGGGCCCCGGTAACGTCCGCCAGCCCTGGCCGTCGTGGGCATGGACGGACTCGGCCGAGGCCACCCAGGGCAGGCCGTCGGCCGTGAGGCACAAAGCACGGAAGGGGAGTTCACTTTTCGGCAGCTCGAGTCGTCGCCACGACGGGGATTGCAGATCGCGACACCACAAGGCGCCCGTTTCCCGTTTCGGGTGGCGGGTCAGGACGCAATCTTTCTCTTCGGTGACCGCCACCGCCACAGGCACCTGGCCGTAAGGGAAACCGGCCTGGTAACAATAGTCGCCGGTGCAGGTTTCGGTAGCAGCCGCATGGGCGGCCCACAGCCAGAAACCGACGACAAGAAATTCTTTGGTCGTTGAACGCATGACGGTGCCCTTCTTCAAGAACCCAATGCTGTTTTGAGATTGGCGATGACCAGATCGGGCAGCCGATCCAGAGTGCGCCCGGTGAGCGCCCGCACCTCGGCGGCCGCGTGCAACAGATCGGTCTTTCCACGGCCGAAATCGCCCAGCACCTGGGCCAGCTTCTCGAAGCGGCGGATCACCGGTGGCTCCAGGCGGCGGGCGCGCAACGCCGGCAACAGCTTGGCCCGGATCTCCTTGGCCAAGCCGCGGCAAGCCTCCATGTAGCGCCCGGTCTTGCGGATGTAGCCGGCGGTGTTGTGCAGCGCATCGTCGAACTTGTACCGGATCACCTCGCCGATCCGCTTGGACCAGACGGCCTTTTCCGGATTGGTGAGAATGGTCAGGTCGGGAAAGGCTTCCGGATGCACCGAACTGGTGACCTGGGCGAAGGCGCCGGCCGCGGTGCGCCCGGTGACCTCTTTGTACACCTTGGCGAAGACCTCGTTCGCGTCCGCCTGCCATTCGGCCACGCTGGCCTCGACGCCGTTGCGGGTGAGGCGCATGCCCGCCTTTTCCACCAATCCCAGATCCCAATCCATGTTGACCGAGGCTGCGGAGAAACGGTTGCGGAAGGTGGTGACCTGGAACTCCGACCAGCCACGGGCCCGCATCTCCTCCAGGAAACGGCGCACCACCTTGCGCTGGATCTTGCCGGAGAACCGGTTGAACGCCTTTTGGGTGAGCAGGTCGTCGCCATACTTGAGGATGTTCTTGGCGTGGGGATTGGAGAGGATGGAGATGGTCTGCTCTTGCACCTTGCGCAACAGCTTCTTGGCCGCGCCGCGGTCCCCTTTGCGAACCAACTGCTCCAGCCGACGCACATCCCGGGCATACTGTTTCACCATGAGCGTGGCCGCTTCACGCTCCTCCCGGTTGAGCAGCATGTCGCGCACCTGGGCGAAACGGTCGCTGCCCGCTTTCACCGCCCGGGTGGCGGCGCGGATCGCCAACCGGGTTCCGGCGATGACCGCCAGCGCGGTGCCGCCCCGGATCAAGGCGCCGCTCAGGCCGCTCCCCTGCTGCTGCGCTTCGGCGGCCTGATAGCCCTCCCAGGCGGAGACGGCCACCGCGCCCGCGGCGTGGACGCTGGACAGGGCCTGGAGCACGCCGGCCTGCACGCCGTCGGTGAGCCCTCGGGTGATGCCGCGGTAGCCGGCGTAGATGTATTGGGCGCCCGGCAGGCCGGTGGCGGAGGCGGCCGTGGTCACCGAGAGCATGGCCCAGTCGGCACCGGCGGCCACGTTCTCCACCGCCTCCAGGGCCGCTTCGCTCAAGGCCAGGGCCTCCTCGGCCCGCGCCTGCTTCTGCTCCCGCCGGGCCGACAGGCGCTCTTGCAGCAGCCGTTTCACCTTGGCCAGTTTGCGCGGATCCCTCTCCTCTTCCAACGCCTTGCGCGCCCGTGCCAGGCCCCAGCGGCCGGCCTGGGCATCCCCTTCCCGCTCCAGCATGCGCGCCAGCCGGGCCACGTCTTGATAGAGGGCGTCGGCGGAAGCGGCGGCGCGGACCTGGCGCGCCCCCTGACGGAGCATCAGTTCGGCGTTGTAGGCGTCCCAGCGCGTGGGCGTTCGCTCGAAGCGCCCGGTCTCCAGTTGGCGCAACAAATCTTTTTGGTACTGTATGTCCGCCTCCTTGCACAAGATCCAGTACCGAAGGGCCTGCCGTTCGGTGGGCATCGACGCCGAAGCCAGCCGCGCGCGGTAGGCGGCCAGATCCTCTTCCAGCAACTCGATCTGCAGCCGGTAGAAGGCCCGCGGATCGGTCGCCGAATCCGCCGTCCGCTCCGCGGGTCGCTGGGCGCGGCCCAGGACGGCGGCCAGGTCGAAACGGGCCACCTGCTTCGGGTCCCAGTCCAGCGGCTTCATGGCGGCGGCCAGTTCGACCGCCGCTGAATGGACCCGCTCGCGCAGGGTCGAAAACCGCGCGATTTCACCCTTGGGCACCGTGGCTTCGCCGCCGATGACGATAAGGTTATAGTTCCGCGTGAGCAGGTAGAGCACCCAGCCGAAATGGTGCGCCTTGCCCTGTCGGCGGCGGGCCTCGGTCAGGTCCGGCATGACCATGGGATTGGAGGCATCCCCCTTGGAGAGAACCAGGTAGCCGTCCAGAAAGGGGCCGGCCGGAAAACCCGCCAGATGAACCGGCGGTTCCCACCCATAGAGAAATCCCGGCCCCCAAAGGTCACCTTCCCACTTTTGGACCCGCTCCACGAACGCCTTGCGCAGGGCGCGCTCGATGCCGTCCGGCGCCACCCCCTCCAGCGCAGGGGTGAGGTCCACGAGAGCCCGCAACCGAATGGCGCCTTCGGAAGAGAAGGGGTAAGGCAGCCGCTGGATGTCGTACAGCTCCCACTTCTCTTCCGCCGTGGACTTATGCCGGAACTGGTCGGGGCTCCACTGGGCGGAACTCTGCTGCCATCGGCGCAGGGCCTCCTGGTAGGCCGTCGGGTCGAACGTGCCGTCCGGCGCGGTTTCGGCTCCAAGGCTCGAAGCCTTCCATCGTCCTTCCGCCATCCGATCCGCCATCGGTTTGCCATCCGGACCCGGCGCCACCCGGTGGAACGCGATACTGAACTCGAGGGGTACCTCCCCCACCAGGAAGAACTCCAGCCGCGCCTGGCCGTCGTAGACGAAGCCGTCTTTGGCCAGCAGACGCAATCTCCAGTCGCTCTCGTCCGTCTCTTCCAGCTCGGAACGGGCCGGCCGGTAGGCCTCGCGGTTGAGCCAAACCCATTTGGCGCCTCCGCCGGAGGCCGAGGTGGTGAAGTATTGGGCCTGTTCCCGCAGCCAGACCGGCACCTCCACGGTCACATGGCCATACCCGAAGGGGCGCAGAAGCGGCATCTTCTGGGTGACATGGATCTCTTCCCCGCCGGCGTCGCCGGTCGCGCTCTTACGCACGCCCAGCCCCCGGTCGAACTCGGCCTGCGCCTTGCGTTGGAGCGCCTCCGGGTCCGGCGGCGGCCCCAGCGCCTCGATCTCGGCGCGCACCTGGTCCAGGCCCTCCAGCAACAGCTCGAGGTTTCGTCGCCGGTGCTCCAGTCGCGCCAAGGCGCCCCGGGCCTGGGCTTCGTCCCGCCACTGCAAGGCGGCCTCGGCCAGGGCCGCGGCTTCGGACCAGGCGGTGAGGGCCTCGGTGATCCGCCCCTTGAGCACCAAGGCGCGATAGAGCAGCGGATTGAGGCGGCGGAAATAGTCGCGCACCTCGGGCGCCGGGAAATACCAGTACTTGTCCAGGACCCGATCCAGTCGCCCGCGCAAGGCACCGTCCAGCTCATAGAGGTTCACCAGCAGGGCCCGCGCCAGCCCCAGCTCCCCCGCCACCACCGAGCGGTAGAGGGGCTCGAAATCGGGCAGTTCCACCGCGAGCAGGATCTCCCGAGGCAAAGGCTCGGGCACCTTCAGCACCTGGTCGTCCGACGCCGGCGGTTGTTCCCCAAAAGGAAACGCGGAGGCGCGGCGGGCCTGAAGGAGCGCCTGAATGCGCGCCATGCGCCCACGGCGCACGGGATCGGGCGACTGTGCCTCGGCCCGCCGGTACTTTTCCAAGGCGCCGGTCAGATCGCCGGAGGCCAGCAGATGGGCGGCTTCCCGATCCAGCGCGGCCGCCGTCTCCGCCGTCGCCGGCCCCCACGGCAGCCACAACATCAGGATCAGGAAAAGCAGCCGCATCCCTCACCCCCCTTGTTTGCCACCCCCGCCCTGTGGTTCGGCGAAAAGCACCGTGGCATCCTTGCCGTTGAGCAGGATACGACCGTCACGTCCCCACTGGAGGTGGTAATGGTCGACGGTCTTGCCGCCCTCCTCCTTGCGCACGGAGACCAGGGCCAGCTTGGCCAGGATCTGTTTCAGCTCTTCGTCCTGGGGCTGGCTTCCAAGTGTCTTCATCAACCCCGGGAGATCGAACACCTCGAGCTGAAGATCCCCCGTGGTCATCCAAGGCGACTGGGGATCGAGACGCACGGTCCCGGCCATGTGCGCACCATAGCCGGCCAGGCGCAGGGCCAGTTCACGCACTTCGGCATGGGGTTTGCCGGCCAGCAGCGCCTGCTGCATCTGCCCCAACAGCTCGGGATCGGGCTCCTCCTGCGCCAACGCCTGCCGCACCAGCTCGAAGAGCATCTCCGGCAGGCCGGCCAGTTTTAGGTCGAGGGCGAAACTCACCGGCTGGAACTGCTCGGGAATCTCGGCCGAAGGCGGCAAATGGGCCTCTTTCAATTTCCACAAGGCGGTCATCTCGGCGTGGCCGTCGCCGCTCTTGCCCAGCCCGAAGGCCAGGGCGAGCGCACCGAAACGGAACTGCTCTCCTTCGACCAGGAAACTGTTGTCGTCCAGTGCCAGGTTCACCCGATAACCGTCGAGCAAGGCGATCAGATCACCGACGGTTCGGCCCACCTGGCCCTCGAGCGCCTGACGAGCCTGGGGATCCTGGGCCGCCTCCATCCGCCGTTCCAGATCCTCGAGCGCGTGCGCCAGCGCCACCATCCGCTCACGATCACGCCCTTCGGCGGCGGCCTCGAGCCGAAGGGCGGCGATTCGAATGTCGGTGTCCACCCCGCCCGAACCATCGAGAAGGTGGACCTCGAACCCTTTGAGCGCCAAGGTGACCACCTGGGACCAACCACCGTTTCCGCCCGTCGCCACCCGGGTGTCGAGGCGCAGATCGTCCAGGCCGATGTGGCCCATGGCGCCCTCGGGGTCCTCCAGGCGCAGGCCGGTGGCCCCGAGGTTCAACTCGTCGAGCACCTGCAGCCGATCGTTCCAGACACCCTGGATGCGGTGGCCGCCCAAGGTGATCCGCATCACCGGCTGATCCCCGTCGTACAGATCGAAACGGTCGGGAACTTGGACGTGAAAGCCCACCTGGCTGTCGTTCGGCAAAGTGGCCTCGATCACCACGGGCCCCAGATCCACTATCGCCCGATCTCCATCCATCAGACGCAGGGAATCGAGGGTGACACGATAAGCGTCGCCATCCGATTCCACGGCGTAGTTGCGGTCATAGACCAGGCCGACGCCGCCCTCCAGCTCCCGCTCCAGCGAGGCCAGGAAACCGTCCACCATGGCCCGGACCCGCTGCTGTTCCGGCGTGAGCGCGGACTGGACCGTTGCCGCCGACGGCAACGGCGGCGGCTGCATCGCCGGCGCCCTACCTTCGGCTGGCGACGGAACCGCCGCGCCGGCCGCCGGGCCCGCCGACTGCGGCAGGGGCGGCGGCAGGGGCACGCCGGCGGTCGGCGCGCCGCTCGGGGCGGTTGGTGCGGGCGCGGTCGCCGTGTTCCGCTCCTCCTTGGGCTGCGGCGGGGATGTCCGTAGTGCGGTCGCCTGGGTCTCCGCAGGGCCGGCCGGGGCGGCGGAAAAAGCGTCGCGCTTCTCCTCCCTGACCTGCACGAACGCCCGCACCCGCTCGATGCGTTTGGCGCGCACCGGATCGGGCGCCATCACTTCGGCCGCCTCCAGTTTCTTCAGGGCGGTGGCGAAATCGCCTTCCACGATGAGCGCTCTCGCCTCGGCGTCGAGTTGCCGGGCCAGCGCCAGATCCTCTTCGGGAATGCCTTCTTCACTCCAGGCCGGGACACTCAGCACCAATCCCAAAACCAGGGTGACGGTCGACAGCCGTTTGGCCAGAATTCGTCTCTTCATCTCTTTCCTCTCGATGTTTTTTCTATTCGGATATACCGGTATACCGGGCTTGCCCTTTCGGTCACGGCCTGGACTCCGAGCCTGCCTCGCGGGCGCCCACCCACGGCGGCGGCCCGCCCACGGCCCCCACGCCGGCTCCTTCGCAGCTCGATCCGTCGGCGAAACGGATCCTGAGGTTGGAGAGCCACACCCGGGTGCCGTCGGACAAGGTGAACGCCCGCTGCGAAGTACATTTTCCCCGCGTGGGGCCGCCGTCGAGGGCGGCACGTCGCGCGACCCGCAGCACCCCGGCGAAGATCTCGCAAGCGCTGGCGGTGTCGGGACCGACCAGCAACACCACGGGACCGCTCCAGGTGGGCAGGGCCGAAGGCGCCGCCACCGAATCGCGACGGCCGTCTTCCATCCACTCCAGCTCCGCCAACGGCGTGCCGGGCGGCAAGAAGAGGGCGGCGGTGTCCAGGGCCTCGTAGAGTTCACCGCCGGCGCATTCCGTGAGGTCCAGGACCAACACTTCGCGCGGCGTCCCTTCCAGATGCCGCCACAGGGCCGAACGGGTCTCCCGCGCGCCGAATCGGCGCACCCGAAGCAGGCCGGGACCGAGCGTTTCCACCGCCGGAAGGGTGCTGACACCGCGCACCAGACAAAGCTGGAACGGCGGCATCCCTTCCCGCTGCAGTTGCAGGCAGACCCGGCTTCCGGGATCGCCGCGCAGCCGTCGGGCCAGCGCCTCCCGCCCCACTCCGGTCACAGGTTGGTCGTCCACCGCGAGCAACGTGACCCGCCGACGGACGCCGGCGCCGTGAAGGGGGCCACCGGCCCAGGGCACCAGCCGCCAGCGCCCCTCTTCCTCGACCAGCTCGGCGCCGATGCCGGCCGCACCTCCCACCGGCTCGGAGTGCTCCACCCGTGCCCAAGGGTCGATACGCCGCAAGGCCGCTTCGAGGTCGCCGCCCAGGTCGAGGCGCGCGACGACCGCGCTCCGCTCTGGATGCAACCGCGCGAGCAGCCGGCGCAACTCCGCCTCGGGCGAGTCGGCGGCCGCGGCGGCGATGCCCAGGCCCAGCAGCAGGGCGAACACCCCTCTCACCGGCCAAGCTGCAAGGTGAGATCCAGCAGCAGGCGGTACTCCTGTTCCAGCCGACGGCGCTCACGCTCCAGCCGCGCCCTTTTTTGCTCCACGCTCTCGCCGCTGCCGCCCTCCAGGGCGTCCAGGTCCATGTCCAGCTTTCCGATCCGGTCACGCAGCGCGTCGATGCGTCGGCGCAGATCGGCGATGCGGGCCTCATCACCGCGATGACTGCGCTCCATCTCGGCGATCTCGGCGCGCAGCCTGTCGCTGTCGCGGCGCAGTCGGTCCACTTTGCGTTTTTCTTCGTCGATCCGCGCCTGGAGGCTCCCCTTGCGCGACTCCAACCGTTTCCGCTCTTCGTCGAGCGCCCGCTGTTCGGCCTTGAGCCGTTCCAGGCGCGCCCGACGCTCTTGGACCCTGCGTTCGTATTCTCCGCTGCTCAGCCCCTGCACACCGCCGATGAAGCCGCCCTCGTGGGGATCGGTACTCACGCCGGCACAACCGCCGGCCAGGAGCGCCGCCGCCATGACCGTCATCCGCCCCTTCATACCGAAAGCCTCTCGTCGATGCGCGCCAACTGCTCGGTGCTGCGCTGGAGTTTTTCGATGTTACGTTTGAGCTCGGCCACCTCACGTTCCAACCGTTTCACGTCGGGATCGGCCGCGCCGGCCCGCTTACGCTGCTCTTCTAGGACCTGCTGGTTGAGCTTGTACTCCTGCTCCAGGTCGGCCAGCATCTGCCGGCTCTTTTCCAACTGTTTGCGCACTTCGTCTCGCTGCGCGATGAGCGCCGCCTTGTCGGCCTTGCCCTGCTTGTAACGGGCCGCCAGGCGATTCGCCGTCTTTTCCAACCGTTTCACTTCAGCGGCCAGCTTGGCGTTGTAGTCGGCGGCGTTGCGGTTGTATTCGGCCACGTACTGGATCTCGCCGTCGAGAAAATCCTCTTCGCTGGCGTACTGGGCCTTGCGCTTGGCGATCTCGTTGCCGATGAGGAAGCCGGCGCCACCGCCGATGGCCGCGCCCACCAGGGCTCCTTGCCGGCCGTCGATGGCCGCACCGATGGCCGCGCCCACCAGAGCACCGATGGCACTCCCTTCCACTTTGGTCCGGGTCTGGTCGTCCATGGGCTCGTTGGTGGCGCAGCCACCAAGGGCCACGGTGAGCGCCGAAACCAACGCCAGGGTTTTGATCTCGTTCATGGTTTCACCTCGCTTCAGGGTTCGGAATCGAAAGTCCGCTCGAAAGCTTCACGCCAGCGTTCGGGATCGGGCCTACGGGTCTTGCGATACTGCTCCGCCTGGGCCAGAACCAACGCCATCACTTTCCGTTCACGCGCGCCGGAAAGCTTGTCGGAAAGCTCCGAACGGGCGTGATCCAGATACCGCGCATCATACTCGCCGAGTGCCGCCACCTTGCGCACATAGGCATCGAACTGGGCCTGAGCCGCCCGACGCATCTCCTCCAGCCGCCGTTCCACCTCCTGCACCTGGGTCTGATACCGTGTGGAGAGCGCCAACAGCTTGCGTGCCGACTCCAAGGCCCCTTCGAGCTGCACCACGCGGGCGCGAAAGACGCTGAAATTGACGCCGTTGCGCATGGCGTCCTGCATCAGGCTGCGGGCGTTGGCCTTTTGCGCCTCGTCCAGCTGGTTGCGTGCCTTGTCCAGATAGTGACGAATGGCCTGCAGATCCCGCTCGAGTTCCGGATGCTGACGCGCCAGGCGGGCCATGATGGGTTCCACGCCGGTCAGGGTGGTGCCGGCCTGGGCCACCAGGTTGCCCAGAGTCTGGCCCACCGGCGTGCTGCTTCTCAGCTCGGCGAGGTACTGGCGATACTCTTCGGCAAGGTGGGCCCGCACTTTGGGGGTGGCGATCACATTGGCACCGATGGCGAGCCTGAAGCCGGTGTTGAAAGAGGCCCGACGCACCATGCGCCGACGATCGCCATCCCAGCTCCAATCGTCCAGCTCGGATCGAAGGGAAGAGCGCAGCGCCTGCGCCGGGGTGGAGACCGACCCGCCCCGCACAGGGACCCCGCCCGGCTGGCCCTGCCAGATCTCCGGCAAGAAGCGGCCGTCCACCACCTCTTGCACATTGCCGTGCATGTCGTGCAACCCCAAGGGGTTGGGCTTGCGCAAGCCGATGGGCCGCACCTTGTGCTTGGCGTTGCCCAGATGCCAGGCGTAACGGTTGAGTTTGCCCTGGGGATACGGCAAGGCGGCATCGAAATTGCCCGCCTGCCGGGCCGGCTCCCCTCCGCGGGCGGCGTACTCCCACTCCACCTCGGTGGGCAAGCGCACGAACCCCGGCACACCATCCACCTTGGGCAGTTTTTCCCGCCGTTCGGGATGGTCCGGGTCGAACAGCCAAGCGTTCCAGGCGTCGATGAAGGCGAGGATCTCCGGATACGGCAGATAGGTGACCGGCTCGCGCAAGAGCTTGCGCCGGGTCTTCTCGTCCAGCCGATCCCACTTCACCACCCTCGGGTCGGCGCTCACCCGGCGCAACCGGTCCAACCCCATGACCGCGACATACTGCCCCAGTGTCACCTCATACTTGCCCAGGTAGAAGGTTCGGTGGTCACCCCCCGGAAAGCTGCCCGACACTTGCAGCCGTTGCAGCCCTTCGAACATGCCGCCGGCGGCGTCGCCCAGTTGCACCACCCGCCGTGGATCGCCCCAAAAGGCGCCACCTGGCACCTCCACGGGGCGGAAGACCATCACCCGCCCGCCGGGCAGGGGCAGCTCGAGGTCCCCTTCCGCCGGCTTGGGGTTGTCGGGATTGCGGGCCGCCGTCGGAAACGACAGGAGCGCTGTCGAAACGAGCCAAAACACCGCAAACCACCACCGTTTCACACCAACCTCCTCACCAGGTAGGCGCCGCCCCGTCCTGACGCCATCCACAGATCCAGCGCCGCCACCGCAGCCACGCCGGCCAGCGCCAGGAAAGCCGTCGGTCGGCCCGCCGCCACGTCGGGCCAGAGATGGATCAGAACCCCCACCCCTGCGGCCAGCGCCCCCCAGGCCAGCAAGTGCACCATCCACAAGGCCGCCAGGCTCAGCGCCAACATCGTCAGGGGCCAG
>Ga0256914_1000816_pt1 | contig 30113 bp, 36 predicted proteins | sample HulkmetaG_FD_191571 | JGI IMG/M metagenome (GOLD analysis project Ga0256914, IMG submission 191571) | Hydrothermal chimney microbial communities from Main Endeavour vent field at the Juan de Fuca Ridge, Pacific Ocean - Hulk | ecosystem: Environmental > Aquatic > Marine > Hydrothermal vents ... | reverse complement strand
ACCGAATTCATCTACAGCCTCTGATCACCACCGGACGCAGGAGGAATACACCATGAAGAAAATCGTCACCCTGTTGCTCTCCGCCGGTCTGGTGGCCAGCGCCTCAACGGCGGTTTCCGGCCCAAAAGAGGACCTGGAAAAGTTCCGCGCCTATTTCGAACAGAAATTCCCCGGCATTCCACTGGACGAATTCGGTAACGGCGTCTATGCCATCGACGCCAACAAACGGCTCCAGTGGGAGGCCATGGAGGAGTTCCCGCCTTACGACGATTACGTCGACAAAGGCCGGGAGATCTGGGAGAAACCGTTCAAGAACGGCAAGCGGTTCGCCGACTGTTTCGGCGACGACCCCTCCAAGGTGCGCCCCAAGTATCCCCACTGGGATTCAGAAAACCAGCGGGTGGTCACCCTGGAGCTGGCCATCAACGAATGCCTGGAAAAGAACGGCGAAAAGCCCTTCAAATGGAAAACCGGCCCCATCGCCTGGCTCAGCGGCTATCTCGGTTACGAGGCCCGCGGCCAGAAGATCAACGTGGTGGTGCCCGAGGACGACCCCAAAGCGTTGGAAGCCTATGAGGCCGGCCGCCACTTCTATTACGCCAAGCGGGGGCAGCTCAACCTGGCGTGCGCCGACTGCCACGTGAAATACGCCGGCCACTTCATCCGCGGCCAGCTGCTCGGGCCCGCCCTGGGCCAGACCACCCACTTCCCCGTGTTCCGGGCGAAATGGGCCAAAAAGAGCAAGACCGGCGACGGCATGGGCACCCTGCACCGCCGTTACGGGGGCTGCAACAAGCAGGTGCGCGCGCGCCCCTTCCCGGCCCAGAGCGAGCAGTATCGCAACCTGGAGTACTTCCACCAGTACATGTCCAACGGGCTGGCCATCAACGCCCCCGGCTACCGCGAATAAGGGAGAGCTACCATCATGAAAAAGACATTCGCCACCATCGGCCTGGCTCTGCTGGTCGCAGGCTGCAACGCCACCACGCCGGAGACGGCCATGACCCCCAAGGCACAGTACGAAGCCGCCCTGGCCCGAACCCAGGAATGGGTGGACAAAGCCGCCTCCGTGGATGGAGAATGGCGTGACATCCGTTGGAAGAAATCCAAGAAGAAATACCTGCCGAAAGCCATCGAAGCGGCCAAGGCCGGCGATTATGAGAAAGCGCTCAAGCTGCTCTCCATCGCCGAGTTCCAGGCGCGCATGGGCTACGAGCAGGCCATGGCCGAAAAGGATGCAGGCCCGCATCTGTACGGGCTCTGATCCGCACACCCCACTTCGCATCAACGAAGGAGAGACACGATCATGAAACACGATCAAAAACGCCGCCTGTTCCTCAAGGGCTCGGTGGCCGCTTCCACCGTGGGCCTGGCCGTCGGCGCCGGCCTGCTCACCCCTGCCACCGTCCTCGCCGCATGGAACCAAAAGGCGTTCCAGGCCAAAGAGATCGACAAGGCCATCGCCGCCGCCGCAGGCAACCCCACCAGCGAGCCGTCGGACAAGATCACCATCAAAGCGCCCGACATCGCCGAGAACGGCGCCGTGGTGCCCGTCTCCGTGGTGGCAGACATCGACGGCGTGGACACCATCGCCTTGCTCGTGGAGAAGAACGCCACCCCCATGTCCGCCATCTTTCACCTGCCTGCCGGCACCCTGCCGGACGTTTCCACCCGGGTGAAGATGGGCAAGACCGGCGACGTCATCGCTGTGGTCAAGGCCAAGGGCAAGCTCTACTCGGCACGCAAAGGCGTGAAAGTCACCATCGGCGGCTGCGGCGGCTGATCAACGGAACGAGGACCGAACAATGGCAAAAACGATCAAGATTCGCGCTAAGGTGAAAGACGGTGTCACCACCGTCAAATCCCTCATCACCCACCCCATGGAAACCGGTCTGCGCAAGAACAAGAAGACCGGCGAAGTGATCCCGGCCCACTTCATCCAGGAAGTGGTCTGCAAGCACAACGGCAAAGTGGTGCTCACCTGCGAGTGGGGCGCTTCCATCTCCAAGAACCCTTACCTGGCGTTCAAGTTCAAAGGCGGCAAAAAAGGTGACGCCATCGAGCTGAGCTGGAAGGACAACAAAGGGCAGAGCGACTCCATCACCGCGAAGATCCGCTGACGCCCTGCACCGGCGACCGCCGTTCGGCGTTCGCCGGTGCGCCCTCGCCTTTCCTGGCGGAGGCGATCCGCCTTCCGCCGAAACGACCGGAATCCTGACATGAGCCTTTCGAGACGAGAATTTCTCCGGCTGCTGGGCCTGGCTGGAGCGGCCGGCCTGTTGCCCGCATCCGCTTTTGCGGCGGCCCGCAAGCCCTCGGATCTATACGAGATTCCCAAATTCGGGAACCTCACTCTGATGCACATGACGGACAGTCATGCGCAGCTCAATCCCATCTATTTCCGCGAACCCAGCGTCAACCTGGGGCTGGGTCAGGCCCGCGGTCGACCGCCCCATCTGGTGGGCCGCCATTTTCTGGAGTTCTACAAGATTCCTCCAGGATCCATCGAAGCCCACGCCTTCACCTACCTGGATTTTGAAAGCCTCGCCCGTAAATACGGCAAAGTGGGCGGCTTCGCCCATCTGGCGACCTTGGTCAAGCGGTTGCGCGCCGACCGGGGCGACGGCAACACACTGTTGTTGGACGGCGGTGACACCTGGCAAGGTTCGGGCACCGCTTACTGGACCCGGGGCAAGGACATGGTGGGCGCATGCAACCTGCTGGGCGTGGACATTATGACCGGCCACTGGGAATTCACCTACCTGGAGAAGGAGGTGATCGAGAACATCCGCCAATTCAAAGGCGAGTTCGTGGCCCAGAACGTGAGCGTGCGCGAGGACGCCCTGTTCGACTACGCCTTCGCCGACTTCGAAGGCTTCGACGAGGACAGCGGTCTGGCGTTCAAGCCCTACACCTTGCGTGAAGTGGGCGGGGTCAAGGTGGCCGTCATCGGTCAGGCTTTCCCCTACACCCCCATCGCCAATCCGCAGCGTTTCATCCCCGATTGGACCTTCGGCATCCAGGAAGAGCGGATGCAGGCGACGGTGAACCAGGTACGCGAAACGGAAAAACCGGACCTGGTGGTGGTGATCTCCCACAACGGCATGGATGTGGATCTGAAGATGGCCTCCCGGGTGAGCGGCATCGACATCATCTTCGGCGGCCACACCCATGACGGCGTGCCGGCCCCTGTAGTGGTGAGCAACAAGGGCGGCAAGACCTTGGTCACCAACGCCGGCTCCAACGGCAAGTTCCTTGGCGTCATGGACCTGGAGGTGCGCAACGGCCGCCTCAAGGACTACCGCTACCGCCTGGTGCCCGTTTTCGCCAACTTGCTCCCGGCCGATCCCGAGATGCAGGCGTACATCGATGAAGTACGGGCACCTTACAAGGCAAAGCTGGAACGTAAGCTGGCGGTGGCCGGCGAGACCCTCTACCGACGCGGCAACTTCAACGGCACCTTCGACCAGGTCATCTGCAACGCTTTGCGCGAACAGATGGACGCCCAGATCTCTCTCTCGCCCGGTTTCCGCTGGGGCACTACGGTGCTGCCAGGGCAGGAGATCACCATGGATCACGTCATGGACCAGACCTGCATCACCTATCCCGAAACCTATCGCCGGGAGATGACGGGCGCCGAGATCAAGATGATCTTGGAGGACGTCTGCGACAATCTCTTCAATCCCGACCCTTACTACCAGCAAGGCGGTGACATGGTTCGCGTGGGCGGCATGGACTATGTCTGCGATCCCGCAGCCACCATGGGCAAGCGGATCAGTGCCATGACCCTGGACGACGGCACGCCCGTCGAAGCGGACAAGAAGTACGTGGTCGCCGGCTGGGCCACCGTCGGATCGAAATCGCCGGGGCCGCCCATCTGGGAAGTGGTGGCCGCCCACCTCGAAGGCCAAGGCACGGTCAAGATCGAAAAACTCAACACGCCCAAGCTGGTGGGTGTGGAAGGAAATCCCGGCCTGGGCGATTGACCTCCTTTTCATCCCTCCCCTCCTTCGGGAATCGAGCGCCCTTCAAGGGCGCTTCTTTTTGCTTGTGCGGGTTATCATTCAACCTGGCTTCCAAGTGTGCCGACCCATGAAACTCTTCGTCCGGCAGCTCACCGTCATGGACTTTTCCTATCTCCACCCGGTGCGGGGCCTGGTGGGAGAAAGTTGGTATCTCGACGTGGAACTGTCGGGCGGCCTGGATGAACAAGGCATGGTGCTCGACTTCGGGGAAGTCAAACGCACCGTGAAACAGTTGGTGGACGAGGCGTTCGACCACCGCCTTCTGGCACCCGCCGACCATCCCGCCCTCTCCCTGGGAAACGGCACCCTCCGCTTCGAGCTGGCCCACGGCGGCCGCATCGTTCATCGGGGTCCGGAAGAAGCGGTGCGGCTCATCGCCCACCATGAGGTCACCCCCCGATCGGTGGCCGACGCCATCGCCACCCTCTTGCGCACCCGTTTGCCCGCCAATGTGCACCGGCTGAAGCTGCACCTTCATCCCGAACCCGAAGAAGGGGCGTTCTACCACTACAGCCATGGGTTGAAAGGCCACTGCGGAAACTGCCAGCGCATCGCCCACGGCCACCGCTCCCGCATCGAGATCCTGCGCGACGGCCGGCGCGCTCCTGATCTGGAAGCGCGCTGGGCGGAACGACTGCGTGACGGCTACATCGGCACCCAAGGCGACCTCGACGCCATCACCCGGCATGGAGACCGCACCCATTTCCGTTTCGCTTATCAGGCAGGACAAGGGCGATTCGAATTGGAACTGCCCGCCGAGCGGTGTTATCTGATCGACGCCGAATCCACGGTGGAGAACATCGCCCGCCACATCCGCCTGCGGCTCGAACACGAACATCCGGGCGCACGGTTCCAGGTGCGGGCCTTCGAAGGGATCGGCAAAGGCGCCGTGAGCGAAACGCCGTGAGCGTCATCGAAGCCGTCCTTCTGCAGTTTGGGATCCCTCCCTTCGATCAAACGATGAGGGCCCGGGTGGTCAGGTATGGGTGTGGGTGTGGGTGTGGGTGTGGTGCGACGCTCCTGCCACCGCCATGCGTTCCACAGGCGCCTTTCCCCAATCGGCCGGCCTGTTCCAAAAGGGCGAACGAGCAAGTCCGGATGAACGCAATCACTTGCGACATGAAATGTCATGCCGGGCTGGAATCGGCCGTCTTTCAGTCGTAATCGCGGTCTTTCCATTCCCTCAAGGCACGGAACACCGCCCGGTGGCCGGTGAGAGGACGGCCGGCCCATCGGGAGGCGGCCTCGACCACCGTCGGCACATCGGTTCGCAAAAAGGGATTGGTGGCCCGTTCCAGTTCGATGGTGGACGGCACCGTGGGTTCCCCCCGCGCGCGCCGCGCTTCGTCCCTCACGGCCCGTTGCGCCAGTGCCGGGTTCTCAGGTTCCACCCATCTGGCGAAGCCGATGTTGGCCAGGGTGTATTCGTGGGCGCAATAGACGCGGGTGTCCGGCGGCAGGGCGGCGAGACGCCTTAACGAGTCGCTCAACTGGTCGAATGTGCCGCTGAAGACGCGACCGCAACCACAGGTGAACAAGGTGTCGCCGCAAAAGAGCGCCCCTTCACCCACATAGGCCAGATGTCCCTCGGTGTGGCCGGGGACCTCCATCACCCGGAAATTCACCTCGAGCGCATCGAGCCTCACCTCGTCTCCTTCCTGGAGCCGCTGGTCCAGGCGGGCGGCCACCGGCTCGTGGGCCGGCCCCACCACCACGGCATCGGGCCAACGTGCTTTGAGCCCTTCCACACCGCCGATGTGATCGCCATGCTTGTGGGTGATGAGGATGTGGGCCAACCCCAACCCTTCGTCGTCCAGGCGTTCGATCACCGGCGCCTCGTCACCGGGATCCACCACCGCGCAAGCCGAGCGACCCGGCCGCCTGAGCAGCCAGACGTAGTTGTCGTCCAAGGCGGGAATGGGCGTGATTTCGAGCATGGTCAGCCTCCGTAGAGGGTTTCGGGATCGATGAGCACTTCGTCGGTGACCACCACCCGGTCTCCATCCACCCGGCTGAAGAAACAACTGCGGCGGCCGGTGTGGCACGCAGGCCCCGTCTGATCCACCAGCAGGAGCAGGGTGTCGCCGTCGCAATCGAAGCGCAGCTCCACCAAGCGCTGCACCTGGCCCGAAGATTCACCTTTGCGCCAGAGCGTTCGCCGCGACCGTGAGAAGTAACAGACCCGTCCGGTGGTCAGGGTCTCTTCCAGCGCCTCTCGGTTCATCCATGCGAGCATGAGCACCCGGCCGGTGTCATGCTGCTGGGCAATGGCCGGAAGCAGGCCGTCGGCGTTCCAAGGCAGCGCATCGAGCACTTCAGAGAGGGGCACGCCGTCTCCGGGCGCCATCTTTTCCAACCGTTTCCAGACGTCCATTTTCAAGTTCTCCATGCTGTGCCGGCATGACGGCCGACAGCGGGAGTATAATTCGGTGCACTCCAACCGCCGACACGCGCCATGCGCATTTTCCGCATCACTTTCTACAATCAGGGCAAAGTCTATCGACTCCACGCCGAGGAGGTCTTTCAAGGGGAACTTCCCGGCTTCGTGGAGGTCCATGGCTTGCTCTTCAACGAGCATACCACCCTGGTCATCGACCCATCGGAAGAACGACTCAAAGACGAATTCGCCGACACCCGGCGCATCCTCATCCCCATGCACGCGGTGATCCGCATCGACGAAGTGGAGAAAAGAGGCCAGAATCTCATCTTCGAAGCGGGAGAGTCGGGCAATGTGATGCCTTTTCCCGGCTACGGGCCGCGCTCGGACGGCTGACCATGGCGGAAAGTTCTCTCAAGGCGCGCATCCTTCGCCAGCGCACCCTGCTCCACAACATGCTGCTCGATCCTCTGCGCCGAGCGGCCCGCCGTTGTGCCCGGGTGTGGCACGACAAGGAGCTGCTGGACACCGCGCTCATGAAGAGTATCAAGCAGATTCCATACTGCACTTTCCTCTATGCCACCAATCTGGATGGCATCCAGATCAGCGCCAACGCCTCCCAGACCGGCCTCATCGAATCCGATTTCGGCCGTGACCGCTCCCAGCGCCCCTACTTCCTGGAGCTGGATCCCGAAAAGGAGATGTTTCTTTCCGAAGCCTACATCAGTCAGCGCGCCAACCGCCCATCGGTGACCGCCTTGCGCAAGGTGTACGTGGACGGAGAACACGTCGGTTATTTGGGTGCCGACTTCGACCTGCGCGACCTGCCCATCACCAAGGACCTGTACACCGAACCGGGTCGCTGGCGCCAGATCAAAGGGGACCCCGCCATCCGCGCCCAGGTGTTCCAGCAGTGCCGCATCCAGAGCCGGCTGGACGACCACATCGACCTGGTGCTGCCGGTGTTGGAGGAGCTGGTGACCGAACACGGCGTCTACCAACTGGAGATCCACTTCTCCTCCAGCCGTGCCACCGTCTGGTTCCTGGACGACCCCTACCGTTACCAGCTCATCGAGATCGACGAACTCACCGATCCCGACATCTGTCTGGCCTACGCCCATCACCCCTATCCAGAAGACGCCCTCATTCCCCGCGAGAACGTTCGTCCCATCCTGGACACATTCCGTGAATTGCGCTTCGCCGACGACACCATCTATCTGCGCGCCGGCTCCATCAATTTGTTCAACGGCATCGTGGGCTTGAACTTCTCCTGCGACGGCTCCCACTACATTCCCCATCAGGAATTTCTGGCCCGCGACTCGGCCTTCTGGGGCGTGGTCTGAACCTGCTATTTCCCCGCCGGCGGTCCGTTGATTTCCACCCCGCCGCAAGTGCACAGTGGCGGCATGGACAGAAAAGCCATCATCGAACAGAGACTCGCCGCCGCTTTTGCGCCCATGCACCTCGAAGTGGTGGACGAGAGCCACATGCACGCCGTTCCCGCAGGGGCACAGTCCCATTTCAAGGTGATCGTCGTCTCGCAGGCGTTCGAAAATGCGTCTCCGATCGAGCGCCACCGTCGGGTGAACCAGGTGCTGGCCGACCTGCTGGCCGGCGGCGTCCATGCCCTGGCGCTGCACACCCACACCCCCGCCGAATGGGGCGAGAAAGAAGAACGGATCATCGATTCCCCGCCTTGCCTGGGCGGCGGCAATGCACGTTGACGTGATAAAATCGTCCGCCCTTGCATCTGGAGGCGGCTTCATCCATGACCACGCCACACCGACTGTTGGCCCGCGCCGAAAGCCAGGTCCATCGCAATCTGGCCGTCATGGCCGAGCGTGCCCGTCAGGCCCTCGAGCGCGCCACGGACGCTCTCAAGACACAGAACGCCGAACTGGCCCAAAAGGTGGTCCAAGACGATCTACAGCAGAACCACCTGCTGCGCATCATCGAACACGAATGTCTGGAAATCCTCGCCACCCTGCAGCCCCGCGCGGCCGATCTGCGCGAAGTGGTGGCCAGCTTGCAGATCGCCAGTGAACTGGAACGCATCGCGGATCACGCCAAGGACATCGCCAAGATCGTCCTGGAAATGGATCCATCCGATTTTTCCGGTCCCATGGACCGCATTTCGGCCATGGCCGATCTGTGCCAGACCATGCTCACTCAGGTGATGGAGGCCTACGAGAATCTGGATGCCGACCTGGCCCGCAACGTGGCCGAACACGATTGTGAGGTGGACGAGCTGGACGAGGCCGCCTGCTCCAGTCTCATGATGACCTTGATGACGGCGCCCGACACCACCATGCACGCCACCCACCTGCTCTGGATCGCCTACCACCTCGAGCGCGTGGGCGACCGCATCACCAACATCGCCGAGCGGGTGGTCTTCATGGTCACCTCGGAGACCCCGGACCTGGGGGCATGATCGATCCGCAGAGCCTGGGCGCCCTGGCCAACCTGCATGAACTGCTGGATCAGTTGATCCAGGATCTGCCGCCGGCCGACGTCAATCGCAGATTTCATCCACGATTGCCCTCCATGGGTTGGCTGCTGGGGCGCAGCGTCTACCTCGAGCTCCACTGGCTGCGGGAGAAGATCGCCGGCGACGACGACCTGGCCCGCCGGGTACGCCACATCTTCGCCGAGACCGAACGGCCCACGCCGGAGCAGGAGGCGCTGCTGCCGCCCCGGGACCACCTGCTCAACTGGGCCATGGAGGTGCAGGACACCCACCTGAGCCTGCTGGCCAATCCCGGCGGGCTCCCCGACCACCCCTGGCTGCGCAACGGCTGGATCGTGGACTACCTGGTACAGGTGCACGGCCGCCTCTACGAGCAGATGCTCTCGGTGCGCCACGCCCGCGCCGTCTCCGGCGGCGGCGCCTACCGGGTGGACCACCCCCTGGAGGCGGCCATGCCCGCCGCCGACACCCTGGAGATCCCCCAGGGCCACTACCGCGTGGGCGCGCGCGAGGGGGTGGTGTTCGACAACGAGCAGCCCATGCAGATGGTGGAGATGCGCAACTTCCGCATCCAGCGCCGGCCGGTGGACAACGCCGCTTGGCTCGCCTTCATGGAAGCGGGCGGCTACCGCGAACGGGACCACTGGAGCGAGGCCGGCTGGCGCTGGAAGGGCGACCGCCTCCACCCCTGGCACTGGCGGCGCGACGACCAGGGCCACTGGTACGCCATCGGCCTCAACGGCCCCATGCCGCTCTTCGGCGACCAGCCGGCGAGCGGTGTCTCCTGGTACGAGGCGGAGGCTTTCGCCAACTGGCTCGCCGCCACCGACGAGGCCTTCCGCGGCGCCATCCTGCCCCACGAGTACCACTGGGAGGCCGCCGCCCGCATCGCCGGGCTGGAAGAGGTGGGGCGGGTCTGGGAGTGGTGCGGCAATGCGCCGGAGCCCTACGAGGACTACGAGAAACCGGTGAACCCGGAGATGGCCAGCCGCTTCGACGAGGAGAGCCGGGTGCTGCGCGGCGGCTGCCTCCACACCCAGCCGAGGCTGCGCCGGCCCAGCCTGCGCCACTGGGGGCCGCCCGGTGCGGGGTATCTCTTTTCAGGCGTTCGGCTGGTGCTGCCGCCGGCGCTGGAGGAGGAGGCGCTCTACCGGGAGCAGTGGCAGCATTTTCTCGATTGAGGAATTCGCCGGGGTCGGCCGCAAGGCGGCCTCGCCCGGCCTACGGAAAATCGGAAACGACCCCACCCATGTAGGCCCGCCGAGGCCAAAGGCCGACGCGGGCAAAAACTCGATCGAAAAAAATTCGCCGGGGTCGGCCGCAAGGCGACCTCGCCCGGCCCACGGAAAATCGGAAACGACCCCACCCACGTAGGCCCGCCGAGGCCAAAGGCCGACGCGGGCAAAAACTCGATCGAAAAAATTCGCCGGGGTCGGCCGCAAGGCGGCCTCGCCCGGCCCACGGAAAATCGGAAACGACCCCACCCATGTAGGCGAGGTCACACCTGCGTCAGATGGCGTCGGCGTCGGTCTCCCCGGTGCGGATGCGGATCACCTGCTCCACCGGCGTGACAAAGATCTTGCCGTCACCGATCTTGCCGGTGCGGGCGGCGCCGATGATGGTCTCGACGCACTGCTCCACCTGCTCTTCCCGGATCACCAGTTCGATCTTCACCTTGGGCAGAAAATCAACCACGTATTCCGCGCCGCGGTAGAGCTCGGTATGGCCCTTCTGGCGGCCGAAACCCTTCACTTCGGTCACCGTCATGCCCATGATCCCGATTTCCGAGAGCGCCTCGCGCACGTCGTCCAGCTTGAAGGGTTTGAGAATCACTTCGACTTTTTTCATTTCTTCTCCCCTTGGTGATCACCGGAAACCGTTGACGATAGGATACCGCCGATCCCGCCCATAGGCACGCTGCGATACCTTGATGCCCGGCGGCGCCTGCCGCCGCTTGTACTCGCTTCGATCCACCATGCCCACGACACGGCGCACGAGGAACTCGTCGAAACCTGCGGCCACGATCTCGGCGATGCCCTGGTCCCGCTCCACATAACGCTCCAGGATGGCGTCCAGCAGATCGTAGGGCGGCAGAGAGTCGGTGTCTTTCTGGTCCGGACGCAGCTCGGCCGACGGCGGACGCTCGATGACCCGTTCCGGGATCACCTTCCCTTGGCGGTTGCGCCATCGGGCCAGGCGATAGACCATGGTCTTGAAGACATCCTTGAGGGGTGCGAAGCCGCCCGCCATGTCGCCGTAGAGGGTGGCGTAGCCCACCGACATTTCGCTCTTGTTGCCGGTGGTGAGCAACATGCGGCCCGTCTTGTTGCTGATGGCCATGAGCACGATGCAGCGACAGCGGGCTTGAATGTTCTCTTCGGTCACATCCATGGGCATCCCTTCGAACTCCGCCTCGAGCATGCCGAGAAAGGCTTTGAAGGCGGGCTCGATGGGGATGATGCTGTGCTTCACCCCCAAAATGCGCGCTTGGGCAAGGGCGTCCTCGTTGCTCATGTCCGCGGTGTAACGTGAGGGCATGAGCACCACTTCCACCCGGTCGGCACCCAGGGCATCCACCGCCAGAGCGGCGGTGAGCGCCGAGTCGATGCCGCCGGAAAGCCCCAGCACCACCCCTTTGAATCCGCTTTTGGTCACATAATCGTGGATGCCGAGGACCAGGGCGCGATAGACCGCCTCGGTCTCCTCCGGCCAGGCGGCATCGGGCGCGGTGAGGACGGCCGCCTCTCGATCCACCGTCACCAGGTCCAGGGATTCCCGAAACAGCGGAGCGCGGCCCACGAGGTCACCGGCGGCATCCACCACGAACGATCCGCCATCGAAGACCAATTCGTCCTGGCCGCCCACCAGATTGACATAGATCACCGGCAGGCCGGCCTCGCGCACTCGTTCGCGCACCACCTCGAAACGTTGCCGCCCCTTGCCCATCTGGAAGGGGGAGGCGTTCAAGTTGATCAGCAGGTCGGCACCCGCTTCGGCGGCACGGCGGGCAGGTCCGGGCACCCAGATGTCCTCGCACAAGGTAATGCCCAACGCCAAACCACCGAAGTGCACCACGCACGGCTCGGTGCCGGGAACGAAATAGCGCTTTTCGTCGAAGACGCTGTAATTGGGCAGCTCCGCCTTGTGGTACTCGGCCTCCACCCGACCGTTGCGGATGAAGCCAGCGGCGTTGTACAGGCGCCCTTCCCGGCGGCGGGGGTAGCCCACGATGAGGGCCACGCCTTTGGTCTCCGCACACAGGTGGTCCAGGAAGCGTTCGCACAGATCGAGAAAGTCGTCCCTCAGCAGAAGATCCTCGGGCGGATAGCCGGTCAATGCCAGTTCTGGATAGACCACCAGGTCGGCGCCGAGCTCGTCTCGGGCGCGCCGCGCGGCTGAGAGGATGCGCTCAGCGTTGCCGGGGACATCGCCCACCACGGGATTGATCTGGGCAAGGGCCATCTTCATGGTCACGGGCTCCCGTCTGGCAAAATGAAGGGGGTCACAGCGTACGGGACACGTCTCCGAAGCGCCGCAAAGGGTGATAAAGTAGCACAATCCCCATCCTGCAGGTTCCCATGAAACTCCTTCTCCTGGTCGTCGCCATCCTCGGTATCTGGTGGGCGCTGAAGTTGCTGCACGCCACCTCCTCTCCGTCAAAGAGCCCGCGGCGCCCGCCGGCGGAAAACATGGTGGCCTGCCACCGTTGTGGCCTGCACGTGCCTGAGAGTGAAGCGGTGGAGAAAGGAGGCCGCCACTACTGTTGCGAAGCCCACGCCCGCGGAGAAAAAGGGTGAGACGGCGCCGGGCCCTCACGGACGATCTGGTTCTCTTGCCGGAGATCGAAGGGCAGAAACGGCAGATGCGCCTCTATTTCTTCTACCGTTTCGTCCTCGCCTTCGGCCTGCTCATCGCCTTCTTCACTGGAGTGGGACCGGAAAACCTGGGGCGGGACGATCCGCGGCTTCATGTGGTGGCTCTGGTCACCTACCTGGTGCTCACCCTGCTCTCGCTCTTCCTGAGCCTGATGCGGATGGGATCGGCGCGGCTGGAATACCTGTTCGCCGTCACCGTGGACTCGTTGGCCGTGGCCGCCCTCATCCACACCTCCGGCGGGCCGGGAACCGGTCTGGGCATCCTGCTCGGCATCTCCATCGCCTTCGCCAGCCAAGGGTTGTCGGGCACCATGGCCATGCTGGCCGCCACCATCGCCACCGTGGCCTTGGTGACGGAAGAATGGTTCGCCCTAAGCATCGGCATGCGCGACCACCCCAGCCATTTTTCCGTGCTCATGCTGGGACTCTCCTATTACGCCTTGGCCTTTCTTTCCTTGGAGCTGGCCAACCGTGCCCGCACCAGCGAGCGGTTGGTCAAGCAGCAAGGACGGGACATCACCAGCCTCACGGAGCTCAATGAGCTGGTGATCCAGCAAATGCATACCGGGGTGGTGATCCTGGATGGCAAGGATCGGATCAAGATGCTCAACGACGCCGCATGGAATTTCCTCGGCCGCCCGGTCTCCGCCATCGGCCACCCGCTGCAAGAGATCCACCCTCATCTGGCCGACGCCCTGACCGCCTGGCGCCGGTTGCCCACCGCGCAGCAGCGCCACATCCATACCCGCCCGGAGGGCAACGACCTGCTGGTCACTTTCCAGAAGCTGGGCGAGGGTGAAGGCGCTGGCACCCTCATCTTCATCGACGACGCCTCCCTGGCTGCGGCCCAGGCGCAACAGCTCAAGCTGGCCTCTCTGGGGCGTTTGGTAGCCAGCATCGCGCACGAGATCCGCAATCCTCTGGGGGCCATCGGACACGCCAACCAGCTGTTGCGCGAATCGCCCCACCTCGAAGGCACCGACCGCCGCATGACCGAGATCATCGACCGCAACACCGCCCGGCTCAACGAGGTCATCGAGAACATCCTCTCCCTCTCCCGCCAGCGGGAGCCGGATCCTCAATGGGTGCCCGTGGAGGGGTGGCTGCAGCAGCTGGCGTTGGAGATGAGCGAAAACCTGGGGCTCGACCCGAACCACCTTCACGTTCAAGTCAACCCACCGGACACCCGCTTGCGATTCGACCCCAGCCAGATCCGGCAAGTGCTGGAGATCTTGGTGGAAAACGCCGTCAAGCACCAAGACGGGCGCCGCCAGCCCCTGCTCATCACCCTGGCCGCCGGTATCGACACCATGTCCGGTGAGGGCCATCTTCAGGTGATGGACAACGGCAGCACCATTCCGCCGGATACCGCTGACAAAATCTTCGACCCCTTCTTCACCACCCGTAATGATGGAACCGGCTTGGGCCTCTATCTGGCCAAAGAGCTGTGCGACGCCAACAACGTACGGATCAGCTACACCCCCATCTCCACCGGGGGCAACAGCTTCCGTTTGAGATTCAAGCCCGAAATGACAGGACGCCGCCAATGAACGATTCTCCGAAAAACGCCCCTTTGGCCCTGGTCGTGGACGACGAGGCCGACATCCGGGAGCTGCTCGAAATCACTTTGCTGCGCATGGGCGTGAAAGTTGTGGGTGCCGCCGACCTGGCTACGGCGCGTGGCGCGCTGGCCCAACACCGATTCGATCTGGCCCTCTTGGACATGCGTTTGCCGGACGGCGACGGCATCGAACTGGTGCGCGAGATCACCCGTGACCAGCCCCAAACGCCGGTGGCCATGATCACCGCCCATGGCAACATGGAGACCGCCATCGAGGCCCTCAAAGCAGGCGCTTTCGACTTCGTTTCCAAGCCGGTGGATCTGCCGGTGCTGCGCAAGCTGGTGGAGACCGCACTCAAGCTTTCCGACTCCGACGCCGAGGCGGGAGAAACGCCCAGATCACAAGCCGACAGCCCCCTGCACGGCCGCTCCGCCGCCATGGAGCGGGTGCGTGCCCTGATCACCAAGCTGGCCCGCAGCCAGGCGCCGGTGCACATCACCGGCGAGTCGGGCACCGGCAAAGAGTTGGCGGCCCGCCTCATCCATCAACAGGGCCCCCGCTGGAACCGTCCTTTCGTGGCGGTCAACTGTGGCGCCATTCCCCATGAACTGATGGAAAGCGAACTGTTCGGCCACAAGAAAGGCGCCTTCACCGGCGCGGTGGCGGACAACAAAGGGCTTTTCCTCGAGGCCGACGGCGGCACTCTGTTTTTGGACGAAGTGGCCGATCTACCCCTCTCCATGCAGGTCAAGCTGCTGCGCGTCATTCAGGAAAAGAAGGTGCGCCCCGTGGGGGCCACTCGCGAGGTGCCGGTGGACGTGCGCATCATCAGCGCCACCCACCAGAACCTGGCAGCCCGGGTGGAGGAGGGCCTATTCCGACAAGACCTCTATTACCGTCTCAACGTCATCGAGCTGACCATGCCGGCCCTACGTGAACGGCCCGAGGACATTCCCGAATTGACCCATCATTTACTCGAATCCATCGCCCGCAACTACCAACAGGAGACACCCCGAATCGAGCCGGAAGCGCTCGAAGCACTCCAGCACTACCCCTTTCCCGGCAATGTTCGGGAGCTGGAAAACATTCTGGAACGGGCCTTCGCCCTGTGTGAAGAGGGGGTCATCCGTCGTGACGACCTCGGATTGCTGGAAGGGGCCGTGGCCGGCCGGGATACCCCCGCGGGCGCCGCCGGAGGCTGCCGCCGGCAACCCAACGAGGGATTGGAGGCTTTTCTTGCGCGGGTGGAACGCCAGGCCCTGCGCGAGGCGCTGGATGCCTGCCGCTGGAACCGCACCGCGGCGGCAAAGGAGCTGGGCATCAGCTTCCGTTCCCTGCGCTACCGGCTGGCCAAACTCGGGATGGAGGAACCCGACGAAGCCTGATCAGGCGGTGCCGGCCAGCGTCTCCACCACGATGTTCCAGGCCCGGGCCAGATTCCGCCGATGGTAACCGCCGCCCCCCAGCGCCAGCACCGGCACACCCAGTCCAGCCAGGGTACGCGCCACCCGCTGGTGGACCCGGGGTGACAAGGCAAGGTGGGTGATGGGATCGCCGGCGATACCGTCGGCGCCCGCTTGAAGGATGACGAAACGGGGCGCGTTGCGTTCGAGAAAAGATTGGGCCGCAGGCCACAGCCGGTGGAACAGGGTGTCGTCGGCTCCTGGCGGCAACGGCACGTTGAGCTTGAACCCCCGCCCCGCTCCGACACCCGTCTCCGTGGCGTCTCCGGTGCCGGGATAGAGAAAACGCCCGTCCTCATGGAAATCGAGGTTCACCACCCGCGGGTCGGCTTCGAAGGCGTAGAAGACGCCGTCGCCGTGGTGTGCGTCGATGTCCACGTAGGCCACCGGCGTCACGTTCAGCCGAAGCAACCGTTCGATGGCCACACCACAATCGTTCACCGCGCAGAATCCGGCGGCGGCGTCACGTCGCGCATGGTGGAGCCCGGCGATGGGCACGAAAGCGCACCGGCAGTTTCCATCGACCAGCGCATCCACTGCATGGCAGACGGTGCCCACCACGGTCAGCGCCGCTTCCCAGATGCCCGGGAAGACGGGCGTGTCACCGCCGTCGAGGAATCCAACCCCCTCCCGCGAGCGTGCCTGTAAGAAGTCCAGGTAGGCCGCGGTATGAAACAGGGCCGCCTGCGCGCGCGTGCCCTCCACGGGCGGGTGCCGCTCCACCCGTTCGTCGAGTCCCCGGCGACGGAACTCGGCTTCGAACGCCGCCAGCCGGTCGTTGCCGAAGGGATGGCCGCGGCCGAAACCGTAGCGGGCCAGCGCCTCTCCCAGATAGACGCGAACCGGCGGTGACGTCACAGGTCAGCCGCGCGGCTTATAGGTGAACTTCTGTCCGCTGATGGTGGCCTCGTACATGAGCCCCCCTTTGGGGATGATGAAGACCGCCATCCCCTTGTTGTAGCGGGTGCCGTAGGTCTCGGCATTGTCTGGGCCGCCGCTCAAAGTGGCCGAGGCCCCGGCGGTGGAGGCCTGGGCCAAGGCGGACGCGGTGATCACCACCACCCCGGCACCGGCGCCGAACTCGAAGTTGCCGCTGGCGAACTCGCGAAAGGCGCGCTCGTCCTCGAAGAAGATGATCTCGCTGAACGCCTGTCCGCCCAGCTGAAAGCCCAATGAGACCTGGGTGAGCGTGGCGTCCCCCACGTACCGCCCTTGGACATAGACGCGCCCCTCCCCATAGGCGCCGCCCACGCCGACGCCCCCCTTGGCCACCGTGGGGAAGACGGCGTATCCGTAGGCGCTTTCGAAGAAGCGGGCACTGTCCTTGGCCTCCTTGAAACGACGGATGGTATCGGCATACTCGTCGGCGAACGCCGGCCCGGCAAACAGCATCACGGCCAGGGTCAGCAAAGCGGAAACGACGGGAATCGAACGACTCACGGTTCACTCCTCGTTGCGGTCGGGTTGACACGGAATGGCGGCCATTGGAGCAGAGCCACCACCACAATGCAATCGGACCGCCGTTTTCGGGTATAATTCCCGCGCTTCCCGCCCCTAGCTCAGCTGGATAGAGCGCAGCCCTCCGGAGGCTGAGGTCAGAGGTTCGAATCCTCTGGGGCGGGCCATATCTTCCGCACCGCCCCGTAAGATCCCTTCAACTCCTCCGGTCCGTTTTCACCCGTCTCGCCGCCGCTTCACGATCACGGGCGGCATGGCTCATGGAATCACCTCGATGACCACGGGCTCGGAGACGAGGGGCGGATCCGTGGGCTCATGGTCTTCATCTCCCAGGATGAGCTGCAATCGGTGCCGGCCCGGCGACAGGGGCAGAAGGGTCCAGGTCTCACCACCGTCGAAATGGATGCAGCGGGGATCGTCCTGCGGCAAGGGCCGGTCCAGCTCGGGCAGCCCAGGGTAGTCCACCAGCAGATGGTGATGTCCCCCCGTGTGACGCCGCCGATCCCGGACGTCGGCGGGCACGATACCATACCCTTGGATGCCGAATTCGACGCGCACCGGGCTGGTGACCCGATCTCCATCCTGCAGATTGCGGAAGAAGACCCGGGCGTCCTCTCCCGGACTGTGGGCCCCGGCCGCGGGCATCGATCCCAGCAACGCCCACAAGAGCCAACGCCGAAGATCCGGCGGGCTCTTTTGCATGGCCGCCTCAGTTGAAACCATAGCCTTCCGGATCTTGTTCATGGAGAGGGTCACGCCCTCGAGGCCTGTCCGGCACCGCCATGGGATCAGGGCGCACATCCTCCGGATTTTCCAGATGGCTGGCGTAGAAATCCCCTTCCCCCTTTTGTCCCGGGCCGCTCCGACCGCCGGGCCCATGGTCGGCCAGCGGAGACTGGTAAAGATCCTCGTTGCCGCCGATGTGTTCGTCGTGTGCCTGGGCGACAGGGCCGAAAAGGACGGCCGCACCGAGCATCATGGCTGTGGTGATGGTTTTCATTTGATCTCTCCTCATGATTGGGTGTCGGTCTGTGGACCCGGACCCGTTGTCCGGTCACGCCCTGGTCACGCAGATGTCATGCCAACATCGGCCTGAAGCCTAATTGACCTTTAGTTTCAAAGCATTACGCCGCGCTCCGAATTCATCGAAAAGAGGTGAGCGCGGCAATCCCAAAAGGCCGGACGTGTAAAAATTCGATGAAAAGTGAAATGCCTAATCGCGGATGGCGGGGGTCTCGATCTTGAGACCATTGCCACGGGCGGTGACATAGACCTCGAGATCGATGTATTCATCCGATCCTGGAAGAAAGGGCTCGGCGCGGAAGGAAGCCAGACATTCGCTGAAACGCCGATGGAGGCTGGTGACGCGCCCGGTGGAAAGACGATAGACGGGAAATCCGTTGCTCTGGCCCTGATTCAGAACTTGTCCGCGCAGCCGTGCACCCCGATGCAGGTCATGGCAATGGTGGCACGCCATGTCCAGTTGCCCGAATCGAGTGTGATAGAGCCGTTCTCCTGCCCGAAAGAATGGCTCCATGGGGCCCTCCACCTCCACATGGATGGTCCGCCCACGCGCCAGATGACGTACATAGGTCTCCAGCCCCACCAGCTCTTTGCAATCGTATACGTAGGGGAAGTTGTCCATGCGCTCTTCCCAGCAACGATTGATCTGTTCCTGTAAGGTGATGGGCCGTTCCAGTTCAGGGTCGTATCTGGGATAGCCGGCAATACGGTCGAGATCCAGCCGGTGCCCCTCCTCGCCGTGGCAGTCGGTGCAACGTCGCCCCTCCTCGTCCGGACGGTGAAAAAGAGCCCGACCGTAGTCCACGGTGATCATACCGGGATTGGCGACTGGATCCTCCTGCATCTCGAGAACGGCCGGAGAAAGATGGCGGCTGCCCGACTCCGGTTGGAAATCCGGCTCCCATGCCGTGGCGGCGGCGGGCAGCAACAAAAGAACGACCAGCCCCCGGATCACGGCGCCGCCCCCGTGAGGGTGAGAAGATAGGCGACCACGTCCTCCACCTCTTGCGCGCTGAGTACGGTGCGGTCCCGCCAGGGCTCCGCCACCCGGTTGAAATGGCGCGGATGGCGATAATAACCGGGCATGATGGTCTCTGGATTGAGCTGCTTCTGATCCACCACCCGCAGGCGCAATTCACCCTCGCTCAAACGCCGCGCCACGCCGTGAAGCGGAGGGCCCAGGGTGCCGTGGAAAGGCTCCTCCGGAATCGGCATGCGGTGACACGCCAGACAATTGCCCTTGCTTCGATCGATGACCAGCTGCCGACCCCGTTCGGCGTCCCCTTTCAGCCCGCCCAGCGGCTCGGGAATGGCCCATCCTTCCCGACGCCACGCCACATAGGCCTCCTGTGCCGTTGCGGTCGAGGCGAACGGACAAGCCAACGGCAAGAGGGCCAACAACAGCAGCGCCGGACGGATATCCATGGCACCATTCTGGCAGTTTCCCCAACGGCTGGGTACCGCGGCCCGAGACCATGCTAAGCTGCCGCGGCTTGGAGCTCAATTCATCGCCCTGTCGATCACCCATGTCCACGGCAGCCACGGATTCCAACGACACGCCCCAGGCCCGTTTGCAAGCCGAGCGGATGGAGGCGGGCTGGCGACTGCACGCCTCCGGCAGCTGGACCGCCGACCGCCTGGAAGCGGCGGTGGCGGCGCTCGACATCCTGTCTCGTCGTCTCGAAGGGGAGCGGATCGTTTGGGATTTTTCCGGGGTGGTGCGCATGGATACGGCCGGCTTGATGTTGTACCTCCACCATAAGGCCCGCCTTGCGGCACACGGCTGTCGGCAGGAGGCGGTGGGCCGCAGCCGGGAACAGATCCGGCTCGAAGCCCTGTTGCAGCGTTATCGACCAGAGGTCGGAGAAGTCTCCGCCCCCACCCTGGGACACCGCCTGCTGGCCCCCGTGGCGGCACTGGGCCGCGCCACCCTGGCCGCTGCACGCGGTGCGCAAGAGTTTCTCGCCTTTCTGGGCGAACACGGCACGGTGTTGCTCCACACCTTCCTCCACCCCGGCACGCTGCGCCTCGACGCCGTGGCCCGCAACATCCAGGACGCGGGCATTCGCGCTTTGCCCATCATCACCCTCACCAGTTTCCTCATCGGCGTGGTCATCGCCTACCAGGGGGCGGTGCAGTTGCAGAAGTTCGGCGCCAACCTCTTCATCGTGGACATGATCGGCATCTCCGTGACGCGGGAATTGGCGCCCCTCATCACGGCCATCGTGGTGGCGGGCCGAACCGGTTCGGCCTACACCGCGCAGCTCGGGGTGATGAAGATCACCGAGGAGATCGACGCCATGCGCGTCATGGGCTTCGATCCCCACAGGTTCCTGGTGCTGCCGCGGATCCTGGCGCTGATGATCGCTTTGCCACTGATGATCTTCTTCGCCGACCTGGTGGGCATCCTCGGCGGCATGGTGGTGGCCCACCTCCATCTCGACCTGTCGTGGAGCGAATTCATCCACCGCTTGCAGAATGTGTTGGAAGTGAAGCATTTCTGGATCGGGATCGTGAAAGGGCCGTTCTTCGCCTGGCTCATCGCCGTGGTGGGCTGCTTCCGCGGCCTTCAGGTCTCCCGCAACACCGAGAGCATCGGTTACTACACCACGGTGAGCGTGGTCAACGCCATCTTCCTGGTCATCGCTTGCGACGCCCTCTTTTCGGTGATCTTCACGGAGCTGGGAATCTGACCATGGCGGCGGCCGAGAGCCAGGTGGTGATCGAAGTGGAAAATCTGGTCACCCGTTTCGGGGACAACCTGGTGCACGACGGGGTGAGCCTGAGTGTGCGCCGCGGCGAGATCTACGGCCTGCTCGGCGGCAGCGGCTCGGGAAAATCCACGCTGCTCAAGGAGATGATCCTGTTGTTGCGCCCCCAGTCGGGCGTGGTCCGTGTGCTGGGAAAGCGGCTCGACCGCGTCGGCCGGGACGAAGCCCAATGGCTGCGCCGCCGTTGGGGGGTGCTGTTCCAGTCCGGGGCGCTTTATTCCTCCCTCACCGTGGCCCAGAATGTGGCCATGAAGCTCCGCGAATACACGGCGCTGCCGGAACCGGTCATCGACGAAATCGTGCGGCTGAAACTGCGCATGGTGGGCCTGCCGGAGAAGGCGGCGGAACTCTATCCGGCCCAATTGAGCGGCGGCATGGTCAAACGCGCGTCCCTGGCGCGGGCGTTGGCCATGGATCCGCAGCTGTTGTTCCTGGACGAACCCACTTCCGGGCTGGATCCCGTGGGCGCCGAAGCCTTCGATCGATTGATTTTGGAACTGCGCGACATGCTGGGGCTGACCGTGGTCATGGTCACCCACGACCTGGACTCCATCTGGAACGTGGTGGACCGTTTCGCCGTGCTGGGCGACCGCAAGGTGGTGGCGGAAGGGACCCTGGAGGAGGTCGTCTCCAACCCCCATCCGGTCATCCGCCGCTTCTTCTGGGGCGCCCGGGGCCGCTTGAGGAGCCATCATGGGCAGTAACGCCAACTACGTTCTGGTGGGGGCCTTCGTGCTCCTGTTCACCGCCGGCCTGCTCGGCTTCGCCTGGTGGCTGGCCCGCCACGGCGGCCAAGAGGCTTACGACTACTATCAGGTCTACATGACCGAATCGGTGGCCGGTTTGAGCACCGACGCCGCAGTCAAATACCGCGGCGTGGACGTGGGCAGCGTGGCGGAGATGGACCTGGACCCCGACAACCCCGAACAGGTGCGGCTGGTGCTGAAAATCAAAAAAGGGACACCGGTGAAAACCGACACCCGCGCCACGTTGCGGTTCTACGGCATCACGGGGCTGGCGTTCATCGAGCTCAAGGGCAGCAGCCGGGACGCGCCCCGGTTGGAGGCCGAGGGGGATCGGATGCCGGTGATCCCCACCACACCCTCCACCTTCACCCGCCTGGACGACGCGCTCAGCGAGCTCGCGCAGAAGTCGGGCAGGGTCCTGGACAAGGTGGACCTGCTGCTCAGCGAACGCAACCTGAACAATGTGGCCGATCTGATCCAGGACAGCAGGGACATGGTCCGAGGGCTGCGCCGGCTGGCCGAGGGGCTGGACGCCCGACTGGACGATCTGCGGCGCCTGGTGCGCAAGGGGATCGAGATGGAAGAGAAGGTGACCGCCGCCTTCGCCGACGTCAGCGAAGCCTCGCTGGACGTGGAACGCCTTTCGGAATCCCTGCAGGAGACCTATGTGAAGCTGGGCGAGCAAGCCGGCCGCCTGCTCGCCCAGGGCGAGGAGTTGTCCCGCGCCCTGTATGACGATCTGGATCTGCTGCTCCAGGAGCTGCAGCTGACGGTGGAGACTCTACGTGAGCACCCTGCCGATCTGCTGTTCAGTCGCAGTGGGGTGCGTCCCGGCCCAGGGGAGGCGGCCGAGCCATGAGAGGATGGCCGGTGCTGTTGCTGCCCTTGGTGGTGGCCGGCTGCCTCAGCCGCGAGCTGCCGCCCGCCAACCACTATCTCCTTTCCCTGCAAGGGGAGACGCCAAAGGCCGCGCGCGCGGCCTCGTCCGAAGTGCTCAAACTGGCGCCTTTGCGCAGCGTCCGTCCTTTCGCCACCACCGGGCTGATCTACCGGCGAGGGGGCGTGGATCAGAATCAATACGCCTTCAACCGTTGGGCCGACAGTCCCACCCGCATGTTGGCGCTGCTGCTGACCGAGGCGTTGAACCGCAGCGGCCTGTACCGTGCCGTATTGCCTCCGGGCACCGGCCTGCGCGCCGACCTCCGGCTCGAAGGCATGCTGTTCGATTTCAGCCTGCACCTGGAAGCGGACGATCCCCACGCGGTGGCCGAGGCCCGTTTCCTGCTGGTGGACGGCCGAACCAAACAGGTGTTGGCCGGTCGTCGATTTCGGGTGAGCGAACCCCTGGAGCGGGAAACCCCCGAAAGCGGCGCTCTCGCCCTGAACCGGGCGGCCAACCGCCTGGCCGCAGAACTGATCCACTGGCTCGACGGATTGCCGCGGAAAGGGGGTTGATCTTTCTTCAGCCGCCCCCCTCACGCAGCATCCGACGCACCGCCGGCAGGTGGCGGCGGCTCGCTTCCAGGCGGTCGTCGATGCCGTCGAAGGCCACTTCCGTCCGGCCGTCCAGCCGCCGCACCAGCCCTTTGACCCGCTCCGGCCGCACCAGGGCGTTACGGTGGATGCGTAACAACCGCTCGCCAAATCGGCGCTCCAGAGCTTTGAGCGACGCTTCGATGAGCGCTTCGCCGCCATCGTGCCGCACCATCACGTATTTGCTGTCGGCTCGGAAATAGTGGACGGTGGAAAAGGGGATGCGCTCGATGTTGCCGCGAAACCGGGCGGTGATCCAGGGCCCCGCGACCTCGCGATCCACCAGCGGCCGGGTGGGACGGACCACCCGTTCGAGGGCCTCGCGCAGCTTCTCCTCCCTGATCGGCTTGAGCAGATAACCGGCGCCGTTCGCCTCGAACGCCGGCAAGGCGTGTTCGGCATAAGCCGTAGTGAAGATCACCGCGGGCGGCGGATCCAGCGCCGCCAGACGCCGCGCCGCTTCGATGCCGTTCATGCCGGGCATGCGGATGTCCATGAGCACCACGTCCACCTCTTCCTGCTCACACCGCGCCACCGCCGCCTCGCCGTCGGCGACCGCGCCCACGACCTGGTAGGGCGCGCCCAACCGTCCCACCAGGTCGGCGAGATAGGCACGCGCCGGCGCCTCGTCGTCCACCACCAGGATTTTCATCTTCGCGTCTCCTTCACAGGCAGCCACAACCGCACCTGCCAGCGCCCCTCCACCATGCCGGTGCGCAGGCCGGCCGCCTCCCCATAGAGCGCCTCCAGCCGTCGGCGCACGTTTTCCAGAGCCATTCGGTTACCCCGTCTGCGGACCTGCTGCGGCTCCGGCGGCAAGGTGTTGCTCACCGAAAAGTGGAGCCGTCCCTCGCGCAGGCCGCCGAAGATATGGATCTCTCCTCCTTCCGGCGCCGGCTCGATGCCGTGATAGACGGCGTTCTCGACCAGCGGCTGGAGCAGCAGCAACGGCAGGGGCGTCTCCTCCGGCAGGGCTTGCAGCTTCCAGACCACGCGCAATCGTGGTCCCAGCCGCTCCTGCTCCACTTCCAGGTATCGGCGCACCAGCTCCAACTCACGCCCCAGGGTGCTGGAGGCCGTTTCGTCGGCCATTCCGGCGCGGAACAGATCGGCCAGAGCGAAGAGGATCCGCCGCGCCCGATCGGGGTCCAGTCCGACCAGGCTGATGATGGTATTGAGGCTGTTGAACAGGAAATGGGGACGGATACGCGCTTGAAGGGCCAGATAGCGGGCCCGGTTCTCCGCCAATTGCCGTTGATGATAGAGATGCTGATCATAGAGATAACGCAACACCAGGGCGCCGAGAATGGCCGCGATGCCGAGCGTGCGCACCAGCAGCAGACGGTGATCCACGCCGGCCACCAAGGTCACCGGGAGCACCCGGACGGTCAGTTCCACCACCACCAGTGCCACCGTCAGCAACACCCCCCAGGCCGCCAGCCCGGCCTGGAGGTGGCCCAGCCGCGCCAAGGGACGACGCAAGAGACAGAGCGACACCGTGGTGCCCAAGACGATCCACAAGGTGAAGAGGGCGGTAAGACTGAATCCGGACCAAAAGGGCTCCAGTGCCCGGGCCGAGGCCAGGGTCACCACCAGCGCAAGCACCACGGCGCCGAGCACCACGGCCAGGGTCGTGCGCACCCCGCAAAAGTCGGGAAGGAAGCTCCGATGCCCCTCGTCAGCCATAACCGCATGATAAACAAGGGGCCCAAAGCCATGCAGTATAATCGCCCCGGCAGAGCGAGGACTCCATCACATGAGCGAAAAGAAACTCTGGGCCGGCCGTTTCAACCAGCCGACCGACGCGTTCGTCGAGGCCTTCACCGCCTCGGTGGAATTCGACCGCCGCCTGGCCGAGGAGGACATCCGCGGTTCCATCGCCCACGCCACCATGTTGGCGCGCCAGGGCATCCTCACGCCAGAGGAGCACCAGGCCATCGTGGAGGGACTGGAGGCCATCCGCGAGGAGATCCGCGCCGGCACCTTCCCCTGGTCGGTGGGCCTCGAAGACGTTCACATGAACATCGAGGCGCGGCTCACCGAACGGATCGGCGAAGCAGGTAAGAAGCTCCACACCGGTCGCTCGCGCAACGACCAGGTGGCCACCGACGTGCGCCTGTGGCTGCGCGGCGAGATCGCCACCATCCGGGGCGAGATCCGCCGCCTCCAGCGGGCCCTGCTGGCGTTGGCCGAGCGCGAGGCGGAGACCATCCTGCCCGGCTTCACCCACCTGCAGACCGCCCAGCCGGTGACCTTCGGCCACCACATGATGGCCTGGTTCGAGATGCTCGAGCGCGACCACGAGCGCCTGGGCGACTGCGCGCGGCGCATGAACCGCTGCCCCCTGGGCGCCGCCGCCCTGGCCGGCACCACTTTTCCCATCGACCGCGATTTCACCGCCCGCGAGCTGGGCTTCGACGCCCCCTGCGCCAACTCCCTGGACGCGGTGAGCGACCGCGACTTCGCCATCGAGTTCGCCGCCGCCGCCAGCCTGCTCATGATGCATCTGTCGCGCATGTCCGAGGAGCTGGTGATCTGGTCCTCGGCCCAGTTCGGCTTCGTCACCCTGTCGGACGCCTTCTGCACCGGCTCCTCCATCATGCCGCAGAAGAAGAACCCCGACGTGCCCGAGCTGGTGCGCGGCAAGAGCGGACGCGTCTTCGGCCACCTGATGGGCCTGCTCACGCTGATGAAGAGCCAGCCGCTGGCCTACAACAAGGACAACCAGGAGGACAAGGAGCCCCTGTTCGACACCGTGGACCAGCTCAAGGGCTGCCTCAAGGTCTTCGCCGACATGGTGCCCGAGATCACTTGCAACCGCGAGGCCATGCGCCGGGCGGCGCTCAAGGGCTTCGCCACCGCCACGGACCTGGCCGACTACCTGGTGCGCAAGGGGGTGCCCTTCCGTGACGCCCACGAGGTGGTGGGCAAGGCGGTGGCCCTGTGCGTGGAGCGCGGCTGCGATCTGGCCGACCTGACTCTCGAGGAGCTGCGCGCCTTCAGCGACGCCATCGACGAGGACGTCTTCGACTGCCTCACCCTTGAGGGCTCGGTGGCGGCGCGCAACCACATCGGCGGCACGGCGCCGGAACAGGTGCGACAGGCCATCGCCCGGGCCCGGGAGCGGCTGGCATGAAGAACCGGGTGCGCGTGAGCGCCGTCTTTTCGTTTCGCGGCGAAACTCACGAACCGGAGCTGGTCCTCGACCTGGACGATTTCATGGATGCCGGCAAGGACCTGGATGCGCTCTACCCGCTCCTCGCCGCCGCCAACGGCATCGGCGCCTATTCCTACGAGTACGAGGTGCTGGAGATGGCGCCCCTCCACTTCAACCGCCCGGAGGGGTTGGCGGCCGATTTCGTCGCCGACGGCCGGTTGGATCTGGAGGGGCTGCGCCGCGCCCGTTCCGAAGTCCGGCGGCGGGAGGCATTGGCCGCCATCGCCCGCCGGGAGATGGGGGTGGATCCCGCCGACGTGCCCGGCCTCATGGCCGCCCTCGAAGCCGCTTACGAGGCCGGGCGCCGCCGCGCCTGAAGGCCCACCCACCATTCAATTTGTCAACGGAAAAGATCGGACTACACTAAGAGGGTGTGCCCGAAGCGGCTGCTTTTCCACCTGCTTCGGAGACAACAACAAAAGGATCGCACCGACACCAAAAGGGGGACTTCACCATGGTCTATACGCACAAGCATCCGGCCCTGTTCATCATGGGCCTCATTTTCCTGGCCATCGGAATCCTGGCCGGCTCCGGCGCGCTGGACGGCGTCATCCAATCCCTCCACGCCCAGAAATACCAGGGAGAGATGGTGTGGCTGGGCTACATCCTCGGCATCATCGGCATTCTGGTGGGCATCTGGCACTGGTGGGGCAGCCATGAAGAGGGGGATCTGGACTATTACCTTTCCACCGTGGCCGGCGCCATCTTCATCATGCTGGTGGCCATGATCATCCGCTGGTTCGCCGCTCCCGCGGTGGCCGTCTGGAGCAAATCCCTGGGTCCCGTGATGGGCGCCAAATATTTGCACCAGGTTCTGGGATTGAACTATGTGGTCCTGGGCATCCTGGCGGGCATTCTCATCGTCAACACCATCGGCGTGCCCAAGTGGGCGCAGAATGGGGTGCGTTTGTCGCGCCTGGGCCTCAAGACCGGGGTGATTCTGCTCGGCACCCTCTACTCCTTGGCCGAGTTGCAGCAGTTGGGCAAGCTGTCGGTGGTGCTCATCGGGGTCTTCGTGCTCGGCTCCGTCGGCCTGGTGCTCCTGTTCGGTCGGATGCGGGGATTGCCCAACAACATGACCGGCGTGCTCTCGGCGGGCATGGGCGTGTGCGGCGTGTCGGCCACGGTGGCGGCGGCGCCGGTGGTCAAGGCGCGCGCCATCGACATCGCCTACACCATCGGCACCATCCTCCTGTGGGGCGTGGGCTGCATGTTCCTTTTCCCCATCATCGGCAACATGCTCGATCTGGGCCATGTCCAGTTCGGCGCCTGGGCCGGCACCGGCATCCTCAACTCGGCTCAGGTGGCAGGCGCCGCCCTGGCCTATCAGCCCGACGGCATCGAAACCCTGAAAGTGGCCGAGATCTTCAACATCACCCGGGTGCTTTTCCTGCCCATCATCGTGCTCTGGCTGGCCATCTGGTTCGTCAAGCGCGAAGAGAGCGCCGAGAGCGTCAACATCGGGCAGGTGGTGATCCAAAAGTTCCCGCTGTTCGTCCTCGGTTTCATCCTCATGTTCGCCCTCTCCTCCACCGGGGTGTTCGCGCCCGCCCAACACTACAAGGGCAAGTATTTCGACAACAACATCCCAGAATCCAAACTGCTCACGCCGGAGGAGGTCGCCCTGCTCAAGTCGGAGATGGGCAAGGTGCAGCGTGAGGATCGCAAGGCCGCCCTGGCGCGTCTGATCGAAAACCGCAAGATCATGAGCCGCGAAGACGATGCCGTCATCCGCGGGCTGAACAACGCCAAAGTGCTCTCCAAGGAGGCCAACAAGCTGCTCAAGAAGGCCCACAAGGCGGTGCGCCACACGGCGAAGAAGATCAAGAAGTTCCGCCAGTGGATCACCCTGCTGTTCGCCTTCGGCCTCACCGGCCTGGGGATGCAGATCACCCTGGCTTCCATCAAGCAGGCCGGCGGCCAGCCGCTGGTGGTGGGCGGCATCGTGGGCACCCTCAAAGCGGTGCTCTCCCTCATCGTCATCGTCATCTTCGTGCACGAAACCATCTGAGGAGGTCGGACCATGAGCGAAAAAGAAGACAAGCAGGACATCGACGTGCAGGAGGTAGACGGCTTCCGCTTCCATCGCGGTTCCGCCCTCTCCATCTTCGAATCGGATCGGCGCGAGGACATCGTGGCCCTCATTCTGGCGCTGCTCATCGCCCTGGGCATCTATCTGCTGGTCTGACTGCGCGCCCCGGCCCCGTTGTCGGGCCGGGGCGCGTTTTCATCCGATGGACGTCTCTCACATCGTTCTGGCCAGCCATGGCACGGCGGGTGCCCGCGCCGCCGAACGCGCCGCGTTCGACTTGGCCCGGCGTGACGGCGCCCGGGTGACCCATCTATACGTGATTCCCGATTTCTGGGCCGGTATGCGGGGCGACGATTGGCTCAACAACGCCGTCACCCAAGAGGCCTTCGGCCACTACCTGGAAGGAGAACTGGCCCGCGAGGCGCGGGAGGTGATGGATCGGTTGCAAGAAGAAGCGCAGGCTTTCGAGGTGGCCCTGGACAGCCGTGCCCTGTTCGGGGATCCCACCAAGTGTCTCATCCATCTGTGCGCGGACTGCAAGGCGGATCTCGTGGTGCTCGGCACGCCCCGTCCCAAAGGAATGCCCGGCTACGCCTCGCGCATGAAACTGGATCTGCTCAGCCGGTCGCTGGGGGCTGCCCTGCTCATCGTGCCGCCGGACGCAAAGCCGTGAGACCGGACGCCGCCTCGAACTCGATGTCTCCCTCGACAGCGGAGTCGGATCGGGATTTCGCCCGCTTGGAGATCGCCACCCCCTGGACCCCCGAGACGCTGCGCCCATTCGTGGACGACGTGGAGCGGCTTCTGCGCATCAATCCGCTGGTGGTATTCGACCGCTTCGAGCGGGAGGGTGAAGACCGGTGGCATCTGACGGGCCGCAACCTGGCCAACGGCCGCACATTCGACCTGCACATGGAACGGGTGCCTTTGCCGGACGGCGGCTGGCGCCTGTTGTGGAAAGGCGGGCTAAAGCAGGCCACCGAGCTGCGCATCCGCGCCGCTCCAGACGGCACCGCCCTGCTGGAGATCGTCGACGACTATTCCGGGGTGCCGGAGGCGGAACGCAAAGCGCGCAAGCAGGAGGTGGACACCTCTTTCCTTCCCTGGGGGCGGGCGCTCCACAAGTACCTGAACCATTGGAAACGCTGGTCCTGGATTCCCGGTTGGAAGTGGTACTTCGGCGGCCCCTGGCTTCGGATGACGCCTTCCGCCCGGCGCATCGTCTTCATGCTCATCTTCATCACCGCGGCGGAATTCGTGCTGTTCTTGTTCGTGCTCCTCATCTTCAAGCTGGAAGGAGTCTGAATCGGGCCGACCGTGGGACCCGCGGCCCAAGGCCCCCTCATCGATGATGAAAAAAGGCGCCCGAAGGCGCCTTGAAAGAGGGATCACCTGGATTCGAGCTCAGAGCCCAGAACCTTTGGCTCCGGTGAACTCGGGATAGGCCTCCATGCCGCACTCGGCCAGGTCCACACCCTCGTACTCCTCCTCCTCGGAGACGCGCAGGCCCATGACCACCTTGAGGATCAGCCAGACCACGATGCTCACGCCGAAGACCCAGCCG
>Ga0256914_1000815_pt1 | contig 30139 bp, 40 predicted proteins | sample HulkmetaG_FD_191571 | JGI IMG/M metagenome (GOLD analysis project Ga0256914, IMG submission 191571) | Hydrothermal chimney microbial communities from Main Endeavour vent field at the Juan de Fuca Ridge, Pacific Ocean - Hulk | ecosystem: Environmental > Aquatic > Marine > Hydrothermal vents ... | reverse complement strand
CATTCGGTCGGCAAAAACGTTTTAAATAGCATTGGAATATACATCTACGGCTGGCCCGGATAGCTCAGGGGTAGAGCGCAGGACTGTGGATCCTGTCGTCCCGGGTTCGAGTCCCGGTCCGGGCCCTCCTAAAGGCGTTAGAGGCACGGGGACAAACTTCAACCCCTTAAATATCTCTTCTGAGAAAGACAACAACGTGGGTTTAAAAGTCGCTGTCGACATGGAAAAATGGAGATCTATCGATTATGAAAAAGAACTAAAAAGAGAGCTTAAAAGGCTTGAAAAAGGCAATATTTCTGAAATTAATAAAAAACTGATCATCAAATACAAGAACTACAGACTTGCAAACGGCATAAGCGTCGCGAGAGTTTGCAGGGAGATTAAATCCCTAAGATTGTTGTGCGAAAGATACGATTTGAATTTGAGCGAGTTAAACGAAGATATCCTCGACGAACTCCTTGCCGAATTGGAGCTATCGAGCAAATCTTTGAATACCGTTAACGAATACAAAAAGGCTCTGAAGTATTTTTTGAGGTTCTGCGGTAAGACTGACCTCGCAAACAGAATAAGAAGAAGGGAGCCTAAAGATAACGATCTGACAAGGGATGATCTGCTGAGCGTTGATGATGTTTTGAGGCTCGTAAGCGTCGCCATGAACGAGAGGGATCCTGCGTTAATCATGTGTCATCTGGACCTATGCTGCAGACCTGAGGAGATCTTAACGCTGACGGTTGGAGATTTCGTGAGAGATGCTTGGGGCATAAAGGTCGAAATAAGGAGAAGCAAAACCTTTCGCAGGAGCCCCCATCTGAGCTTTTCTCTGCCTTACGTATCCAGATGGCTAAACGTGCATCCTCTCAAGGATGATCCCTCAGCACCGATGTGGATAGACCTAAACGCTTTCAGAAGGGGAATTGTAAAGCCGATAAACAACGATGCTTATTACAGGATTCTGGACAGATTGTTCAAAAGGGCCGGGATCAAGAAGAGGAAGAAATTCAGCCCCTACAAGTTCAGGCATACGGGCATAACGCTCTGGGCCGTTCTACTGACGGAACAGCAACTATCAAAAAGGAGTGGACACATCCCCGGATCGAGACACCTGAGAAGATACGCCAAATTGGTAGATTCGGATGCAGACAGGAAGATCCTCAAGGAACTCGGACTGATAAGAGAAGATGAGGCAGAACCGGACGTTAAGAGACTTTCGCCCGTAAGATGTCAGATCTGCGGTGAATTCAACGAGCCGTTCAGGATGAGATGCTGGAAGTGCAAGGCGGCACTCGATCCGACTAAACTCGTTAGAGAGTTCGGAGAAGAGGAAATAATAGAAGCAGTCTTAGATGACGAGCTTGAAAGAATCATCGAAAATAAAGTTAGACGGATGATCTTAGAAATTCTAAAAGAGGAAGGAAAAATCAGATTTTAAACTCCTTTTCTTTAAATCTTTTTATTGCAATGCTTAAGACTTCCTCCTCGGGGATGCCATATTCTTCGGAAATCTGTTTTACGACCTTTATAACGATCCTGTGCAACCTCACTTGATTCTCACCTCCTTAATCAATCCGGCCTTTTTCAGCCGTCCAACGATTACCAAAACGGAGAAAGGAGAAACGTTGAGCTTGACTGCTATTTTTCCGATGGGTTCTCCGTTCAGCTTTACGAGAACATGCACGATATTTTCGCCCCTCCTTCTGATCAGCTTATACAGAGCCTCATCCTGCCTCTTGGAGACGATCATCTTTGACACCTCATCAGATGCCTGTAACAGAGCCTACAGACGGGACAACAGCCGATCATGACGACCTCATCCTGCGAAAGCTTACGTCCGCAGAAGGAGCATTCAAAAATCGAAATTTGCTTGATCAATTCCTACACCTCCGCAAACACCTTATCGGGGCAAACCACTTTTCTCCGCTACCGATCGGCCACTCAAAAAATCCCATACGCCACCAGCCGATGAACACTTTGGCGTAGAGCTTAACCTTGGCTCCTCTTGGAATCGGCCCGCCTTTCGGGCCCATGTAGATGCGGAACTCGTCAGTCCAGATGATCTTGGGTTCGGGCATCAGAATCGACCTCCTGTGACCACAACTTGCGGACCTATTATTGTGGACACAAAGATCCGGAGACGTCCTCGTGGGTTTGTGTCCACATTCTGGAACCTGTATGTGTCCACGCTTGCAGGAGCTCCAGTTGTGTCCACATCTTGGATCCTACTCATTCTCCCAATCCTCCTCAAAATCGTCCTTTTTCTCTTCTCTTAGGATCTTCTCCGGGAAGAACAGGATCAGCATCGTTCCCTCGATCTCGGCCTCCCTGCTCCAATTCTTCTCCTTAACGATTCCGTTCGCAATGTAGAGCCTGAACTTCTTTCCGATGAGATTGTTAAAGTCGCTGGGAAGGATTATGCGAGGGCTGACGTATTCCTCACCGTTCAGCTTCCTCTTATGCTTCCCCACTTTCCTCTCCTTCGGCTCGAAGCCGTAATACCATCCCGTCGTGTCCGCCTCAACCTTCCTAATCTCCAATTCGACATCCATAACTCAACCCTCCCGCAAAACCTCACGCTTAAACTCGGACAGAAAAGAGACGAGCTTCTCGTAGAATTCTACCTCCTTGCTCGTCCTGTAGCCTTTCAGCTCGACCTTACAACCTAAAACCTGAGCCATCGCAAGTCTGACGAGCTTGCTGAACCTCTTCTCAAACAGACGTCTTCTCAGCAATTTGAGAGTTCTCAGCAGATCCTTCCCTCTCGGATCGAGCTTTCCAGCCTTGTATTTCTCCTCAAGCTCGTTGATGACTTCAGCAAGCCTGTCGAAGAAGTCCTCTGGAATCTCGGAGAATCCTCCATTCTCAGCATCCAAATAATTGAGAAGATCGTCTATGAGTTCCATTAACGAACACCTCCGTTCAGAATAATCGGATAGATAACTTCTTTCAACCTCTCAAGAACGGGGAGGGGAATGTCAAGTCTCTTTAGTTCATCTATGTATTGGTTGGTTTTAGCTACTATGAGCTGTTTCTTGGATTTAGGGATTAGCTGCTCTAATTCTTCGAAAAGCTGATCTATCGATTCGCAACCTAAATAGTGCTGAAGAACTTCTAATTTTTCGTAGATTCTGATCAGTTTTGATATTACTTCGTAGAACTCGCAGTTAAAATCTTTTTTCAATCTCTTGAGAGTGTAGTAGTCTTCTTCTCTTATTTTTATACTTTTAAATTTATTAGTATTACTCATGATATCGACCTCCGAGTCGGTAGAAAGATTTTCTACTTTCTACCGATTTTCTACCAAATTCTTTGAGTGGAAGAGTGGTGGAAGAATTGGAAGAGAAGAAGATTGTTTTACTTTCCCTTCCCCTTCCCACAGATACCTTCATCCTTATCTCCTTCATCCTTAATCATCTCCTCATTCTATTTTTAATTCTTAATTAAATTAATTTAATTAAGAATAAACCAACAAATCTTTTTCATCACCTCCTAAAAATATTTTTGAGAGATGTTTTCCGAGAACCGTTTTTGATGTCGAAGTTGTCGAAAATCTCCCGGTGTTACCGGTGTTGGTAGAAAACTTTTCTACCAAGCTAACTACTGGTAGAAAATCGGTAGAAAAAGACCCGATTAAAAATATGTAATTCCATAGTTTACATTTAAATTTCTGTGTTGCCGTTGCGGTGTTACCGATCATTCCACGACCACCTCCAGCTCCTCCCAGCGGATATTCTTAGTTTCTCCGGTCTTACAGTAAACTTTGGAGAGATATGCGCAATACAAACAATCGAATCCAAGAATCTCGGCAAACTTTTCCTTAAAAGCGGGTTTCATCTCCAACTCTCGATAAACGGTGCACTGTTCGGGATCCGGCACTTCCATTTCGATCAAGCAGTCGGCACACCACCAAACCTTTCCTCCGCAGATCGGGCAAGTTTTGTATATTTTGCGAGCTGTGTCTGCACGGGGGATGTCCTTAGCTGTGTCCACATCTTGGAACCTGCTTGTGTCCACATCCACAGGATCCGGATCCTTGTGACCACAAGTAGCGGACCTGCTGTTATGACCACAAACCAGCTTAATCAAGCTCTCCAAGTCCACGATATGGGATCTTATCATTTGAAGGCCGAGTTCCTCAAGGAACCTGTTAACGTTGACACCTTTGGGAAGTTTTATGTCTCGACTTTCTCCGTTTATCAGCTCGATTCTGAGACCGGCCCAGCTCCTCCTTATTTCGACGACGTGATCGACGTTTATCAGACCGTATCTGGTAAGCAGAAGCCTCATAAAATTCACCTCAAGGAGGAGCGACTTCTCTGATGTCTCTGAGCGTCAGAACGAGCTGGGATTCAATGGCCTCCTTGATAACCCTCTGCTCGAATGCCGGACTTATGACCTTCTTGAGAGCGTTTCTTATGGCTTTGCTTGCCAAAGTCGTATAGAAGAAATCCTGATTCGAAGCTCTCTCAGCAATTCCCACAACTTTGACGTTGTGTGCCTTATCTACTACGAAAGTCTTGGCAACGATCTTACCGCCAACTTCTTCAAACTTCACGTCTTCGATTTCGATGTTGCCCTGATACAGCATCGCCTGAACCCAGCCCCTGATCGAAAGCTCAAACTTCTTCCCGTTCCTGCTCGGAATTTCATAGACGAGAGGAACCGAACCGGCGACATATTCTTTTATAGCTATCTGCTCGTCCAAGTCGTCGATCTTCTTTATTATCTGTAATTCGGTAGCTTGCCTGACGAAGCTCATCGCTCTCTTCTTTCCTTCTTCGGGCGTGTCCTTCTTCGTGGGTTTTGGCATGTCCGTTTTTTCGACCACTTTCGGCTCGTCTTCCTGATCTCCGCCGTCATTCTGTCTGAGGTGGAAGAACATCGAGGCGATGTGAACGCATGGCTTCCTTTCGTCGTAGCCTAAGCAGGTGCACTTGCCCCAAACCTCTCCGTTCTTCTCGTCGATCCTGATGAGGGTCTCGCAGTCGGGGAACTTTCCCCACTTTATCTCCGTTCCGTTGACGTTCTTGATCTCCTCCGGCTGAATGATTTGACCTTCGGTCATTTTCTCGACTATAGGCAACGGATACGGGAACGCTTTCAACTCCGACAAACCGATTTCGGACACGGCCACACCACCTCCAAAAATTAGGAAATTAAAACGACGTCAAACCTCTCGACGTCGATTATTCCATTCTCGTTCCTGCAGTGGTTGATGAGCCAATTGAGTTCAGAGATCAAGCTCTCTATCCTCTCCTTGACATCCTCCGGAACGTTGTATTGGCTCGCGAACTTCAGCGCCGATCTGGCAGAATCGAGGTCTCTCAGAAATTCGAGCAGGTCAAGCTTTCTGCTCAAATCCTTCGAGCACTCATCGCAAACATAAACGCCGTGATACATCCGCCATCCTTCGGGTTCGGTAATTCCGCCCTCTACGATTCTACCGCAGAGGATGCACTCATATTCCATTGTTTAACACCTCCAGCCAGTTCGGAGCGCTGACGAGGTTTCCGCAGGTCGAGCACCTGAAGTTGAGGAAGTCCACGCTCTCAAACTCGACACTCCCGCAGAGGGGGCAGACAAGCACACCCAATCCCTCCAATCTCATATTTAATACTATAGTTTCTCAACACTTCTTTAGTTTCATTTACGGAACTTAAAGTATATAAAAGTTCCGGTAATGAAACTATAATACCAAAAATGAAACTAATTATAAAATTAGAGTAAATTATTTATCATTTCGAAAAGGAGGATATTCTGTGAAGGTAAGGATCACGATAGCGGGCGAGAAGGTTCACGATATAGGATACCGTTATTATTTAATGGAGAACGCGTTGGCTTTTGGCATTGAGAGGTTCAGGGCGGTTAATCTCGTTAAGGACAAGCAAATCGTAGAGGTTTTTGTAGAGGGCGAGGAAGAGAACGTTAAGGAATTCTGCGAATTCGTCAGAACAAACTTTCCTCCCGATGCCGTAGTCGATGAAGTGAAGGTGGAAGATTACAAAGGACACGTTCCTAAGATCGAGGCTTTCGCGTTGGTCTTCAACATCGGACAGGCAAGGAAGTTCATAGAAGAAGCCAAAGGTGTTAAAAGCTCGCTGAATGATATTAACGAAAAGTTAACTGACGTCAAGAACACGATCAAGGAAGAATCAGAGAAAACGAGGCAACACTTAGCGGGAGTGATAAGGGAGGAATCCGAAAAGACGAGAACTTATTTGGGAGATAAAATAGATGCTCTGAGATTAGACTTAAAAACATACTTAGATGAGAAATTGAAGAAATTAGAAGAAGAGATCAAAGCCATCAAGGCGAAAATCGGAATGGCTTAGCTTTGAGGTATCAGCATTTTTGCGTCCTCGTAGTCTTCTTCAATTAATCCGCGTCTTCTCAATTCCCGTCTTACACTGTCTCTTACGAAATCCGCTCTCGACAAATACTCTCCATCTCTTACGAGTTTATCTATAATCTTTACATATTTCTTTGGCAATTGGACTCCAACCTTTTCCCCAACATCTTTAGTTCTTTTTACCATAAATGGCATTAGTTACCATCAAGTATATAAAAGTTCCGATGGTGGGATTAAATACATATTATGGATTTTAATTTCAAATTTTAGAACAAATATTATAATATTGCGATTTCAGATATTGGAGTATGGTTTCATTGTGGGAGCAAGTGTTATGGGATGTATCCAGTATCAAAATTCTTAAGCAATTGAAATCTGGTGTAAAAAGATTTACTGATCTTGTTAAAAGCGGAATTCCCAGAACAACATTAGATAGGCGTCTTAAACAGTTAGGTTCTGCTGGATTGATTGAGTTTTATAAGGACTTCAAAACTGGAGAGAAAGGATATAGACTAACACCCCTCGGCTTAGCTATTCTCAAGAAGCTTGAGGAGATTGAGGAAATTTACGAGAAGTATAAGGACACTCCGACGGTTGAGGAGGCGATTGAACTTGTCGAAAAGAAGAAAGTCAAACCCGACAAAGTCGTAAAGTTGGGGAGGGAGGAGATTTTGTGATCTGAGGTGTTAGTTAATGCTCGTCCCGCTCAAGGGCGGGAAGTGGGCTGAAATTTCCGTCGTCGTCGAGAAGGAAATTAAAGAGTATAATCTCGGCCTTGTTAAGGTTGTTGAGATCGACCGAAAGCCTGTTTACGCTCTCCTCAAGGATATTCACGACGAAGAAGAGATCTATTACGAGATTTCCCGGTTCATAGCATCTTTGATCAAAGAGGGAAAGTATTCTCGCTCCGAAATCGTAAGAGAGGTTTCGATCGTTTTCGGTATTGCCGAGGAGTATGCTGAAGGAATTCTCGAAAGGGTCATGGTCGAGATGGGTGCTATAGAAGACGAAGGGATCGTTTTAGTTCCCTGACTGATATAGATAATTTTAATAATAATCATTACTCCAAAAGTTTATGAGGTGTCTATCTTGAGGGTATTAGGGTTGGCTGTTCTAATATCCTTGCTGTTGACGTTGCCGGTGTCAGCACTTGGTATTCTCAAAATAGAGATCCCATCGAAAGCTACGGTCGGAGAGGAAGTGACGATTAAGGTCGTTGACAGCCTGACGGGAGATCCAGTTGAAGGAGCTACCGTTTACGTAAATGGAGAAGATATTGGAAAAACGGATCAAAATGGTGAAATAACATACGTATTCAATTCACCCGGGATTTATGTTATCGGAGCTACTAAATTCGGCTATACTCCTGCGGTTAGCGTTAGCTTGAGTGTAGAGGCAGGAACGGTTGAAACTCCAACACCTTCCGAAACTCCTGAACTTGAAAGTTATTCTGGTTTGGTGTTCACGTCTTCTATAATAGCTCAGCTTGCGGGGTATAACTTAGAGCCCAACACGCTTAAAATCCAGCAATTGATAGATAAGGCCAAATATATAAAACCAGTCAATCCCGTAGCATTTTTCACCGACGGTAGGCACTATTTCATCCTTTACGGTGATTTCGAAATCGATAAGAGCGGATACTACAGAATAGAAGGCTACAGCCTACAACATGCAATAAGGTTCGACGGTAAGACATGGACTTTGTTTGAAGTCGAGAATATAGAAAAGCTAAATCCCGCAACCGTTAGCGTCGGAGATCTCGTTAGCAATCCGATTGACTACGCTGGCAAAGAGATCATAGTAACGGGCCCATTCAGAGAGGTTGCCTTGAAAGTTTCTTATAAGTCTATCAGTGGCGAAACTGTTTGCATAGGATCTATTAGCACGACGCCGATAAATCCAGAGGAATTCACGAGAGAGCTTATAAAGCTCGGAAAGGAGATCATAAAGAATCCTGACGAGAGCACAATCGAGAAGATCACGAAGTTTGCAGGAGTTTCTACGTTCAGATTAAGTCAGGAATTCGAATACTGGAATACGGTAAGATCGTTGAAATATCTAATGTTCTCACGTTTGCCAAGGATATTAGCGTGAAGGATTTGATATCGACGGTGTATCCTCCGGCTCAGAGCGTTCCGGTTGACGTTTATTTCGAGCCGAACGTGATATTTCCCATACCACCCAAATCGTTCCTACTTGGATTTGGAATAACCGGTTTCCAGCAGAATTATCTCGGCTCGATTGAAAATCCTGTTATTGACCACATTTACAATTTGAAGGGAGTAATAGTCAGTGCCAAGATGCTTAACGAATCCCTGCCATCGGAGCCGATGATCATAATCTTCGAAAGAGAGATAGCTCATGTTAATATTAGTTACCCAGTCCAAGGAGAGCTAAGAAATATCGTAATGGAGAAGTTCGACATGCTTAGGGAGATTCTGGGATGCAAAGTGGAGAAGCTGAAGCAGGTTCCTAAGCAACAGATAAAAGAGCATCCAAAAGAGAAGAACACACCTGCCGAAGCAACTCCAACGCCAACGAAAGAAGAAAAACCAACGTCAACCGAAACACCTAAAGAACAGCCCGAAAAGACAATCACTGTTTCAAAAGAAATTAAGACACCGGGATTTGAAATTGTGATAGGATTGATAGCATTGGTCATAGGCCTGTCAAGGAAAAAAATATTAAATAATTTTTTAACATATAAGATCATCGAACCATAAACTAAAGTCCGTAATTATAAAAACCTTCTAATAGCAGTCGAGTCACTCAACCACCATCACATATTCCAAAATAGTTGGAATACGTTACCTGTGATGCAGATAGGCGGGGTTACACATGCGAGATAGGTTGGGGTTTTGAATATTGGCAGGTTCAGGCTGAAGATTTTTCAAGATTTTTAGCTAAATGATGAAAAATCTTCAAAAATAGACGTATAAAAGTTTATTTTGTGCGTCTGTGGACACAACTAAAGCTCCTGCAAGTGTGGACACATGCAGGTTCCAGAATGTGGACACAAACCCACGAGAACGTCTCCGGATCTTTGTGTCCACAAACTAAGCGCTAAAATCCTTCAGAATGGCTCTTTTTCGTATGAGTATAAAATATAAAAATAGTTTATTATCTATTTTCTGAAACTATGTTTATTTTGGAGGTTTGGCTAATCTACGTTATCTCCGACGAGATATAAATTATCGTGATAGTAGTGTTACTGAAGGTATATTCAGATGTATAGTTACTGGAAAATCTCGCAATCTCACAAATTTACAAAAATAGGGAATAAAAATAGCTACTCGACTTTTTGAGTTGTCGACTTCCTAAGCAACCAAGCTATCAAAAATAGTCCTACTAGAGCAAACCACACTTCAGGATTGTCCAACGTTGACCCCATCAAACCACCTTAAAAAAGAATTTTAGAAAGAAACAGTCTACTATCCTGCTCTTTGATGTACGGCCCACCCGGTGCATCTCTCAGGTATCTCAAGGCCAGCTCGATGTATCTATCGTCGAGCCTTGCAATCTCTTTGTCTCTCTTAAGCTCTTCAAGCGTGGCTCCGTCGTGCTCCCGCAGGAAGTTAACTATTGCATCAAGGGCGATCATGAGATAGTCCGCATGAGCCTCCTCTTCTGCCTTTGCTACATCTGCCGTCTTGAGCATCTCAAGCATAACTGCAACTCTCTCTCCGAACAGCTCGCAGTCCTTGTTCATTGCAAGCTCCAGCTCCTGAACAAGCAGCTTTTCGGTCTTCCTTGCGAGCTTCTTTCTCTTCTTGCCGTTGATGTATTTAACGAGTCTAAAGGTGCTGGCTCCATCCGTGTACTCCTCGACAATGATTTTATCTTTCCTCTTCTTCAGATTACCGAACTCTTTTCGCCTAAACTTCTTTTTCTCGTCAAGAATTATGTTGAGCAGAGTGTTGCCGCTGTTGACACCAGTATAAACATAGCTTCCCGACGAGGAAAGTACAACTGCAAGAGGAACTGATATTAAGAGAACCACTGCTGATAAAGCGGTGTACGGTTGCACAGGAAGAGCTTTGATGATTGAAAGTCTTTCTGCTATTATGTCTTCATAACCCATCAGCTTTCCTGCAAGAAGTACGGCAGAGACTCCGAGCAAAATAATGAAGAAGGTGACGATGCTGAACTTCTGCTCAATACCCACAAGTGCATTTTCACTATCGTAGAGCTTTACGACTCTTTTTCTGACTCTTCTAACTCTGTTCTCCCGCTTAAACATCTAGACCCCACCCCTTCAGGGCCCGCTTATCGAAAACGGGGTCTGACGGAATCTCATCCGGCAGTCTTGCAAGCTCGTCGATCTGCTTCTTCTTCTGCCCGGCTAACTCGTTGGCGGCATTCCTGCACAGCTCTGCGTACTTCTTCCACTTCTCCTTGTCAACTCCGTCCTCCGCATAGGCCATTCTGAATTTACAGGCGATTTCGAAGATCTTGCAGATAATCTCGTCGTCCATTGGCAGAGTTCTCATATCTCTGACCTTCTTCTTGAAGTTCTGGAAGCTGTTCTTCAGCTTCTCAAGATCGAATCGCAGGTTGCCCTTCTCGTCTTCGACTATGAACATCTCCACGAGCTTGCTAGTGATGTAAGGAGTAGAGAACGGACTGTCTTCGCTGCCCAGAATAGCCGCATAAGCGGTGGGTAGATTGTTATCAGTCTTAAGCCAGCTTTCCCAGTCTCCTTCCGTTATATCCCTTCTTCTCATTTCGCTCTTCAATTTGAGGTATTCGAATTTGGTTCTAATAAAGTCGGAAAGCCTGCGCTCACCCTTGATGATCTCCTTGATCTGCTTCCTGAAGTAGAAGATGAAGATCAGCACGGGCGTCCAGAAGGCTATATTCATCTCCGGAGCCATGCCCGGGACGATCATCATAAACATCGTCGTCAGCACTTCGCTGATCTTCGCTTTCAGCTCCTTCGTCAGCAGAGCTGCATTCTGGTACTTCAGAGCAATCTTAGCATCGTGAATTGTTGAGGATATCAGTTCCTCTGCCCTCTGCTTGTACTTATAGGCAGGAATGACTTCGTCGCCTTCCTGAATCTGCTTGACCTTAGGCGGATTGTAGCCGAGCTCCGAAGCGTACCAGTAGACTAATCCGTTGTACATCGCCTGCCCCTGGTTGGACCACCATTCGAGATTGCTCCACTCGATGTGGCTTATCCAGCCCTTCGGGGTCTTAGCTCCGTTTGCGTACAGAACTTTTAAGGCGTAGATGCCTATAGGTGCCTCAACTACCTTCTGCTCTGTGATAATCGTCTTTTCGTAGCTGCCCGACGTCTGATTGAATGTTTTAACTTCTCTTGTCACGGTTACGGTCTTGAGTCCTATTATTGTCAGGTTAGCCTCTATTTCCTTCTTAAACCTCAGGAAGAATACGCCATCGGAGATTTTCTCAGCCTTAATGCCTCCCTCGATCTTAACGGATACGGCGTTCGGATCGCACACTATCAGCGAGTCTCCCTTCAGGATTATCGACGCTCCTCTAACCACAAGCTCATCGTCGCTGTAGAAGCGGGCGGTCTGGCTCGTGAAGTAGCCCGGCAACTCCTCCTCTGAAGTTCCCGCTATAGCCTGACCGAGTTTCTCTCTGGCTTCCTGTACGACTTCCTTAGTCTTATTCACGAGTTCAGATGTGCTCGGAACCGTCAGTTCAGGGGCGGTTATGTTGGTTTGATTTAGATTTGGAAGGTCGATGGCCGAAGCTGGAAAAGCGAGAAGCAAAACAACAAGCAAAGCGATAGCAAAAACTCTCAAATCTTCATCACCTCCCCGAGAAGAAAAGCGAACTTAATACGCCTGTGGATAATATCCACAAGATTCTCGGCTCCGTCCTTGAACTCCCAGACTATTTCACCGCCCTGATCTTCGTAGTAGTCTATGACTGCGGCCTCCTTTAGAACCTCTCTAAGCTTGCTTCTGTACCTTGATGTCTCGCTGAGGTTGTAGCGGCGCAGAATCTCCTTCTCCTTGACGACCCTGTTTGCCATGTTCTTCATGTCTACGCTGGCTATGTAATCGGCAGTTGCCATTATGCCGCGAATGACGTATTTGACTCCTTCTCTGTCGATCAAATAGTCAGCCTTCAGCGCGTCGAGATACTTGCTCTCCCACTTGATGAAATCGAGGTACGTTTGAGCAATCTCTTTGGAGATTTCTTCAAGATCCTTAACGTGTCCTTCTATTCTCTCCAGACAAACTCTCGCGGTTTCCTCGTGCCTAAGCTCTATTGCTCTCCTAGCTTCCTCAATTTCTCGAATTATCTTGTTCTTTACTCTGAAAAACTCCCTCACCCTCTGATTTAAAACGCTGTTTTCGTTATTCTCGCTCAGAAGGTCTTTCAGCTTCTCCTCCCTAACAGCAAAAAATTCAAAACCGTCCATTTACCCTTCCTCCTCTCTGGTCCTCATCTCCATTCTCTCGAAAACGGATCTCATCGTCTTGATCATCTCAGCCAAAACTTCCTGATGGAACACCATTGCCCTGTTTATCTCGCTGAGATTTCTCAGAATGGGTCGAAGCTTCCACTGTAACGCCTCCTCTGCATCGTGGCTGAGTAGCTGCAACTCTCTCATGAGGTCGTTGAACTTGCTGTGCATTCTCTCAAGCTGCCTCTGCTTGTGCTCTATTTCGTCAACGACTTTCACGGCAGTCTGCCTGTCCAAAAGAGAGGCGTCGAGCATCAGGACGAAGTCGCAGAAGCTTGAGCCTCTTGTGTACGCTATCCTCACGGGGCCGTAGAGAACCTTAATCTTGATCAGCGGGAGAGTTATGCTCTTGAGGAACTTTTCATAGCCGTCCGGGATCAGAAGTGTCGCCTTCTTGCCCCACCTCTTCTCCGTTCCGTGCCTCGGGGCTTCGATGGCATCGTTTCTCATTAGATAGCTTGCGGGGATGCTGCCTGCGATTCGGGTGATCTCATAAACGAGCCCAGCGTTGTATGGAGCTAGCGTCGGATTGTCCTTCAGGACGGCAAAATTTCTGCCTATCACGAGTATCTTGCCGGAGAGGGCATTCTTTATGTAGAGGTGGACCAGCACAGCTACTGCTATCGCTATTACCGTCGTCTGAAACGGTGTAACGATGGGGGCTGTCATGAAAGCTCCGATGTAGCTCAGTCTTGCTTCGAAGGCCATCCTACCTGGACCGGTGAGCAAAACATAGCTGAGGATGCCGAAGAGTGCGGCGGTAACGACGATTACCTTCATGGGGCTGTCGCCGAAGAATGCAACGATCTTTCTGCCGATTATTGCTCTGACGGTGTAGTCCTGCCTAGGTTTGGTAAAGTCCGTCTCCTGCAGAACTTTCTCGACTTCGTTGCCCTCTGGATCCCAGCTTTTCTCGACCTTTTCCTTAGCCGTGTACGCTTTTATGCTCAGGTATGCCGCTACTGCGGCAACAACCAAAATGGCAAGCAGAGCAACTAGAACAAACACGCTGATCAAACTAAACACCTCCTAAGGATAGTGATAATAGCCGAATTCGTTCTTCCAGCGGCGATAAAGCTCCATGAACTCGATAAAGCTCTCATTGTCGTGCGGAACGTGACAGGGCGGAATGGCAACCATATATTCAACAAGCTGGGGCTTGTCTATGGTCAGGATGTCAACGGCAAAACCTCTCGGCAGCTTCGTCGCTATGCGCTCATAAAGCTCGGGCTTGTTCTCGAAGAGCATCTTCTCTCTTTTGTGGTATAGAACGTAATCTATGTCGTAGAACCCGGCGAGGAGGGTTTTCTGGTGAAGCTGTCCGTACGTGGACGGTCTGATCAATCTGGGATTCTGCGTGGATATCCAGAATTCCGCATTTAAGCCAGCGACTAGTCTTGCCTGATATTCGAGTACTTCACTGGCAGAACTTTGAATCTCTCTCACGGAACGATATGACGACGCTCTGTCACCGAATGTTGTTTCTGCCTCTTCGAGCCAGAACGGAGTCAGCTGCCTACACGCTCCCTCCCAGACGCATTGCATGAATGCACCAAAAACAAGGAGGACAAACGAAGCTGCTTCCCAAGTTCTGAAACCTCTAGTCATAGAAGCTGGCGTAAAAGCGTGGATCGCTTTGCCGCCGTTGAGAATCTTTTCCTTGATATAATTCTTTCCTATTATCTCTATTTTAATATCTCCGTATTCCGTCTCCTCCGTGCGATCGTTTTTGTCCCTGATTATGCCCTTGGTTTTTAGGCTCATAATCTTGAGATCCAGTCCCTTCTTTGCGGCATGGTGTATCAGCTCAGAATTTCTTACGAATTCCGCAAACTCTTCGATGGATACGCTGCCAATATCGATGTCTTTGCAGTACAGATCTACAAGGATGTTGTAAGCAAGGCTCTGGATCTCCTCAAGCCTCATCGAAGCTTCTGCAAACTCTCTCAGCTCGAACTGCATCTTAGGTTCGAAGGCAAAGAAACGGAGTATTCCGTCCTCGTACAGCTCATAGATGTACTCGTTGATATAGTTAGGATTAAAGACCATCCAAATGTTGAGCTTTTTCGGATTGATAGCTTTAGGCTTGTCATTTCCTTCTTCTTGCGGATCTGGAAACATTCTAAGACGCTTAACGAGCTTGTCGTCCTTTCTTCGTGCGAGATCTATGGGAACCAAGAAGTGCAGGAAATCTTCTATCTTTTCCCCGCCTATTACTATCACTGGTTGCTTGTTTCTCGGGTAGCAGAGAAATCTGTAGGCCCTCGCCTGAAGCGTCGTAGTTTTTCCGCCTCTTGTCTCCTTCAAAACAGCACCGTGCATTGCTTGGAGCCATGAGCGGGTGTAGGGGATGCAGTAGTCCTCTATGTTCTCCTCTCCACCTTTGCTACCTTTCTTTAGCTTCAGCCCTATGACCGTCGCGGGATGGTCGTCAAGCTCCTTGTACCTTATAAACGGATTGTCTCTGTCGGAGATCTCAACCCGCCTCAGACTCAACTCTCTTGGCTTAAAAAAGATAGAATCAGCTAGGTTGAACATTGGAAACACATCTCCTTCCTATTTTTTCTTTTTCCCTACGCCTTTAACCTCTTTTTACGGAGAAGCGTGAAAAACCGACATCACAAAGCGCTCGAGAATTTTGTGTCCACAAATATCCGGAGCTCCGATTGTGGACACAATTGAGATCCTGCTAAAGTTATCCTGGAAGCCAGAGTTGACATCCTCCCCGCACTAAAGTGCGAGGATTCCGAGCGGGGAGGTTTGCAGTCCTCCTAAATGGAGGACTGCGGGGTGTGCCAGCACCCCGTTATCCCTACCCCTCCAGGAGGGGTTCGGGATTATGGCTTTGCACTTTTTAGCGATATTAAAACAGCCAACGACATCGGCATTCATTATTTGGTTGCACTTGGGGCAGTAGAACAGACCTCTTGTTACTCTTTTACCTTTAGTTCCACAAAATGGACAAACTGAAGACGTATGATTCTCTTTAACCAATTTAACTTTAATTTCGAAGTTCTCCGCTGTCGTGATCAACCTGTTGATGACATGTCTGAAGCTCCAGAAGTTGTGAATCATTGCATTGACTTTAGCGTTCTTGTTGTTGTTTTGTCTTATTCCGCTAATGTCTCCAACGATTATTTCACTTACTCCCTTCTCGTAGCATATTTTAACGAATCTGTGGACGATTGTACTAATGGCATGTCTAAACCTTAACTTTCGCTTGCGGTAATACTTTCTAATTCTTCTCGTTGTATTAACTCCATTAACTTTCTTAGCTATTGACTGATAATGTGCTATTTTCTTAGTCCAGTACCACCAGTCCGCTAGCAGAGGTTTACCCGAAAACGCTATTGGTTGTTTTTCTCCCTCAATCCAAGCCGTTATGATATTCACGACTCCTAAGTCGACGAATGCTCTCCTCGGGGAGGCAGTACGCCTTGGCTGATTAACTTCAACTGACTGATAAGCGTACCACCTCCCCGTTAGGTCGTCGTAGAAGATTTCCAAACGACCCTGTTTTCCTCTCCATTTTATTTCTCCAGTTATTCTAATCCTTAAACCTTTAGGCAGAACCAACCACTTCTTTTCTCCCACCTCCTCAATCCTATAACAATCATTTCTAATGACGGTCATCAATTTTCTTCTACCACTTTCCCTACCCTTCCAGTAGCGAGGTGGAGATACTTTGCGAATGTGAGAAGGAAGCTTACCCTTATTTTTTAGTTTTAGCAGGGAGAAGAAACTTCTCCAAGCTTCATTGTTCTTTCTTATGATTTGCTGAGCTGTAGCTGAACATAAGATTCGCTTGAATTCGTTGTATAGTTCATCAACACCTTCCTTCCAGTCAAATCTACCTTCAAAGAATGCTTGTCTTCTAATGTAGTTTAGCTTGTTCCATAATACTGCAGACATTTCGCATAGACTGAACAAAACTTTCTCCTGTTCCTTAGTAGGTCTTAGCCTAAACTTATTAACTCTTTTCATCCTTGAACACCATTTCGTAGATTTTATTGACTAAATCTGTCCAAGTCTCGCATTTTAGTTCCGCTTTAAGCTTTAACAACTTCCAGTACGCTTCGTCCGATATCGGTATTCTCTTTACCATTTGTTCATAATTGAACAAATGTGTATTTAAGTTTTTGGTTGAATAGAAATCTACCGCCAACCTCCCCCTCCCACCTCCCCTAATTCATCCCCGCTCTGAAGAGCGAGGCTTTCTTAGCGACTTTTTGTAAATGAAGACGATCATACAGATGATGAAGATTACAACACCTACAGCTCCGAGAGTCAGTAGTGCAAAAACACCTATGGCCGCAACCATGGCCATTTGCGTTAGGTCTCCCCTCGGACTTATGTTTGCAATGTTCTTGTTACCTTTGTTGAAGTAGTGTATCGTCAGGATGTACGCAATTGCGGCACCAGCAAGCCCGAGCCAACCCCCGAGCACGAACGCGATGCCTGCAAGAATAAGCCAAAAAGCTAAGACGGTATAATTCTCCGCATCCATACTACCACCTCTGAATTTTATCGAATACGAAGACTCGAAGCAAGACTATTCCGAAGAAGAAGCCAGCCGCTATGAACTGACCGAATAAAAGGGATACTAAGCCTAAAAATCCTAAAAAATAGTTAATATATGTCCCAATTTTGGTCTTCTCTCGCCTCGTGAACATATCGATCTCTTACTTCTTCTTGCTCTTTCCCTTCTTCTTTCTCGGCTTCTCCCAGACATTTCCCTGCGAGTCTACACAGCATATAGTGTTTGGACTTCTCTTTACCTTCCCAATCTTCCTCCAACCCTTCTTACTCAAATCCGCCATACATACATCACCTCCTCTACGCAAAAACAGATGTTTCGGGTTTTCTAGTCCCTTCAAGCTCAGGGCGAGGAGCGTGATCAGATACACAAGCACGGCAAGCCCGTAGGCGTTCCATCCTGCAAAGTATATGGCCATGAGAGCAGGGAATGCTATTCCTCTGAAGAGAAAACTGAGGCGGCTGTAGTTTGTGTAGCTGTTCGGCATAGCGAGCAGGAGCAGCATGAAGAAAACTCCGCTCCAGAGCGGGATGAGGTGCGAATAGAAGAGCCCGGCAGTAACTATGCCGTCTATGATCCTGTTATTTACAGCGTTGCGTTTGGCCAGTATGAGGGACGATACAGAGGCTATCAGCATCGGGATCCACGTTGCAATGGCGAAGCTTTCAATGAACAGCGAGTAGTAGGCGAGGAAAAAGGCCGGAACGTAAAGGAGTTCCAGCAACTGTATCAAGCTATCAACCTCCGAAGTACTTCAGCCAAAGAATCTTGAGCTTAATCGGCAGGTACAGGACCAAACCGTAGAAGCTGTTTACCTCCCAGAAGTCGTCAAAATCCTTGAACGGATTCTCTATGGTTTCGGTATCGAGAAGCATGCCGACATCTATGGTGTAGGGCCCAGTGTATAGCTTCTGAGACTTAAAGAACTCGATAGCTGTATCGTTGAGCGCTACATATCTGAAACTGTATGTAGCATTGGTAACATCGGAGGCGGGACTGTAGTGATGATAAACCGGATCTACGAGGAAAACCGGATGCGTGCCGTTATCCACGAGGAATGTCAGACTGTAGTTGTAGGCTGTTGCGGCTGTCCAATGCCATGCGTCATATTTGGCGTATACGAGGTTACCGTTCCTGAAGTACAGGTAAATGGGTTCCAGATCCATAAGATGTTCCGCAACGTTGGATTCCTGGTACGTATAATAATACCAGTACATTATGCACTTCTCTCCGGTCTCGTTATCGACTACGATGCGGTAGTAGACTTTATCCGGCCTCTCTTCATCCAGCGATGCGAATATATGTGCAGGAGCGTGCTGCAGAGCTTCGCTCTCGTTAAAGTAGACGTAAAGATCTTGCTGATCTTCCCCTCCAATGAAGAGGAGTGTAGGAAGAATAAGCACAGCAAGCATCAGCGACACTACTTCCTTAGCCGCCAGTGCCCCGAGCAATAGCTTTCCTTTCCTCGTTTTCCTCATCTCCCATAGCCGCCTCAATACCTCTAACATCTCCTTCACCCAAAAGCCTGTATATGATGACGAAACGCTGTACTGCCGTAGCCACGCCGAGTATTCCGATGACAAGCATTGCAAAGTTGAGAGCAGAATAGCCGATGGTTTCGAGAAACGTTGCAGCCGAAATGATCGTTATTCTGTCCGCTCTGCCCGACAGACCGCTATATATTCTTCCGATTCCAAGGGCCTGAGCCTGAGTTCCCATGTAGCTGGTAAGCATGGTGCCGGCGAAGGCTAGCAGGCCTACCTCTATGCTTGTAAAACCGCCCAATATTATGCCAGCCATGATCGCAGCATCGGCAAAGCGGTCAAATGCGTGGTCTATGAGATCTCCGCGCCTTGATGCTTTGCCAGTCATCCTTGCCAGAGGGCCATCGAGAGCATCGAGGATGGCTGAAAATATTAGAGAAAAAAGAGCAACCTCAAGCAATCTTAGATAAAATGCAAATGCTGAAGTAAAGGCTAAAGCTAACGCAATTGCTGAGAGTTTATTGGGCGTAAAGCCAGCCCAGTTAAGCACGGCTATGACTGGTTTTATTTTCTCTTCAAAATAGTTCTTGAGATCTGCGAGCATAATATCACCGCTTTAGCTCCTTCTGAACGGCTTCAGCGTCCTTCGCAACCTTGTGGGCGTATTTGAAAAACAGTCCGAGGGCTATAACGATGATAATCGTTTGAATTCCTGCAATAATGTACACTATGATAAAGAACAAGATCCAAAGTGCAAGATCTCTAAAAAATTGGAAAAGTGCTCTCATTTTGCCTTTGCCTTGTAGCTCATTGCCGCGTGGTAGATTCCGCTGGCAAGGTATCCTATACCAGATGTCAGGATGCCGATCAGTGCACTTCCTGCAAGTACCAATCCTCCCTGTATCACGCTGTACTTTCCTGCCTTTATGTGCCCTACACCCGGTAGAACGAAGTCTAAAACGGCCTCAACCTTTCCCACTTCATCATCACCTCTCAAAACTTTTAGTAGGGCGGCGGGGCGTATTTCAGCCCCAAGCTACCGCCCATCACTTTAAGAACTCATAATACAGCACGACAGCGGTATTATCCGGCAGAACGTCAAACGGTACGGGAAGCAAGTCCTCTGCTCCCGTCAGAACAGAAATAATGGGCCGTCCCGTAACCTTGTAGATGAAGTAAAAGCTGACAGGTGCAACGAGATATTCTACAACAGGAATCAAACTAAGAAAGTCAAGGATTAACGCAATAATAAGCTTGAGTATAGGCGGGATCTCTTCAATCTCCAAAATACCACCTCATAAAAAAGAATACAGAAAACTTCAGACTCTAAACTCCAGCGTCACCTTGTCGATTATGAAGTTCATCGAGACGATGATTTCTCCGTTTAGCAGAGCGTTCCACATCTCATCCCAGTTGAACTGTATCCCCTGAACATCGCTGATGCTCCAGTCTGCAGCTATTACGAAGGCTGAAACCGCTTCATCTGAATGCTCTGCGAAAAGTTTCGTCCAAAATCCTCCTTTGAACCCAAGATCTTCCCAGTGTGGCTCTATCATACTGTTTGTAATTAGTTCAACACCTTTCTCAGCCCTTTCAGCCAGCTTTCTAGCAAAAATGAAGATCTGCTTCCACTTCTCGGCCTTCCAGTTTACTTCAACGTGAGGCTCGCTCTCCCAGACGAGCAGAGCATCTAAGGCCTCATTTATATCGAGTGGACATCCGGCGGCAATCCAATTCGAGAAGGATATCCCTGCCCTGATTTTTACATACCACTCTATATCTCCTTCTGGCGGCTCAATTCTGAACTCTTGGAACTTCTGAATCAGTCCGAACAGGTGCGACTCTAGAAGCTGAGTAAATTCAATTGCGTCGTCATTTTTCTCAAGGGTGTCTCTGAAGGTGTTCGATCCGCCGGAGAGGGCTATTATGGGCTTATAGTCTGAATGCCTAACTTTTCTTTTGATCTGATCGATCAGGCTGGAGTCTGCTAGAAAGTTCGTATCTGCCAGATCTTCTGGAATATCGACGAAATCCGTGTAGCTTATCAGGTAATTGGGATATGTAACCGTAACAACAGCATAGTTTTCTCCGTCAATCGTTTCAATTCTGTCGAGGATCAGCGTTGCGGGGAAGCCAACTATGCTTATGCTTATCGATCTGCCGGGAGTCAGATTAATCTCCTGTCTGGTTACGCTGTTTACAAGCGTTAGGCTCGTATTGGTTACGCTTTTAACCGTTAGAACTCCGTCGGTAAGCTTGAGTTCATTTATTCCGTTTTGAGAAAGAAGGAGATAAGAGCCCTTGTTGTGAATAACCTTCAGCACGCTTTCCGCAGTTCCGATCTCTGTGACCGTATCGTTGTTTATGTCCGCCTGAATCGTAACGTTTATTCTCCAAGCTCCGGGCTCATCGAAGATCGTCGGAGAAATCGCCACGTAGTAAGCGCTGAGAGATTCGTTAAACGTTAGCGTGCCCGACGCAATTGCATTACCATGAGGATCCAGCACTGTGTACGTTTTAGTTGTTATCGAATCTATAGTCGAGTTTATCGGATTGACATAGTCCGAACCCTGCGTGTATGTGCCGACGAAGACAACGATGTATACAGTTTCAGGCGGATTTTCGAGAACTATCTGGTTCGGAATCGTGAACGGAGGATAGACTTGAATTGCATCGTCGGCAGAAGCAGGGTATATTAGTAGTACTAGCAAAAAAATTAGAAAAACAAGTCTTCTCATGTTTTCACCCGGTCAGTGAAATCTCGCCCGTCCAGAACCACCATACTATCCTCTTTATTCTCTCATTTATTGTATCAAAGACTCTAAATGCGTATCTCTGGATGCCTTCTCCCATGTGGCTTGGTCTTCCGAGTACTAGCTCGATTAGCATGTCAACGAACCCTATTACCCAGCCTGCAATCGAAAGCAGAAGGACTATAAGGTACCCTATCATTAGTGGAATCGTAAGCAGAAGCAATATTATTGGAAGTAAAATAATTCCTAATAGTCTTCCGAGAGCCCTTAGCCTTCTTCCCATCTAACTACCTCCTTAAAGCGTCGCAGCATCGATTAACCCGATAATAACATAGCCAATGCCAAGAGTAAACGCTCCTGCAATCAATGCTCCACCAAAAACCGCTAAGCTTTTCCAGAGCGGCCACTTACCCTGAGACCAGTGCCCGAATCCCGGTAACAGAATGGCAATAACCTGAGACTGCCTCTTATTAACATCTGCCACAAAATCACCTCCTTTCGCTTAAAAAAGAAAAAAATTACCTCCACAAGCTTTCGTAAAAGCTCATGGCGGAGTGTCTGAGATCCGCATAACGGGCGCTCTTCGTTCTAACGTGCTCCTGAGATACGTGATTGTACTTGCCTTCTATTGCCGCTGCCGGGTTTATCAGCCCGTATTTGCACTCGGTGACTCCAACGTTCGGCAATCTCGTTGCCGTGTCGAATATAAGTCTCTCAAGCTCAACTGGACGTTTCTTGAACTCCGGGCGAGCATCGAGAATTAGTGCCGCGCATCCTGCTGCTATGGGCGTAGCCATCGATGTTCCGCTGAGCGTGAGGTTCATAGCAGGATAGAAGTCATCGTTCGTCGATGCATAGTTCGTATCCTTCACGAGCCCGACAATCTTTAGTCCAGGAGCTCCGATGTCTGGACACTCGTCTCTCGTCTCTTTGTCTGGATCTGGTCCGTAGCTACTGAAGAAGGCCCTCTCGCTGTCGGCTCCGTGATTGGTCAAAGCCGCAACTGCTATAATTCCAGGATAAGGTGTATCTGCTGGACTGTTTATCCAAGGCTCGGTGCTGAATCCCGAATTTCCGGCTGCAATGAAGACGATTATTCCCTTATCTACAGCATACTTGACGGCTGCGGCGGCGGATTTGATGTAGTATGTAGATCCGAGGCTCATGCTAATAATGTCAACATCTGGATTCCCGTCCTTGTCGAGGTCGAGATCTGCGGCCCATTTTATACCCTCGATAACGTCAGCGATGGTTCCGGCTCCCGAATCGTCTAAAACTTTACCTATAACCAGCTTGGCGTCGGGAGCGATGCCGGATGTGTTCAGATCACCCGTCCAGCCAGCGAGGGCGAAGGCACACCACGTGCCGTGCTGTACATCGTTGCCGTCAGCGACTATGCTTGCATTCACGTTGTGGATGCTTACTATGGTGCCGTTCGCATCGTACGTTATGTTGATGTAGTCTTCCTGTCCCGTGATGAAGTTTTTAACGGCAATGACTCTGCTTATATTCTGGTTGAATCGATCGTAGAATACCCTGACTCCGTTGTAAGTCAGATTAATGTTCGCTCCAGTATCAAGGATGGCAATGGTAACGTTTTTACCAGTTACATTCGGATAAAGCTGCAGAATTCCCATTTCCCTCTTAATGTCGTACATAGTGCTCTCCGGCTCGTTCAGTTGCGTCGGATCGCTGAACTGGATGATGGGAGGCACATTCTTAATGTAGGCGTTGGCCTCAATTGACAGGATGTACGGGGAGGTAACGAGTCCTTCGACCTTAAGTCCGAACCAGCACTCTTTGAATACTTTCTCTGGCTCTATCGCTATCTTAAGCATACAGAGGTCGTCGTAGCTCTTGATGACCTTACCTCCATTTTCTTCGACGAGCTTAACGACTTCGTCTTTGAACCCGGGCTGATACTGGATTATGAATTCTGGCAGACCTAAAGTCTCGTTCACAACTACACCAAGAGTCTCCGGGTCTACACCCTCTGAGAGAGCCTTGATTTCGAAGTTAATCTTTTTGTAGTAGCTGAGACCGAGCTTTTTAGCGAGCGGAAAGGGAATTGCTGCAACTGGCTGCAGTAGCAGTGTAAATATAAGAAATAGAGAAATTATTTTCCTTCTCATATTACTCCACCACCGTATCACCGAAAAACAGCCTGTCGAGAAGAGATGCTGGCTTTATTCTGACGATATACTCCCTCGGCTCTTCGAAGAAGAATGCAAGGACGTTGCCGTGCTTTTCAACGTTCAGCGGATGACGCGGAAAGTCGAGGATAATTTCTCTGCCAAAGAGATGGATAACTGTTGGCTCGTAGACGCTGAGGGCTACATTTCTGTACTGCTCGGGTAGCACAAAGTTTTGAGTCCTGTTCACGCTGGCGTTGAACGTATAGGTCTTGGTCTCAGTTATGTAATCGCTGCTTCTTGGGAATGCGTAGATAATGTCTGCTTTAGTCACGTGGTACTCCCTGCTCTGTCCTGGAGCGAGGTCAACGATTAAAACTACCGTGTCGTCGTCAATATACTCGGCTCTTGCAGGCTCGTTCGTATTGACGTCCTTAATTCTCGCAATGGCTTCTGGATTGATGTAGTCGGCGTAGATATAGGCTTTTACAGTTACGGGGTAGTTGTTGGTGTTCGTTATTCGGAAGAGGTAGTAACCCTTTGGCTCGATTCCGTTCTCAATGACGTAAGGGCTCGTCGGATAGAGGTTGACCAAAAGACCGCTTATGCCGTCCTGCTCCCTCTCTACTATCCCCTTAGTTATAAACTCGTACTTTGCATCCTCCCAGTTCAGAGCGTCCCAGTCCACGACTACCTCAACCGCTGAGGCCACTGTAACTGCTGACAGTAGCAGAAGAGCCAGTACAATGAGACTAACCCTCACACAAGTATCACCTCCTGATCTCCATCAGAACAGCTCAGCGAGGGCGGGGGAGCGTATTTCAGCTCCAGGAGCCCGCCCATGGGATAAAAAATAATTAAAAAAATCAATAATCATTTAATACTAATAATAAAGCCGCCGATCGTCTTTATGGTGTTTATATCTGGAAAGCTAAAGCTCTTCAGCTTGCCTTCCCACTTGAAGTCCTTAAGACCGTCGTTGTCTGGGTTGAGGATGTGTTTGATCAGAGCTTCCTCAAATGGACTGAGCGTTGAACCTCTCCATGGATAATCTGCTACGTTGGCGTTTGCATTCCTCTTCGGGAAGATGACGGAGTATCCAGTGTCCGGAGCTTGCAGACCGCCCTTAGTTCTGACGATCTCTCCTCTTGCAGCGTATCCGTTTGCATAGTTGACGAACTGCCAGTTGTTGATGTTGAACCTGCTACCAGCCATGACACCATACTGAGAATCAATTGTCTTTGCAGAACCGAATATGTTGAACCTACCTAAGTTGGTCTGCTCCTGGAACAGTCCGCCGAGCCAGCTTCTTACCCTCAGCACGTCGTACTGCTCAAGCACACTTCTGTAATTCTCGTAATACGCGGACAAAGCGGCAGGTATGAAGTGGAAGTCTACAGCCTCACCGAAGCCGAACATCGGCACCTGCTCGTCCCACAGCACTATACAGTAGTTCCTTGCCGGATCACTCCTGCTACCGACATCGAAACCCCAGAGTCTTCTGTTGTTCTGATCTTGCCAAGCCTGATTCTCGCTCTCAAAGTTGGGCTTCGAACCGAATGGCAGCCAAATATTGTACGTAACTCCTTCGCTCGTCACGGCACCTTCAGGAACTACAATCCAAGCACTTCTGTTCGGTAGCTGGAGGGTCTGCTTCTCTGTCAATGTGAAGAGCTGTCCGTCTATTTCAAGCGTGAACGACTTCGTACTGACGTCTATGCTCTTAAGCGTAAGCCTTGTGGGCATGCTGAACTCGTCTAAGATGTTCAGCGTCGAGAAGATTCCTTCAAAGCCGCTTGCCGATGCGGTATCGCTGCTTGCTGGCTGGAATACCATGTAGAAGTAGTCCGTTGTGAAGACCACATCCTGGTACCTGTACTCGACGGTATCGTTGGCATCAACGAGGTTATCGCCGTTGGTATCGAAGATCAGGCTAATCTTTGCGGTGTAGTAGCCAGGTGTAACGTTCTTTGGCAGGAAGGTGTAGCTTCCATTGGTTATGTCGAAGACATCGGCCGTTCCGTCGCCAGTAACGTCGATCGTTGCACCGCTCGCATTGAGGAACTCGATAGTTACTCGCTCACCGATCGACGTGTTTGGAGTGTAAACGTTACCCTGATCGTCGTAAACTGTAACGAGTATGGTTATGTCGTCCTGAATGTCGTCCCCGTCGAAGTCCGCCTGCGGTATGACGATCTCGACCCCTCCGCTCTCGCAGTACGGCGTTGTGTTTACTTCTATGCTGTACAGGCTTATGTCGCCAGTGGCCGCCATTGCAGTGCCTGTAGCTGCGACCACTGCCAGCACTAGCACCGCTAAAACCAGATAGCCTCTCACTCACACATCACCTCTTTTTCCCTTCTACAACAGCCAGACGAGGGGCGGGCGGGACTTTCACCCGCATAGCCGCCCCATAAGATGAATAGAAGGAAAAAAACTACAGCTTAATGAGAAGAGAATCTATCAGAGCGGAGATTTTGTGAATGAGTTCTTGAATCCAGCTGGGGTTCTTAATCAGGCTCAATGTTACCGTATCAGTAGTCTTCAGCGTGATAACAGTGCAGCCGTCTTCAATTACGGCGGAACCGACCCCGTAGTCTTCGGGAATGAGGTTCCACTTATCGTTCAGGACGACGAGAGCTTTGATGGGCAGTTTAATCTTTAGCTCTACGGGTGTAGCAAGCGGAGATAGTCCCTGCTGTGGCGTAAACTCGATGACATTTATTCCGTCGAAGCTTATCTTGGTCAGGTCGAGCGTTATCGAACTCACGGACTCGTTGCCGAACTGGGCAGTGATTATAAGTCTGTCACTGTAGAGCTTCGTTTCTGCTGAGATTTTGGTGTTCTTCGAGATCGTGAAGTAAGCATCCGTCGTCTTTATCACTTCGAGAATTTTTTCCTTCTGCACGGGAGTTGCAAAGACGTCAAGCGGAATGCTTATGGTCGAAGATGTGCCGGAATAGTCGATCGGGATGAGAGTTATTGTGTATCTGCCCGTCATCGTCGGAGTAAATGCACCGTACCACACATTGCCGACGTTTGCCGTTGCAAGCGAGACTGACGATCCTGCGGGATCGCTGACGACGATACCTCCTTGAATTATTTTACCATCGGGATCGAAAGCCGAATACTCTATGTAAACTTCTTCACCGACCACAGCTGGATAAGGTGCTACTATTGCGGAAGTTATGATCGGAACAGAAGTCAGCTTTCCTCCAGATAGCACGTAGAACGTCCTTACTGCGGACTTTACGGTGTCGTAGCCGTCCGTTACAACAACATACCACTTATGCTCTCCCGGGCTGAGCGTCATTGTGTAGGTTTCACCGTAGCCCTCGAAGACGAGCTTACCGTCGACGTAGAGGTAGTAGTAAGGAGTGTCAGAATCAACATCAGGATCGGAGCCGGACCACGAGAATTGGACGGTTTCGGATGCTATATAGTCGAGATTTGCTGGCTCCAGCAGAGTGACCTTCGGGAGCTGGTTCTCGATGTAGACTTTGAACTGCACCGTAGTTGAAGCCGACTGCACGTTACCGTCGTCCGTCACCGTTACAGAGCAGTTGTAGACTCCGAGGAGGTTGTAGGTGTGAGACGGCGTTGCTGACGTGCTGTTCGTTCCGTCGCCGAAGTCCCAGTACCATGAGATAATATTGTCACCTTCTGGATCGGTTACCGATGCCGAAAATACGATGGATTTACCTCTTACAGATTTTATGTCATTGATTACAACTATGGGTGGGTTGTTGTAGCCCATGACCGCCGTTATGTTGTAAGTGACGTTTGCCGTGACGTTGCCGAGGTGAATCGTTAAATGTGGGAAGTCCCATGTGTAGTCTGTCCATGTGGTGCCGTTGACCGTTACGTTCCAGAGCTGGTGGTAAAGGTCTGTTGCCGTGAAGACTAAGGTAACGTTGACATTAGTAGAGTTCTCTATTGGTGTGTACTCGAAGGTCTGCGTCTCAACGCCGAGTTCTCTGGTAATCGTAAGATTCACTGTGTCGGTGTACGTAGCCCTTATGATGATGTCTGCTTTTCCGTAGTCGGAGAAGTACGTGAGGTTGTTCAGCCCAATGTTGAGCCACGAGAGATTGATTGGGATCTGTCCGCTTGACTGTCCTTCTCCTATCGTTCCGTTATAGGTGATATTGTAGCCGTTGAGTGTTATTCCAGGATTAATGGTTGCAAAATCTTTCTCAGCAATGCTCGAAACATCGGCAGGGTCAGCGAACTTGGCGACGAAAACCCAATCAACATCTATTTGTCCACTCCATGATCTGAAATCTACTGAACCCAAACTTATAGCTTGATTTTGTGTAACTTCTGCAACAAAATTCCAATCTCTATATAGTTTTGCACCAGTACTCAATACTACTAAAGCACTCGTATGCCAATTAGTTGTATCCGGTGTGCCTAAACTTACATAAACCCAAACGGTACCATTTCCGACACCTAAACGCCAATCGTTGTAGGTGGGTGCTGTATGCCAATCTACTACACCACTAACCGCATCTAACGCAATGGGATCTTCCCAACCAAATACAGTCGAATAATCTTTTTTGTGCTTTGCAACTATTACTATGTTTGGTGAAAATGTTTGAACAGAATAAAGAGCATCGTCCGCAGTATCTCCTAAAACGCTTACAATTCCACCGCTTTCTGTTACACTCGCAGTTCCAGATATTGCCCATTTATTTGTATCAAGAACTCCATCATTGAAGTCGTCGAAAAACTCGAAAACTTGGTTTCCTTCTTCATAAGCTGATTTTGTCGCTAAAGGATTACCATAAGCAATGTTCAATTCTGTGCTTCCTGCCGTTACATTGACCCAAATCACAGACTTCCGCTCGGTTGCGTTGAAATACTCAATCCAGAAAAAAAGCTGGGTTCCAGAATCATTGAAAATTCTAATGTCTGATCCGTCTGACTTAACGAGATTCCAGAAGTACACAGTAGTTGCAGAAGCTTCAAGCGAGCCCGTGACGTTGTAAACGTAAACGTAGGATCCGTTAATCTCGACCCTGTACTGAGCGTACTCTGCTAGTGGTGTGCTGAAAACGATGTTTATGTACTTCTGCCAGTAGCCTCCGTTTGCGTTGTCAAAATTGTAATTCACACCTTTCCCAATAAATTCAACCGTAGCGTTCGTTATGTTTCCGCTGAGATTAAAGCTGAAGCTACTTCCCGGAACCGCATTAAGGAATTGTATATTGTACGTTCCGTTCCAGGCCTCGACCGTCAGAGTGTTCGTGCTGAACCTCTCAAATCTAATTACGTAAACCCTTTTGCCCTGAAAATCGACCACTTTGTAATCTATGCCTTCCTTCAGAAACCTCGGAGACTTCTCGCTGTCGTGTCTGTTGTAGAAGACTAGGTCACCCTTCGGGCTGTTGAGGAGCCTTCTAAGCTCGTCTTCGGCAAACGCAACGTAACGTCCCTCGTGGTTCTTGAAGTCCGATATCGCTATTTTGACGCGGGGTATCGGCCTATCGAGGGCTTTCTCGACTATTCTGACCTCTGTATCTTCACCGTACTTCGAGACCTTGACGAAGCTCAGCTCGGCAGGCTTTACGGCCGGATCTTCGAACTTGCTTAGATCTAACTCCGAAGACGGGGAGAACGGCAGGTTAAAGCCGAAGACAACGAATATAAAGACGACTACGACTGCAGATAAGGCTACAATCTTCCTACCGTGCTCTTCGAGAAAAAATGCAATGTCGTCTCGGTTCATCCGCAACCCTCGGACGAGAATGCTGATAATTGTCCAGTCGCTCACGCCCCTGTCCTTGAGATCATTAACCCGCTTGAGGATGTCTACGGGATCCAGCCCTCTGCTAAGGAAGAAGTCTCGGTTCCTGACGATTATGTCCAGCCACTCGTCCTTGCTCATCCTTCTCCATTCGTTGGGGCCTGTGTTGAAGACGTGCCCGCAGTGGGGGCAGTAGGTTCTCTTTCTGGTTGTGGCTGGCAGATCCCGACGATTAGGTGCCCAGACATGATAATCTCCTTCGAAAAACCGCCTGCAGTTCCGGCAGAGCAACAGCAAAAGCATCCCTCCAGATAGTTTTAACTAACCCCGGCCCGCCCGGTCGCTGCAGTCAATAACAGTTCGGTGCGGGGCGGGGCAGAAGAGATACAAACCCTCAGCCCGAAAAGGGCATCATCGGGTAACAATCATCCGCTTTTTCTAAACTTCTGCGGATGATCGCAAATGATGGTTTAACCCTACTGAGTTAGGTTTAAAAAAATAGTATTTAAAGGTCGTAACTTTGTCCCCGAAAAGGATATTAACGGGCATTTAACTCGTAAAATTATGCACGGTCCGGGCCCTTTTCCAAACCTCTATATTCCCATTCCGAACCCTATTCTCTATGATAGTTTCCGTCGGAGACGTTCTTAAGCTTAAGGATAGGAGAACGAATTGGGATGAATACATGGAGAAGGT